>Ga0316189_10000282_pt1 | contig 50178 bp, 47 predicted proteins | sample LowCovwburrow_MG_FD_204930 | JGI IMG/M metagenome (GOLD analysis project Ga0316189, IMG submission 204930) | Coastal sediment microbial communities from Maine, United States - Lowes Cove worm burrow | ecosystem: Environmental > Aquatic > Marine > Coastal > Sediment | place: USA: Maine... | reverse complement strand
ATATATGAACATATTCGTCTCCCAATAAAGGCAGTGGGTTTTCAAAGTGTGGTTGGTACGCTTGGATGACGCCAAGTAGTAGTACCGCACACAGAAGAGCTATTTTAAGCCATGTATTCATGATTTAAGTAGTATACAGTATAACTATTTCATATTATCATATCAACATATGGTAATACACCCATTACAAATAACTTTTGAAAAATCATTTGTACGTGTGTCAGCTAAGATTGAATGGGAAAACAAAAATATTGATTTTCCAGATACATTATTCTATAAGTTTCCAAAGAAATACTCTGAATCGCTTTCACGTAATATGAATGGTTTTTTAGTATCTTTGGTACCTATTGCGATGAAATATGGAGAAAATATACATGTATCAGGTTCGATATCATCAAAAATTGAATACAATTTAAAAGAATATCAACAAATTTTACATTTTTGGTGCCCTGATGAGTTTTCTGTGATTAATATAACCTATGATGCACTAGTACGGAAACCCACAACAGAAATCACAAAAGGTGCTCTGTGTTCATTCTCCGGTGGAATTGACTCAACATACACGCTATGGTCTCATCTTCCGCAGAATGAGTCAGACCCAACTCGACAAATTACTCACACAATGTTTATCAAAGGTTTTGACACTCTTGAAGACTCTGTAACACACAACAGTAAGCTTGAATCATTTCAGGAACTTATGAACAAGTTGAATATCACATTTATCCCTGTTGAAACAAACGTCAGGAAGTTCTGTAAAAACATTAATATCGCAGTAACGCACAGTTCAATTGTTGTTGGGGCAGCTTTGTTTCTTGAACAATTGGTGCCAAGATTTTATTTTTCAGAAGATGTTACACATGATTTTCATACACATTTCACTTTACATCCTATACTGGTACCAAAACTCTCAACTGAAAATATGAACATCAGTAGCTTCGGTGGTTCTGTGTCGAAACTTATGAAACTTGAAACTATTTCTAGATGGACGGAAACTCACCAGAGGCTTGTTGTGTGCCATGAAAATCCCTATAAATTACAAAACTGTGGCACTTGTAACAAATGTATAATGACAATGACCTTACTTGATTTGGGAAACAGTACGTATATTTATTCGACTTTTCCAAAAAAGCTTAGAAAACAAGATTTGATGAATATGCAATTTCCTGCGGAACAGCTATGTTTCCCAAAAGCATGGATTGGATATGCACAATCAAAAAAAAGGTGGGATATCGTTCTTGAATATAATATTATTATCCTTAAAAATAGATATCGTCTTACACGAAAACAGTCAAATGTGGTTAGTTACATACATACGGCTACCGTCTTCCCGATAACTTTTTTGTATGATTTATCAGCAGTCCTTAAGTATTATGTTCCCGCTTATAAACAATTTGTATATTGGGTTAAAAATACTCCACGTGAACACAAACTGTAATATGATAATCAAAACACCAAAAATTATATTAAAAGATGACATTGTTAGCTTAAGCGTGCAAATTCTTTGGGAGACTGTTGATACTGGTCTACCTGATACTTTATGGTTTACTTTTTCCAAAGAATTAAAAGAGTATGTTACTGAGAACTCTAACGCGTTTCTAATCTGTATATTACAACAAGCAATGTTTCAATCTGAAAATATTCACGTTCAGGGTAAGGTGTCAAAAAAACTTTTGGATAGTCTCGATCAATACCAAATTATTTATAGTATGTGGCATCCTGAATGGTTTACACGAATTGATATAACTTGTGATGAAGTGATTACTGATTCAAGCCCAGTTAAACGGACTGGCGTGATGTCTGCTTTCTCAGGTGGTGTGGATTCATTCCATGGTCTATGGGCACACTTGCCTGAGAATGACTCTGACACTAATAGTCAAATTACGCATACATTATTTGTCCACGGTTTTGATATTCCTCTTTCAAATAAGTGCTCTTACGATGTTGCATCTAAAAAATACAAAAAAATTATGAAGCCTCATGGAATAGAGTTGCTTTCCGTTCAGACAAATTTACGAGAATTTTGCTCCATGCCAAATTGGGACGCAATGTGGATACCAGCTGTTGTGGGCACAGCACATATTTTTGATAGAAAAATTGTAAAGTTTTATTTAGCAGAAATAAATACGTACGATTACAAACCAACAAAATGGAAAAAGTTTATAAGTAACTTTTCATTTCATGAAAACATAACTTTAAAACTCCTTTCTACAGAAACTCTTGAAGTTAGTGGAAAAGAAGGCGCAATTCCGAAAACAAAAAAAATTGAAGCAATTGCAGATTGGGACGAAGTGTATGACGCACTACATGTCTGTTGGGAAAACTCAGAAGGGTTACAAAACTGCTGCAGATGCCAAAAATGTATGTTTAATATGAGTGTACTTGACATGGAGGGAACACTTCAAAAGTACATGACTTTTCCTTTGGATGTGGATAGACAATGTGTTCGTAGTGTCCTGTATCCATTTTCTATGCTTTATGTACCTAAAATTGTCATAAGACGTGCTCAGCAACTTAAAAGAAATGATGTTATTTTTGATTATCGGTACATATTATGGAAGAGTAGATTTAATATTTATAGTAAGTACTTGATTAGTCTACTCAACCTGCCAAAACATATCTACGTTCTATCAGCAGTCCTAAAAATAAATATGCCAGGTTATGAAAAATTTGTTCTCTGGTTAAGGCAGTCATATTAAATTTATGATTATTGGTTCACTACATCAAACAATAAATAATGGTGAGATTCGTATTTCTTCTAAAATAGAATGGAGTGTTCCGCATACTACTTTCCCAGAGCATTTATGGTACCAATTTCCTAAAGTATATGGTGATCAGGACGAATATAATTCAGATGCTTTCCTGGCTTCATTAACAGTAATTGCTATGTTTTATAAGGAAGACATTCATGTGTGTGGAAAAGTTTCATCTAACCTTTTATATAATCTCAGAGAATATCAAGAACGATTGCATTTTTGGAACCCTGCTGACTTTTCTATAATAAAAATTACAACAGATTCAGTAATTCCAAGTTCTGTTAACGTTGATGATGAGAAAGGAGTCATGTGCTCTTATTCTGGAGGTGTTGATTCAACATATACTCTTTGGACACACTTACCACAAAATGAAATAAATAAAGATTTTCAAGTGACCCATTCGATGTACATTGAAGGTATTGATTTGCAAGAGGGTGCTGATACCTCTGCAGCCAAAAATAAAACATTCTCAAAGTTTATGAGTTCAATAGATATTAAATTTATTCCAGTAAGTACCAATATCCGTCATTTTCATGTTTTTCAGATTGGTTCCATTCAGGTTCCTACAAAACTCTACTATACTTGGAGTTCAATGGTTATAGGTACATCACTGCTATTTGATTCAGTAATTAAACGCTTTTATTTTTCACTAGACAATACCCACGAATGGCCAATTCAATGTACAATTGGTAATTATGTTGCCAATCTTTTATCGACTAACAATGTTGACGTACTGACTGACGGTGGTTCTGTTTCTAAAATTGAAAAAATTAAGGTCATTTCAAAGTGGGAGGATACTTATGACAAACTAACTATATGTCATGAATCTCCCAAAGGACTTCAAAATTGTGGCGAGTGTGAAAAATGTTCAATGTTATCTACTGCGTTGGAAATGGAAAATGTATTGGGTAAGTATTCCACTTTTCCAGACACTGTAGATAGGAAAATAGTTCGCAAAGGGGTGTATATAAAAGAACATTACTATTACCTGCAAGCATGGATTAGTTTTGCAGAAACAAAAAGAAGAAAGGACATAGCGTTCGATTATACATATATATTGTATAAAAGTAGACTATTACACCATGTAAAGATAGGGCAGAAAGTCATGTGTAATTTTTCCATGTTTATATCGCCTGTACACAATATGTATAGACTATCGTATATACTTAAACAATATTCACCGAAATATGCTCGTTTTATTACGTTCGTAAAAAGTTAGGAACAAATCAACGAAAATATGTTACAAAAGGAAAAGCAACAATTTATCACGTTTTTAAGATTAGGATGGCGTCTTGCTTTGACTGATTTTAAATTACGCAATGAAGGTAGCTATTTAGGAAACCTATGGTACCTCCTAAACCCTTTGCTGATGTTTGTTGTATTATATTTTATTTTTGCAGACCGACTAGGTGCTGAAATTTTGAATTACCCCGCATATCTTCTCATTGGGATTCTCTTGTTTAATTTTTTCACCCGCACCACTATCGATGCTACCCAAATAATACGCAGTAGTGGTTTTATAAAATCTTTTAAACTAAATCTCCATGCATTAGTTTTGTCGGTTGTCATAAAGCACTTACTTGCTCATCTTTTTGAGGCAGTTTTATTTTTTGTAGTGCTTATTATTCTTGGCCTGCCCTTGTACAGCATCTTATATTATTTTGCTGTACTTTTCCTGCTTTCAATTTTTGTGTATGGATGCTCACTTCTACTATCCGTGCTAACAATGTATTTTGTAGATTTAGGAAATATTTGGCAATTCTTTACTACACTAGTTTGGTTTGGAACACCAATATTTTACTCTCTAGGTGGTCAGGATAGACTGGTTTTTGTAAATCAGTTTAATCCAATGTATTATTTTATTACCGTTGCACGTGAATTTACCATTTATGGTACCGTTCCAGATGTTTCTTTCATTATAGGTATTTTTGTCTCATCCATAATTACTCTTATGGTTGGTATGTATGTATTCTACTCGCTTAAAAATAAATTGGCAGAAATGGTATAGAATACTTAGTATGAAAATCTCCACTAAAAATAATTATTTATACATATTATTGCACATCCCTAAAACTGCAGGTACAACTCTCGGGGCACATATAAAAAATAATTTCTTGAAAGATGAAGTTCTTCTTCTGTATTTCACTCAGCCTTACTTTAACGTCATTACGCAAAGAGAAGAATTCTTTGAGTCCCAAGACGATATTGATTTATATTTACGATCCTTGTCATTAAAACAAAAAAATAAATTGAAAGTTATATATGGGCATGAAGTGTACTATGGAATCGACAGACATTTTGAAAAAAGTGCTCGATATCTCACTATTTTACGTGATCCGTTGGAACGAACCTACTCAGCATATAATTTTTGTAAAAAACTATTTAAAACTGCGCCTACTAATGAATTATGGAACAGGTCTTTGTTGTATCGTCAATCATGGAGCTGGATGAAGGAAACTATGAGTACCCAAGGTACCTTTGTGAGTTTTGAGGATTGGGTGGTACATCCATCACAAGCGAATTATATATTTGAATACCTCAAGCAAAGAAATTTTATTCCTCAATCAGAAAGCAGTAAACCCAGTACTTTCCTTGGAGCATTAGATAAGTTTTATTTTGTAGGTATACTAGAAAATTTTAAAAAAGATAGTATGTTTATATACCACTTACTCCACATTCAATCATTCTATCCAAATCAGAATGTGTCAGACACTTCGTTATATTCTCTGGGTATCAATATCATGACTTCATTTCAAAAAATGAATGAACTTGATGGGCTTTTGTACGAAGAAGCCTTATCCCACAATAAAATTTTTAAAAAGGAAACATTATCATTTATTGTTAACGTCATGCTTACAAGATATAGAAAACTAGTTTTCTTTTTTATGAATACACCAAGTTCCTGCATCCATTTTATTTACAAGACATCATCAAAAATGAAAACGTATTCACGTTTATATACAAGGACAATCCAGTTTATAAAAAACATAAACAAAGAGTATGGATAGAATTTCTTTAAAAAACATTTCCAAGTCATATGAAATTGGATATAAAACTAATAAGACTACTTTAGAAAAAATTATTTCATTATTTTCCAGTGTTGAACAAAAGAAGACACTGCAAGTCCTTTCTGATGTGTCACTTGATGTAACTAAAGGTGAAATATTGGGCATTCTTGGGAAGAATGGTTCGGGAAAAACTACTCTACTTAGAATTATAGCTGATATTATTAAACCTGATGCTGGTGTTGTTTCTTTACACGGTAATGTCATACCACTGATACAACTCGGTGACGGAATGAAGTCAAGATTGACTCTGAAAGATAATATTTATCTTGTATGTACGTTGTTAGGATTCACAAACGGAGAAATTTATGAAAAGTTTGATTCTATAGTTGCATATGCAGGTCTTGAGAAATTTGTGTATACAAAGTGGTACCAGTTTTCACTAGGTATGAAACAAAAAGCTGTATTCTCAATTATCATACATGCTAATCCTGATATATTACTTTTAGATGAAGTTTTTTCAGCAGGAGATGAGGATTTCAGGAAAAAAAGTTTTAAAGATGTCTTAAATTTTTCAAAAAATGGATGTTCGATTGTGTTAGTTGGACACGAACTTTCAGTACTTGAAGAATATTGCGATAGAGTCATATGGATAGACAAAGGAATTATTAAAAAGGACGGTGAACCTTCTATGGTCATAAATGAATATAAAAATTATGGAAAATGATCCGTTTATTTCATTTCTGAAAAAGAATAAGCATCAAAATTTTTTTTTGTGCTCCGCCCCCGGTAATAGTGGTGACATACTGCTACAAAAATCATTACATTTGTACCTCAAAGATCATTCCTTTAACCTCACTATTGACAGTAAAAAAGCAGATATTATTTTAATGCACGGAGGAGGGAGTATTGATGATGTCTGGGGAACCGGTTTGACAAAATTTATAGATCTGTTGGATAATTATCCAAAAAAAATAATCGCTGTAGCTCCATGTACAATTCATTTTACGGTGACTGATTTTCCTGAGATACTTTCAGTCTATTCTCAATCAATATACATCTTTGCCCGTGAACAAAAGACGTTCACATATTTACAAGATATGATCTTACCAGTAAATGTCAGTATAAATCTTTCTCATGATACAGCATTCTTATTGAAGGGAACAGAATATCTAGATAAAATATCAAAACAATGCTCATCTGAGAATATTTTACTTGCTTTACGTACAGATAAGGAAAGTAAATTTTTATCGTTTTCTCTAGACGGTCCACCCAAGAATTTTTATGAAAAGCTTATGTTTCGTTATATTAGATATCAATTAAAGAGCGTTATAAAGAATACTGATGCTAATATTTTTTTACGCGAAAATATACATTTTGATGACATTTCCCATAAAAATTTCGAGACTTTCGTTACAACAATTCAAAGGGCGAAAGTTGTGTATACGGACAGGCTGCATGTGGCAATTTTGAGTACAATTTTAGGTAAAAAGGTTCACCTTTATGACACAAAGTATAATAAGGTTAAAGATGTGTATGAACAAACATTACATAACTATCCAAATATTACACCCATGTTTGATTAACGTAACTTTGCTGACTCAATAATACGTCCAAGTCTATATACGACAAAGCAGTATTGTTTAAAAGACGGTGCGGTTAGAAAAATACGGTTAGCAACTTGATGAAAAAGCAAACGCAACTCGTAAATTGTTTTTATTGTATTGCCGGTAACTTTTTCTATACGCACTGATGAAACACCCTCCCAATACATACGCTTTATAAACCACTTCCTTGTTAGTCGTTCTGGTGAAATGTAATGAATCACAGCAGCTTCTGGGTGATAACAGAGGGAGCCTCCTTCAGTGACAATAAGCTTCTGGAGTAAAATATCTTCACCAGACATGAGATTCTTTCCATAACGACCCATTTTCTCACTAAACCCACCAAAATGTTCGAGGGTAGTCCTTTTAAATGACATATTACATCCATGTAGGAAAAAGGATGTATCGTTTTGTATTATTATATTGTTTCCACGATCGAGGAAACCCAGACAAAAGAGCAGATTTTCATGAAGCCAATCTGGTTTTTTTAAAGAGGGTACCGGTGCAATTTGTCCACCCACACAAAGGTGTTTAACATCTGAAGTTTGAAATCCTTCAATAAGGTTTTTAAGCCACATTTCAGAGACAGTCGTGTCGTCATCTAAAAAAGCGATATATGTACCGTGTGCATCTAACCAGCCTGTATTCCTTGCTTTAGATAGTCCTAGCGTAGGCTCGTAAATATATTTCAGGTTTTGTATATTAAGTGAGGTGACAATGGTTTTTGTTTCATCAGTCGATGCATTGTCAACTACTATTACTTCATATTCATGTGTGGGAAATATTAAACCAGAGACACTTAGCAACGTTCTCTTTAATGAAGTAGCACGATTATGGGTGCATATAACAACACTGATTTTCATTTTTCAATTTCATTTCTTATACGGTCAACAAAAACAGCAGTATCAAACTTCTGTGCATGAGCAAGGCAATTATCCTTATATCGTTCAGGGTTTTTGCCTACACGTTTGATCACTTCTATGAGTTTTTCTGAGTCAATGTCATCCATGAGAACTCCTGTCACTCCGTTTATGATGGTTTCTTTATAGCCTCCTTCATTTGGAGCTATAACAGGTTTTCCTGAAGCCATTGCTTCCAGTGGAGTTATTCCAAAATCTTCGTCTTTTGCGGTTGTGATAAATCCTCTGCAGTTTGCATATAAGTTAATCAACTCATCATGTGAAGCAGATGACACAATTGAGACATTGTCGGGCAATATTTTTTCTAATTGTTCTCTGTACTCATCAATATGACTATTGTCTTCATAGGGGCCAACAATAATAAGTTTTTCATTTGGAAGTTTTTTAAATGTTTCAATCTGCAGCTCTACTCTTTTTTGGTAACTCAGCCGGTTTACTGAGAGCCAGAAGTCACCATTTTTTTCATAATGAAACTTTGAGTTGTCAGCTGGAGGATTAATAATTACAGATTTTCTGTCAAAATATGTAGCTATCCTAGCCTGTACATTTTCTGAAGAACACACAAGCTTCCCAGCGTGCTTAATATACTTTCTGCTAAGATATCGATTGTAATACACCCACATGTCAAACAATAGTGTTTTAATTTTCGAGAAACGATGTTCAGAGAGAACGTCGTTTCTCATATATTCGTACAAATCCCAAATCTCTCTTGTGGGGGAATGTACATACCAAAGATTTGGTTTATTTCGTACCACGCCACTGAGTGCCCAATCACCAGCGATTATAAAAAAATCATACTGACTAGACAGGTTAAGGAAACGGAACCGAAGGGAAGTGAGCTGTTGGCGAAATGGTGCATTTTTGGGTATCCAACCTATAGTTTTAACTTCAATATCAAAACCCATTCGTTTTATTTTTTCCTGGTCAGCAACGGTAGAATACAGGTCTGCGTTTAGTTCTTTTGCAAGGGTGAGAGCTACAACTTCAGCTCCGCCTACCGTATCCATGGCGTTATGGAATATTGCTATTTTCATATAGTTGTTCCTAAGCCCATTTTGTTTTAAGTAAAAACCAGAGGTGTCTAAATCCGTCACGAAATGTCCTTAGTTTAGATGTACCACTACGACGATGATAATTTATTGGTGTTTCGTGCAATAAATAATTATTTTGTTTAACACGCACAAGTACTTCAGAGGAAAATTCCATCCCCGGTTGTTTTAAGTTTAGAGTAGGGATGATGTCATTACGTAATCCGACAAAACCAGTACTTGGTTCCGTTAGTTTTAATCCATACAATACTCTAAATAAAAAGAGTATTCCGGGATTACCAACATACCTATGCAGAAAGGGCATAGCACCTTCTTCCATAACACCAGAAAAACGTGAACCTAACACAACGTCATTAGTTTCTAGTAGTTTTAAAAATTTAGGGATTTCGTTGAAGTCGTACGAGGAGTCAGGATCACCCATAATTACGTGCTGGCCTGTAGCTTGGGCAAAACCTGCTTTGTACGCATTACCGTAACCACGTTTGGACTCATATAAGTACACCACTGGGTATTCTAATGTGATAACTTTAGTGTTATCTGTACTTCCATTATCCACAACTATGATTTCACCATCAATACTATTATTCTGAAATACATTCAGAATTTTTTCTATAGCAATCCCAACGCCGTCTTCTTCATTTAAACATGGAAGAATAACAGATACCTGTTTCATAATGAGTATATAGTAGCAGACAAGTTTAATTACGACCATATTATGTGTCATGTTAAAGTTGTTATTCTGGTCAAAATTGCACTTAGTCTGTATACTCACATAATTCTATGTTGGAAAAAAAATTTGAAATTAGTACTGATAAAACGCCCGCTGGGGATCAGCCGCAAGCTATTGAAAAACTTGTGAAAGGCCTGAATGATGGAGTGAATCATCAAACACTTTTTGGTGTTACTGGATCAGGTAAAACATTTACTGTTGCCAATGTTATTCAGCAGATACAGAAGCCAACACTAGTTATTGCGCATAACAAAACTCTGGCTGCACAACTTGCACAAGAGTATAAAGATTTTTTTCCCAACAATGAAGTGCATTACTTTGTTTCATATTATGATTATTATCAGCCTGAAGCATATATGTCAGTTTCTGATACATATATTGAGAAGGAGTCACAAATCAATGAGGAGATTGACCGTCTGCGGCATGCTTCCACGCAAGCACTACTTACTAGAAGTGACGTTATTATCGTTGCATCCGTTTCGTGCATTTATGGTTTAGGTTCTCCTGAGCAGTACAAAAAAGTTCATAAGAAAATTGAGGTTGGGTATACATCTACTCGTGGAGAAATGCTCCGTATGTTGGTGTCTATGTATTTTAATCGCACAAATGCTGATTTAACTCCTGCGATGTTTAGAGCTGTAGGTAACACTGTGGAAATAATGCCAACTAACGAACGGGTTATCTACCGATTAGCTTTTAAAAGTGACACTGTAAGTTCCATTACTAAAATTGATGCAGTCTCAAGACAAATTATCGAAGACACCGATGTTTTTTTTCTTTTTCCAGCAAAACACTTTGTTACGCCTGAAGATGAACGCGAACGTGCAATTGCCGATATTAAACTAGAACTTACTGCTCAATTAAAGAAATTTAAGAAAGAAGGAAAATTACTTGAAACCGAAAGACTGAAACGCCGTACCGATCATGATCTCTCTCTTATGAAAGAAATTGGTTTTTGTCCCGGGATTGAAAATTATTCACGTCATTTTGACGGTCGTGCTTCAGGAGATGCTCCATATACGCTATTGTCATATTTTCCGCATAAAGAAGATGGCTCGCCAGACTTCCTGACGGTGATTGATGAATCCCATGTGGCAGTACCACAGGTGCGTGGTATGTATGCTGCCGACCGTTCACGAAAACAAAATCTCGTTGAATTCGGTTTTAGGCTACCTAGTGCCGCAGACAACCGACCATTAAATTTTGAAGAGTTTGAAAAGAGGGTAGGTCAAGTTTTATATACCACTGCAACACCAGGTAAGTATGAGCTAGCCAAGGTTGAGGACGGAACAGGGAAAATTGTTGAACAAATTATCCGTCCAACAGGCCTTGTGGATCCAGAAATAGATATGCGGCCTGTGAATCAAGTAGGAGAATATCCTGGTCAGATAAAAGATTTTATCAGCGAGTCAGAAAAGGTTATCAAAAGAGGAGGAAGGGTACTCGTGACTACATTGACCAAAAAAATGGCTGAAGATCTTACTGATTTCCTTGAAGAGAAAAAAATAAAAACAAAGTATATCCATAGTGATGTAGATACACTCGACAGGATTGAAATTTTGACTGACTTTCGGAAAGGGGAGTTCGATTGTCTTGTGGGGGTTAACTTACTGCGTGAGGGACTTGATTTACCAGAAGTAGAATTAGTGGCTATACTCGATGCAGACAAAGCAGGTTTCCTGCGTAGCGAAACTGCTTTAATCCAAACTATTGGACGAGCCGCTCGAAATATTAATGGCCGCGTTGTTCTCTATGCTGATGAAATGACTGATGCACTTACGTATGCAGTAAGCGAAACCGATAGACGTAGAAAATTACAGCAAGACTACAACAAAAAACACAATATTACTCCTGTGTCTATCAAGAAAGAGATAAAATCTATAGCTGATCAATTACGTAGCCAGCATGATGAAACAGTTGAAACGTTACTTACTGTTGATATGGATCTATATCTTAAAAATCCAAAGAAAATTGTTAAAGAAAAACAAAAACAAATGGAAGCTGCAGTTGCTATCCTGGACTTTGAAACTGCTGCAATCTTACGCGATGAGTTAAAGTACTTTGAAGAACAGACAATCAAAATTAATAAAAAAAAGAAAAAGGAAGAAAATAAAACATGATGATAGCTCGTCATATATAATTAAAGAACTATTAATATCAGAAGATGATCCTTTTGTCTTGGACATCACGAGTGTAAAACAACCCATAGAGCTTAAGGGAGCCAGAATATGTGTTGGATTTATCAAAGAAGCTGGAGCACGTATGGTAGTAAAACTTATAAACAAGTAGAGGACTATGGGAAATGGAGTTAATGCCCAAAATGTGCCTTTATGTGTTAAAATCATCCACATAAACCTCTACCCTCACGTAGAGATGTATTGTTTTGCATTAATATGGAAAAGAACAAAGATAAAAAAACGAAGATAACATGGAACCTTGACGACGAACGTCAGGGAAAAATTGTGGTACGTGGTGCGCGCACACATAATTTAAAGAATATTGATGTGGAAATGCCACGAGGAAAAATGATTGCAATTACTGGCCCATCTGGTTCAGGAAAGTCTTCCTTAGCATTCGATACAATTTTTGCTGAAGGTCAACGTCGTTATGTTGAGTCACTATCTCCATATGCGCGTCAGTTTTTAAACAAGCTCCAGAAACCTGACGTCGATGAGATTTCTGGTCTCTCACCAGCAATTTCAATTGACCAAAAAACAGCTTCAAGGAACCCACGATCAACGGTTGCAACAATTACCGAAATCTATGACTATTTACGTATTCTCTATGCACGTATTGGTCAGCCATATTGTTTGGATGTTGATGTAGAAATCCAAAAGCTCTCTCAAGATGAAATTCTGGGTATCGTTTTGAAATCAATTGAAGACAAGGAGGTAAAAAAGGCAACTAAGGAACAGTCACAAAATGTAATGGGTATCGAGGTATCTAAAGGTCGTGTTTCTATCTTTGCACCAATGGTAGTAGGGCGTAAGGGTGAGTATTACCAAATGCTGTATGATTTGCTTAATAAAGGTTTTGAAACAGTGAAAATTGACGGTCAAATTAAACAATTACGTGAGAAAATAACCCTTACCAAAACAAAACGTCATGATATAGATGTGTTAGTAGATGAAATTTACGTCAGTGAATTTACTGCTGATCCAAAGGGTTCACATGAACGTTTATCAGAAGCAGTTGAACTGGCATTAGATCAGTCGAACGGTTTGGTTAAAATCCAATCCCCAGACGGTGCTGAACGTACTCTATCGGCGAAATTTATATGTCCTGTTGATGGTTCGTCGTTTCCTGAAGTTGAGCCACGTTTGTTTTCGTTTAACTCACCCTATGGAGCTTGTCCTGAATGTAATGGATTAGGGGTGGTTGGTATTTTTAACTCTGACGTATGTCCAGAATGTAAAGGTGCGCGTCTACGTAAGGAAGCGTTACGTGTCTATTTAGGAGGGTCCAGTAAAGATTTGGGTAAGACGATTGTTGATTTTACATCAATGACCGTAACTGAAGCTGCAGATTTTATTGCAAACTTGAAGCTAACTAAAACACAACACGATATTGCGTGGCCAGCTCTGCGGGAAGTGGTTGAACGATTAGATTTTATGATGAATGTGGGCATCGAGTATCTGACACTTGATAGGCGTGCAAACACTCTTTCTGGAGGAGAAGCACAACGTATCCGTCTTGCTTCACAACTTGGTTCAGGGTTAGTTGGTGCGCTGTATGTTCTTGATGAGCCCACCATTGGTTTACATCAACGAGATAATGATAAGCTTGTACAAACACTCAGTGAGCTACGCGACCTTGGAAATACAATTATTATTGTAGAGCATGACGAAGACACCATTTTAGCCGCTGACTATCTTATTGAAATTGGTCCTGGCGCAGGTTTGCATGGAGGAGAAGTTGTTGTTTCAGACTACATGCAGAAATTGCTGCGAGCACCAAAAAATGACTCTAAATCTGTCACCCTAAGCTACCTTCGAGGAGATAAAGTTATTGCGGTGCCAGATCGCCGTACAAGCGAAAAAGGTTCAATCAAAATTAAAGGAGGGAAAGCATTTAATATTAAAAATCTTAATATTGATATTCCATTAGGAAAATTGATTACAGTTACTGGTGTCTCAGGCTCAGGTAAGTCTACTTTTATGTATGAAATTCTTCATAAAAATCTACTTGCTCGACTTGACATGAAGCATCGCACCGCAAAAACATACAACGTGAAGAGCATAGAAGGAACGGAATACTTAGGGAGGACTATCCTTATTGACCAGTCACCAATTGGACGTACCCCACGCTCAAACCCAGCGACCTACACCGGAGCTTTTACTCATATCCGTGATATGTTTGCAGCATCGGGTGAGGCACGGGCTCGTGGTTGGAAACCTGGACGTTTTAGCTTCAATGTAAAAGGTGGACGTTGTGAGGCGTGTCAGGGAAATGGAACTATCGCAGTTGAAATGCACTTTCTTCCTACTGTATACGTTGAGTGTGATGTCTGCGATGGTAAACGTTTTACCAAAGAAACACTTGAGGTAAATTTCAAAGGAAAGAACATTTATGAAGTACTCCATATGGCAGTTGAGGAGGCAGTTGTTTTCTTTAAAGATGTACCAGCGATCTATGAGCGCTTAAAAGCATTACAAGATGTAGGGTTGGGCTACTTGGAACTTGGTCAGAGTGCGACCACCTTATCTGGTGGGGAAGCGCAACGTGTCAAAATCGCTTCAGAACTCTACCGACCCCACACTCAGAAAACTATCTATCTTCTGGATGAGCCTACAATAGGTTTACATTATGAGGATGTGAAACTTCTTATTTATATCCTGCAAGAATTGGTAGAAAAGGGAAATACCGTTATGGTAATCGAGCACAACCTTGACCTTGTAAAGTCCTCAGACTATGTGATAGACATTGGCCCAGAAGGTGGAGCTGGCGGAGGAATGGTTGTAGCAAAAGGAACCCCAGAAGAAGTAGCAGAAAATGAAAAGTCACATACAGGAAAGTATCTTAAAAAAGTACTATAATATTTTTTGACCATGAAGAAAATTAATCTTCAAGAAAAAAAACTACCGGAATCACCAGGAGTGTATTTTTTCTTGGGAGCCAAAAAAGAAATTTTATATATTGGAAAGGCTACTTCCTTACATAACCGTGTGAAAAGCTACTTTGCTAATGACATTGATGAAAAACGATCGAAACTTATCGCACAAATGGTTGAAGAAGCAAAAACTGTTGAATACACTGTTACCGACTCTGTGCTAGAAGCTTTGATTCTAGAATCAAATCTTATCCGGACACACAAACCTACGTACAACACTATCTCAAAGGATGACAAGAGTTATAACCATCTTATTATTACAAATGAAGATTTTCCTAGAGTACTTGTCATTCGTAGTAAAGACCTCACTGAGAAATATAGTGAAAATGATATTTTGTATCACTTTGGTCCCTTTACCAGTGCAACTCTCTTCAAGGATGCATTAAAAATAATTAGAAAGTTATTTCGGTATTATGACGCAAAAGTCCCTGTAGGAAGTGAAAAGACTAAATTAGCACGAGGACAGATTGATTTTAACCGACAAATCGGACTATATCCTGAAGAAGGAAACAAAAAACAATATTTACAAACTATCCGACACATACGGTTATTCTTTGAAGGTAAGAAACAAGTAGTCATTAAAGACCTTGAGAAGGAAATGATGTCATACGCAAAAATTGAAGCATTTGAAAAAGCTTTAATAATTAAAAAGAAAATATATTCTTTACAACACATCCAAGACGTGGCTCTCATTAAAGACGAAAACCGTATTTACAGAGACGAACGTTCAGTACGCATTGAAGCGTATGATATTGCTCATCTTGCTGGTGCAGATATGGTTGGAGTTATGACTGTCGTTGAAGGAGGTGTACCCACACCAAATGAATATAGAAAATTTAAAATTAAAAGTGTTATGGGGAGCAACGATCCTGCTGCACTAAAAGAAGTCCTGGAGCGTCGTTTAGGGCATCCAGAATGGCCGTATCCCCAGATTATAGTTGTTGACGGTAGTACAGCTCAAAAAAATGCTGCAGAACGCGTATTGAGTAAAGCTGGAGTACTAATTCCTGTTGTCGCTGTGGTTAAAGACGAACATCATAAACCCGTACGCTTGATTGCTGCTAAAAAACTTTTGACGCAACATGAACACGCTATACTTCTTGCTAATGCAGAGTCTCACCGATTTGCCATTACATATCATCGAAGCAAAAGAAAACTAGTGTAGGGGTACATATCTTACAATGTTGTGGATTACGTGCATGGTATTATATTGCTATGAATGTTGGAACAGTAGCAGTATTACGTGGGGGACCCAGTGCCGAATATTCTGTTTCTATGGAGACAGGAAAGGGTGTTATTGGTGTACTCAATGCACTACACGTAAAAAATAAAGACATCGTTATTTCGAAAACCGGGCAATGGCTGGTGCAGGGCTTTAACAAAAATCCTGAGCAAGCCCTAGCAGATGTAGACGTTGTTTTCATTGCCTTACACGGTTTCTATGGTGAAGATGGCACAGTACAAAGACTTCTAGAGCGCTTATCAATTCCATATACAGGAAGTCAGCCGTACCCGTCTGCTATTGCGATGAACAAAGATCTTACCAAAGGGTATCTAAAAGATTTAAATGTAAAAACTCCTAGACATATGCGTGTCACTAAAGCTGGGCTAACTGACCCTGTCCAGACAGCAATGAGTATCAGCGAACTCTTTGGACCTAAGTATGTCGTTAAGCCGACATACGGCGGTTCATCAATTGGAATGAAAGTAGCTCAAAATGCACAGGAACTTGGCACCGTACTAAAAGAACTAATTGCCGAACATGACGATTTACTTATTGAAGAATATGTCTCTGGAAGAGAGGCGACTGTGGGAATATTGGAAAATTATCGAGAACAAGAACTGTATCATTTACCCTCGATTGAAATTATCCCACCTGAGTCAGCTGGGTACTTTGCTGCTGAAGTAAAGTACAATGGTGAAACTGAAGAAATATGCCCTGGGCGTTTCAAAGAAAATGAAAAAACGGAAATGGCAGCAGCTGCACAAGAAGTACATCGTGCTCTAGGGTTACGCCACTATTCGCGCTCTGACTTTATTGTGGCACCCGATGGTATCTATTTTCTGGAAATAAATACCTTACCTGGCCTTACCTCTCAATCGCTGTTTCCTAAGGCAATTGAATCAGTAGGAGGTAATTACACCGATTTAATCAAACATCTCCTTACACAAACTGGAGTTAGTACCTTATAATATATTTATGAAGCACAAAGCACCTAAACTTCTTACTAAAAAGGAGATTAAAAAAATGATAGAGACATTTTCAGAATGGAAAATTGATAGTAATAACTCTAAATTCACACGAACTTTTGTTTTTAAAAAACAGATAGATGCGCTTATTTTTATTGCCAGGACAACAGTCAATAGTGAAGTACTTAAACATTACCCAGACATCACGTTTACTTTTTTAAAAGTTAAGATGAACATAACTACACATGAAGTGAAGGGTTTAACAAAAGACGATGTTTTGCTCATTGCACGTATTGAACATATGTATGCGAGTCAAGAAGGGGATAAGCAATAAAAAAAACACAAACTATGCATGATATAATTAAAAACAATATGGAAGGATCAAGAAATGAACGCGTAGCAATACTCCTAGCATCATACGTCATTGGCTTTATAACAGCGTACATTGCTTTTGGCGTGATTCAGCTGGAAACAGAAATTAAATTTGTAGAAATTCCCGCACAGCAACATGCAGCAGCAGTTGTTGAGTCCACTGTCCAGTCAGCTGACGTTCAAGTGATGATGTCTGACACAGGATTGATTCTGACTATAGACGGAGAAGAAACGCTTCTCTCACTTACTTCTCACGACGCAACTGCTGATACGTTTGTGGACGGTATCCATGCCGACGTCCCTCAATTCTCGTTATCTCCTGACCTCACCCAAGTATATTATTGTGAGTCACCGAGTATTGAAGCAGAGTCTTGCAGGCCGTATGTATATTCAATAACAGATGAAATCGTATATCCTGTACTGGTTGCAGGGAAAAGAGTAGCTTTTGACTCAACTAAAAACAATATTCAGTGGGCCGAAGATAGCACGATGTTGATTAAATAAAATAGCGTTCTAATACACCCATGTGTCACATACACATGGGTGTATTGACTTATGCACCTAAAATACTTATTATAGTGCGCACTTGAAGAGAAGTAATTCAAGTACAGCCCGAAAGGGCTCGTAGCTCACCTGGTAGAGCGCGTCACTTGCACTGACGAGGTAGCAGGTTCAAGTCCTGTCGAGTCCACAAACGACCAGCCGTCAAAGCGTATGCTTTGGCGGCTGTTGTCGTTTTGAGACATCGACAGGACTTGAAAAGGTTGCCTGATATTTTCTTTGGAAAATATCGACAACCTATACTGCTCTCGTAGAGAGAAAGTCCTGTCGAGCCCTTCATCTTAGGAAAGTCCTCAATCTTGACAAAACAGTTAAAACATGTATAATATCAACAGTTTAGATATCTCGTCTTGCTTATCCAGTGCCCGATAATCGGTCTTTGGTAAGCAATCTGAGGAGATTAACAATGAATAAAACTAAACATCCTGTAAAGCAGTCAACGATTGATGGGATCACTGCATTCTTTGATCAACAAGCTAACGACGCTGAACGTGAATTGAAGGCAATGAAATTCGTCGATGATAATATGGAGATGCTTGTCGATGAACATCTCGATCGGGAGAATGCTGATGACAACATATAACCCCAAACAACCCCTGACAGAATTGTCCGGGGTTGATTTTTTATCCTTCCTTCATCTTGCTCATCAACTCTTCCTCATTTCCTTTCCCAGACCAAACCCCACTCACAATCCTCGTCACAACCATCCCCTTCAAAAACTCAAACCACCACACAATAAACAGATCTTCACTAGGAACATCTTTTCCAGAATCCTGCATAAAAGTTCGAAAAGTGTCCGGTTCTGGTCCACACAATAAGAACCGCCTTCGGGCGGCTTTCTTATTGTGTGGACTCGAAGTAAGTGCCTTGAGGCACTTACGCCAGGACTTGAACGACGGAGCGTTGTGAGCCTGCGAACAAGTGAGTCGCGTCCAGCGTTCTTATGACCGAAGGGAATTAGAAAAAGCGGGACAAGTCCTGTCGAGTTACGATACATAACATTCTTTTACACAAGTTCAGTGTAGATTCATGTTTATGTTAAGCTAACAACCAATAATGAAAAAAGAAAAGCGACAATTAAAAATTTTAGCAAAAAATTATAAAATTGATTCTGATGAATTACTTGTTGAGCTTTGGGATGACGGGGACAAGTTTCAGTACCTGAAAAATGAAAATTCAATAATTAAGAAGAAAGATAAACTACGTGCTCAAGACATAATTAAATTAAAATTTAATAATTCTGGTGTTGTGGAAAGAAAAAAGAAACCAAGATTTGTTCAGTATGTTTGTGCAGCCCATGATTTTTCAGAAATTGGTAAAACGTGTGAGCATTTAGACTACCTGTCAAAAGATGAGGTGGAGGCAATTTATCAAGAACTTGTTATAGATTTTGCAAACGATGACGATCCTATTAGTCCTTCAGGCATAAAGGACCGTGGTTTATTTGAGTCAGCAATAAACCACCCACAAACATCATATGCAGGTATCAAGAAATATCCATCGGTTGAAGCTTCGGCTGCTGCACTAATGTTCGCACTTACTCACAACCATGCTTTCTACAATGGAAATAAACGCACATCGATTGTGTCAATGCTGACATTCTTGGACAGACAAAACCTGATGTTTATTCCTGATTGTGATCAGGATGAACTTTTTAAGGTTTCAATAGATTTGGCTAAGCACAAGTTAGTAAAAAATGGGGATACATGTCCAGATAACGAAATATTTGCTTTAGCAATGTGGATTCAAAAGAAAACAATTCCTATTATAAAGGGTGAGAGGGAAGTTACATTGCGTAAATTGAAACAAATTTTAGCAGGTTATAATTGTGAAATTTTGGAAAATGGCAAAATTCGACGTCAAATTCAAAGGAAAAATTTCCTAGGAATAACTAGGAGTAGTGACATTTGCTCAACTAAATCAATTAACAATGCAATTTCTGATGGGCAGGAGGTTAATAGAACTCTGATAAAAAAACTGAGGATGGAACTCCAGCTTGATGATGAACACGGGGTGGATAGCAATGCATTCTATGGACCAAATTTTTATTACTCGACTAGTGATTTTATTAACAAATACAAAATAGTTTTGAAACGACTTTCAAAACTTTAAACCTTTACCTTTATCCTCAGCCCAAACCCCACTCACAATCCTCGCCTCAACCATCTCCTTTAAAAACTCAAACCACCACACAATAAACGGATCTTCACTAGGAACATCTTTTCCCGAATTCTGGGAATTAGTTCGAGAAGTGTCCCGTTGTGGTCCACAAAAGAAACCGCCTTCGGGCGGTTTTCTTGTGGACTCGAAGTAAGAGCCTTGAGGCTCTTACGGCAGGACTTGAACGGCGGAGTCATGTTGCTTTAGCGACAGACGAGCCGTGTCCCGCGGAGCTTGGTAGAATTGGAGTGTAACGAACAATTATACCTAGCTACCGTCAGGACAAGTCCTGTAGGGAAATGGTAAAATACCTGTATGACTAAAGACGAATTACTCGCTCAGCTAGAAAATCATGAAGTATCATACAGGGTCGGACTTTCGTCCTTGCCCTTACTAAACGAAATAACCTACCAAGACAAAAATGGTTTGGAAATTCAGCGAATACTAAGCAATAAAAAAGGAAGGAATGGGAATCTTATAATTGATTATTCAATTATAGCTGAGTACTTCACTGATAAAGAGCGGGCTAAGAAAATTTCAGAAGAGTATTTAAAGTTTTTGAACAGGACTTTTTTAACTGAATGTTATGAACTCGTGTTCTTATATGTCCAAAAAACAAACCAACTGCAAAAAATTGAAGAGGAGAATGTGTTTACTTTTATGAGGATAATTAGGCATGCAATTTCTCATGACTTTACAATCAATTGTTCAAAGCCAAATTTTGAATGCACTTGGCGCAGTCTTGGATTTGATATGACTATGAATGGACTGCCACTGGAAGCTAAGCATTATGGTTATATTGAAGGCTCATTTAAATTATGGGAAGATATGTATAATCTTGTGAGAGATAAGTTAGTTTAATGTTCTATTTAGCCCAAACCCCACCCTCAATCCTCCCCAAAACCATCCCTTTCAAAAACTCAAACCACCACACAATAAACGGATCCTCACTAGACACATCCTTTCCAGAATTCTGGGAATTAGTTCGAGAAGTGTCCCGTTGTGGTCCACAAATTCAAGAATTTCTTAAAATCCTTGTACTAGACAAAAACCATCTCTGTGAGGTGGTTTTTGTTAAATATTAATGTGGGTCAAGGGCTGTTCACTGTTTTTCCACATAATGTGAGAAGTATCTAATATAAATGGTAAAATAACATCAGACATAAAGAACTTTACTGGAGGATAATACAAATGGGCGAGCTTAAATTCACCGACAAAGCGACTGTTGAAAACTTGATTAGAAATTTCAAGATTGCAAATAATAACTTGTTAAAACGGGATTTGGAAGAAATCAAAGAACTCCGAATGAAACACAAGAAGAAGAGTTTTCTACGCTCCGTCTGGTCCACAGCGAAAATATAATTATGTGTAATTTCAACGCATAGCGATTTTTCTTCCCACTTTAAACAACACCACCTTGGTGTTGTTTTATTTTGTCATTCTTTCATCTTCTTCATCAACTCCTTCTTTTCATTACCATTCTCTGAATAAAACCCAGTCGCAATCCTTGCTGTAATTAACCGTTTAACCAATTCAATATAATCCAACAAAAATTCATCTTTACTAGGAACATCTTTCTTCGAATCCTGCATAAAAGTTCGAGAAGTGTCCCGTTGTGGTCCACCAAAGAGGACATCAAAATGATCAACAAATAACCACCGCTCAGTTAAGCGGTGGTTATTTGTTTTAAATGTTCGAGCTTAATAAGTAATACATTCAGTCTCCTTGTGGTTGTGTGTAAATATGCCCATAGTACTTGATGAATTGTATTAAAGGCGTGTTCGAGTCTTCAGTGGCTCAAAATTGTGCTAGTCTGAATGTAAGAACTGGAATTATTTTATGAAAATCAAAAGTGTACATCTCAAAAATTATCGACGGCTAGAGAATGTTGAGATACCATTTGAGGACGAAGAGACCGTATTTGTTGGACCAAATAATAGTGGTAAAACTTCCGCAACATCTGCATTTCGGAATTTTCTAGTTCGCCCAAATTTCAAAATCCACGATTTTTCAGTTTCTAAAATTTCAGAGATTGATTCATTTGGTACTGATGAGACTGGGGAAGCCGAACTCCCGTCAATTGATATGGATATTTGGTTCTCAGTAGACCCCGATATTGAATTTGGGCGAGTTTTTTCGCTAGTTCTAAATGTTTCGGAGGAACTCGACGAAGTAGGTGTACGCATTCAATTTTGCGTAAAAGACAAGGATCAACTTAAATCAGCTTACTTGTCTGCATTTCCTGCCCCAGAAGACGGTTCTGACGCCCAAAGCCTATCACATTTCTTATCTCTTCCTGGAAACTTATCTCGACACTTCAGCCTCCAATATTACGCATTAGAAGTAGTTGTTGAAGAACTCATCCAAAAACCAATCGAACCTGATGAAGGCAAGCGCGTGTTAGATACATTGGTTCGAATTGATTTTGTCGATGCGCAGCGCAACATAGACGATCAAGAGGCAGGGCGCAGCAACCGCTTATCTTCTGCCTTTGCGACTTTTTACAAAAAAAATCTTGAACAAGCAGAAGCAAGTGAAGCTGCAAACCAAATAATTGATGAAAACAATGCAAGCTTAACTAAACATTACGGTGAGCATTTTGAAACTCTAATGCAGGTAATTCAGAGCCTTGGCGTGCCATCGGTAAATGATCGTGAAATGAAAATCGTTTCAACATTGAGGCCCGAAGACGCCCTGCATGGGAACACTGATCTTTTATATGTTGACCCGGAACTCAGCCACGAATTGCCCGAGGCATATAACGGGCTTGGATTTAAAAATCTTGTCTATATGGCAATCCAGATCAGCCATTTTCATTTGCAATGGATGAGAACAGAAAACAATCGACCGCTCTGCCAAATTATCTTTATTGAAGAACCTGAAGTTCATCTTCATGCACAGGTTCAGCAAACATTTATTTCAAACATCTGGGAAATTGTACGTAAGGCGTCGAAAGACGCAGGAGAAGAGAATTTGGTTCCTCAGCTCGCAATTACAACGCATTCATCCCATGTTCTGGACACAGTGGAGTTTGGAAAAGTTCGCTATTTTCGACGTTGTGCACGAGACGGTGAAGATCCTATTACAGCCACCACCCTTAACGCTTCAAAAGTTCACAGTTTAAGAAATTTCAAGGCGCAAAAAACCTCAGCGGCTGGGGTTATTGAAGATGAGAAGGAGACTTTAGATTTCTTAAAGCGTTACTTGAAACTGACGCATTGCGATCTATTTTTTGCTGATGCGGCAGTGCTTGTGGAAGGAACTGCAGAAAAGCTTCTATTGCAGAATATGATAGAGAAAACTGCCCCTGAATTAAAATATAATTACTTAACAGTGTTGGAAGTTGGAGGAGCATATGCCCATCGTTTTGCAAGTCTTTTTGAATTTTTAAACATTCCATATTTGGTAATCACAGACATCGATGCAGTAGATCCTGCCCATAATCGGAAAGCGTGTCGTGCAGATCTGCCAGATGCTGCTACATCAAACGCAGCGTTGAAATTCTATCTAAATAAGGAAATCGTGAGCGACTTTGTTGATTTAAAAGCTGACGAAAAAATTCTGGCGGATGGAACGTGTCGTATTGCATTTCAACGACCAACACCGGTCGAAGGGTTTGAACCCCCTCAGTCTATGCACGGAAGAACCTTTGAGGAGACATTTGTCTACCAAAATATGCAACTATTTAGGGATGGTAAAATTGGTATCGGCAAAGACATTCCAGCGGGACAAGTCTTTGAGGACGAATATCAAATGGTTTTTGAACGTATTAAATCACCTTCATTTAAAAAGACAGAATTCGCTCTGGATATTGCCTCATCGACCGAGGGTTGGGTGACACCAGAATATATTGCGGACGGGCTTATTTGGCTTGAAGGGCTAATTTGCAAGACCGCTAAAAAAGGCGAAGAGTAGATATTTTTATGCAAAAATTAATTGAAACAACTGCTGATCTAGAAATTCAAGAATGCTTGGACCAAAAGCGGAGTTTTGCGGTAATCGCCGGTGCTGGATCAGGTAAAACCACGTCTTTAATCACAGCACTCAAATATGTAAAAAGCAATGAGGCCAAAAACCTGTTGCGCGAAAATAAAAAAATTGTCTGTATCACATATACAAAACGCGCAGTTGAAGTAATTTCTTCTAGATTGGACTGGGATGAACTATATAATATTTCCACTCTACATTCCTTCCTTTGGGGGGAAGTGCATAATCTCACACCAAACATTAGAGAAGCTCTTCGCACAACGATTATCCCTTCGCATATTGAGAGAAAAAAAGAAGACGACAATGGGAGGCAAAGTAAAAAGGCCGTTGCCGCAAGGGAAAGAATTGTAGTGTTGGAGTCGGATCTGGATTCCTTGGATGCCGTAGAGAAATTTGACTACAATGACACGAACTTTAGCAACTATTCTGAAGGTAAATTGGGACATGATGACGTAATTGATGTGGCTGCCCATTTAATTTCAGAACATGAGATATTAAGGCGTATTTTAGGTCAAAAATACCCCTATATTTTCGTTGATGAAGCTCAAGATACGTTTAGTAATGTTGTGGATGCGCTAAACACTCTTTGTCAAAATGAAGATTTGCCTCTGGTAGGCTATTTCGGCGATCCAATGCAGCAAATTTATGATAAACGCGCTGGCAATTTTACTGGACCTGATGGTGCCAAAACCATTACCAAAGGCGAAAACTTTAGGTGTTCACTTAAAGTAATTGATTTACTCAATGCTTTTCGCAAGGACGTTCAACAAATCCCAGCAGGAAAGAATACTGATATTGAAGGTAGCGTCTTGTTTAGATTGGTCCAAACTGAAGATCCTGAGGCCCCAAGACGAAGATACTCTGACGACCAACTTGATCGTGTGGCTGCACAATTTGATGAAGCAATACACAGCTGGGGCTGGGAAGAAAATAAAGCTGTTAAACAGCTTTTTCTTGTCCGGCAAATGATTGCGAGGCGCCTTGGGTTTCCGGAGCTCCATAAACTATTCACGGGAACATATGCTTCTTCCAAAGCTCAAGAGGATTATGAAAAAGGAGAGCACTTTCTTCTTAAGCCATTCGTAAGTTCTCTGCATCAATTGGTACAAGCGCACAAAGGTGGTGATGTCAGACTCGTGCTCGATATTTTGCGTAAGACAAGTCCAACATTTGATCCTAAGGGTACAAATGAAAAACGCCCCTTGAGTGAAATGAGAACGTTAGCTGTTGAACTATCGCAAGCGTTGGTGGAAATTTGGGACAGAGAACCGCTGTCAGAAATACTTAAGTTTTGCCAACTGAATGAAATTTGCAAGATTTCCGATAGGCTTGCCAATCACCTCGGTCGTGACAGCATAAACTTTGAGTATGACGAAACTCAGCATTCAGCTGATAAGAGTGACTGGTTGGCCGACAGTTTCTTTGCGATGACCACACAAGAAATCGGAGTTTTTATTGATTTTGTGAATAAAAATACTCCTTTGAGCACACAGCATGGTGTCAAAGGTGAAGAGTATAACGATGTAGTTGTTGTCTTTGATGATGTTGAGGCTGGGTGGCATAATTACAGTTTTACAAAAATGCTAACTCCGGGAACGTCTGGCGAACCGACCGAAGGACAAGATGAGCGAAGTAGGAAACTTGCTTATGTTTGTTTTTCACGGGCGGAGGAAAACCTAAGAGTTTTGCTTTTTACTCCGGATCCAAAGGCAGCTAAAACTGAGTTGATTGCTAACGAGCTATGTAATGAAGATCAGGTTACTATTGCAGATTAATTGTTCTGAATTATACATGTAGAATGAACGCCTAGGTGACTGGTCTAAAACATAACCTTAGTCACCATTTTGTTGCTTGAAATTCCCCCTCCAATTATGACCTCTTTTTTTGGCAGGTATCGCTTCCGGTTCAAGCTGTTTACGTATTTGTAATATGCTTTTAGATTTTGAGAATTTGACCAATTTTTCCATTTTTGCGTCGTCAATCGCGTGAAAAGTTCGAGAAGTGTCCCGTTGTGGTCCACCAAAGAGGACATCAAAATGTCCAGCATAAAACCATCGCTTAGTTAGGCGGTGGTTTTATGTTTTAAAAGTTCGAGTAATTAGACACCAAACAGGACATCCGGACATATTGTAAAGTTTAGGACTTTTATTTGTTTCAAGGAGGCACTGATTATGGGCTAGGAGCGTAATAGCAATTCTATTGTCTACACTAAACCATATTATTGAGTTAGTATGTAACTATGGAAATTCTTGCTTCACTCATAGATTCATTAGCTTGGCCTGTAACGGTTCTTGCGATATTTTTCGTTTTGCGAAAACCAATTGCTGAAAGGGTTTTATTTGCCAAAAGTATAAAATACAAAGATTTTGAAGTTACTTTTGAAAACGAAATAAATGCCATTGTGTTGGAAGCTGAAGTTTCTGGTATAGATATACTGCCCCCTTCTGAACTAATTGACGATACTCAAAATCTAATCGACATATCACCCTCTGCAGCCGTGTTGCAGTCTTGGAAAGAAATCGAAATTGCGGCACGTAAAAAAGTTGGTGAGTTGCTTATTGAAGGACAGGAGCGATCCAAAGCAATAAAGCGACCGATTGAGCATCTTTCTTATCTAGGAACTTTTATTCCCTCTACTGAACATACGATCCGAGAATTGCGACAATTACGAAACCAAGTTGCTCATAACGATGACGTACCTCTATCGAAGGAAGCTGCGACCAAATATGTTGCTTTAGCTAAAACAATGGCTCAACAAATTACTGCTATAACTGAGCTACCCAAGCAGAAATTGTTAGTCCTTACTTTATTGATTCTTGAGTATAATCAATTAATTGATAGTGGGAAATATAACGACATTACAATCGCTCAAGTCAGTGAGCAGATTGAGAAGAAAAATGTTATTGAATATCTTAAGAAAAAAACGGGCAACGATTCAGATTTCAGTCTTTTCAGAAGTGATGGCTCGTATGCTGAATACATCAAGCATTACAACGAACAGTTATATCAACTGCATGGTGGTTACGCAGGAAACGAAAGAAGAAAATGGGGAATAGAGAATTCAGGGCTTTGTTTGTTAGTAGCCTGGACCAACGAACTTATTCAGCAAGGTTCTGGTTGGTATCCTAACGACCAGTAAGAAGTGATATATCTATGAGCAATCTAAAACCTATTGAAAAACGTGCTTTTGAAGATCTTTTCGACATGTCTTCTGGCTACGTTATGGACTTCACCAACGCCACATTCGCAGAGTTTTTCAGAGATATTGCAAATGTTGACATTTATTCCGAAAGATACGCAATCACAGGCGATTCAAAGGCAAAAAGACTACGTGCATTCCTAGAAATCGAGACTGACCAATCTGTTTCTCGGGCACTAAGTGAACTTCTTGATATTTGGGAGTACGACAATGATCCTTCGGGTGATAATCGAGCCAAATATGAAAAGTGTCGGTCAATTATCTCGAGACTTTCAGGCAAGCCCATTCCTAAAACGGAAACCGCTGAAGACTTCCTCGGACGGAAAATTGATATCCCAAATATTTCTAAATTGAAAGTTGAACAAAATGTCATCCCAATTTTATCCAGCCGACTAGACGAGGTTGAAAAAGGATTGAGAGCGGGTGCTTCACTATCAGTTATTTTCTTATGCGGAAGTATTTTAGAAGGTGTCTTGCTTGGTACCGCTCAAAATGATCCAAAGTTGTTCAACCAGTCTAGTTGCAGTCCCAAAGATAAAGAAGGTAACGTACGGCGTCTGAATGAATGGTCTCTTGCACAACTTATTGACGTGGCTTGCGACCTAAACTTGATCAAACTTGATGTAAAGAAATTCAGCCACGTATTGCGCGATTTCAGGAATTATATTCATCCATATGAACAAATGCTATCTGGGTTTTCACCCGATCCACATACTGCTGAGATTTGCTTTCAAGTTCTAAAGGCAGCGTTAGCAGACTTAGGTAAAACCCGTTAGCATTTCTTGAAATTATCCTTCCAATTATGACCTCTTTTTTTGGCAGGTATCGCTTCAGGTTCAAGCTGTTTACGTATCTGCAATATACTTTTAGATTTTGAATATTTGACCAATTTAGCCATTTTAACATCGTCAATCTCGTGAAAAGTTCGAGAAGTGTCCCGTTGTGGTCCACATAATAAGAAGCCGCCTTCGGGCGGTTTTCTTATTATGTGGACTTGAAGTAAGTGCCTTGAGGCACTTACGCCAGGACTTGAACGGCGGAGTCATGTTGCTTTAGCGACAGACGAGCCGTGTCCCGCGGAGCTTGGTAGAATTGGAGTGTAACGAACAATTATACCTAGCTACCGTCAGGACAAGTCCTGTCGAGTCCTTCACAGTAAGACTAGTCCCATATCTTGACAAAACACCTAAAATAGGTATAATACCAATAGCTTAGATATCTCCTAAAGCTCATTCAATGTCTAATTCTTGGACCTTGATAGGCAACTTAGGAGGAATAAATGGATAAAATTGTACAAATCGATGTAGCTCTAACAAACGCAAAAAAGGCTTTGGAGTTCTACTGGAAAGAATTCGATGCTTGGGACAGATTTAGCCATAAATCTTTTATGGCGCCAATTGCAAATTTCTTATCTGCAACAAGTCATTCCTTGCCACCAGATGCTAAGGGGAATCAAGTTCTTTGGCCTGGCATAATTGGAAATATAGATTATGAAGCATACGAACGGTATGCCAGACATCTTTATAAACACTGCGACGAAGACCAACGTGAAGCTGTCATTTCTTTTTTTTCACGATGTGTATGATAAAGACGTCGCGCGCAAAAAGAAAGCAAGCGATCTTGGGGAAACTTCAAACTATCTTTTTCCAAGGAAAACAGACAACTTCTTTGGGGCGTCGTTGTTCTCCCTTAAAAATGCATTCTATCCAGCACTTTTGTATGGAGAAGAATGCTAGCAACCCATAACACTAAACATCCCTAGGCATTATTGCCTGGGGTTAAATTTTTATACTATTTATCTTTCATATTTCTAATCAATTCTTTCTTCTCATTCCCCGACCAAACCCCACTCTCAATCCTCCCCTCAACCATCCCCTTCAAAAACTCAAACCATCACAGAATAAGCGGATCTTCACTAATAGCAGCCTTTCCAGATTTTAGTAATTTAGTTCGAGTTGATTTTAAACTATTGAAGAATTAATGTTCAAAATCCCAATTAAAAACGCGGCAAGGTTGCCGCGTTTTTTTCAGTTCGAATGCTTACTCGGTTGATAACGCTGAGCCATCTCGTTCTCTAGGTATGCCTTATAGTCATAACCAAATTCTTCGAGAAAAACAAGAGCTACTGTCATCCTCATATCATCAAGTGGAACACAGATACTTTTAGTGTTGTAACTTTCAGGAGTAACTTTTCTTGAAACAAGTTCCTTAAACTTTTCAATGTTACTATCAACAAATGAAGCTTCACAGCTGTGGCAAAACTGTTCCTGATCAAGATTGTGACCATGTTCATCGACGAATGAAGTCGTGACGGAAACTATCTCTTGAATAAGTAACGACTGGGTCAGGTTAGTAACGAGGTACTCTTGTCCATATTCTATTGCTTCAAGAATTGCACACAAAACCTCTACAACATCTCGAGTTTTAGAATCAAAACAATCAGGAATTTCAATGTGAACATTTCCAAAAAGCATATTGTCATCCTTCTCAACTTCTTCTCTAACTTTACCACAACCCCTGTGCGCTAGATAGATTATGTCACACGTAACTCCCGCAACTTCTCTAAACAATCTTCTTCATCTTTCACCTCAATTGTTTCAATGACACCTACAACAGTTTCATCATTACCACCCGGAAATAATGCGTCACCATAAAATAAACATTCATCCTTATTCCACTCATAGTGTTCAATAATTTTTGCTACGTTGTATCCTTTATTTTTTCCTTTTTTAATATAGTCAAAGGTAGTACTTCCACCAATTTTTACTTCGGTTTCATCACTAGTATATGGAACCTTCTGCAATAAAGCTTTCCTCTTTTCAAAATTACCATCAAAAGCCTTTTTTTCTTGAACATCCGCATTGTGTCCATATAAACTAAATGATATTTGTGAGCCTCGGTCTTCGAAAAGATCGTCTTCATTTGGAACGGTGTGTGAGCATTCTGCCCATATTGCTTTAGTATGAGCTGTAATATTTTCTTTTTGCTGTTCAGTCATGATGTCACACCAGAGTTCTCCATGTGTAGGATGGATTGCATGGTTTCCATTTTGACCCATTTTTATAATAGCCAAATCTTCAGTTTGAAATTTCATTTGTTCGTTGTGTGACCCTGAAATTACAATAATATCTACGCCATTATTCATAAACGACTCCAGCATTAATTTCATTTCAGAAGTGATTTTGCTACGTGCCAACGATATTGTTCCGTCCATATCAAAGAAAAGATGTTTGTATTTCATATGCAAGATAATACCGTATAAATCAATAAATTGTTACACTATTTTTATCCACTTTTCCGTTTTGTTTTTAACAAATTTATGCTACTATGCAGGCGCAAATAGCGTTGGAGTCAATCTATTTGGAAGAAGCTATAATTTTGGACAACCAGAGTTTTAAACATATGAGGCCGTTGGAGCCAGTTTAAACCTTCAATTGTCTTGAATTACAAGCATTTCTCAGATTGAACACACGTTAGGGTTGCATTAGATATGTTTAACTTTATACAAACAGCACACGCAGCGGAAGGTATTTCCGTACACCTCGATCCAGTTATCGTTACACACGTTGCTGGGGTGCCTATTACTGCTACACTACTTACCGTTTGGGTAACGATGGTTTGTTTAGTAGTCCTTGCTTATTTTGCAGGGAAGAACCCGTCATTAGTACCTTCTAAACTGCAAAGTGCTTTTGAATTACTTATTGGTGGTGCATATGACTATATTGGGGGTGTTTTAGGTAATAAAGAACGTACAAAGACTTATTTCCCAATTATAATGACTATTTTTTTGTTTGTACTAGCTATGAACTGGATGGGACTTATGCCCGGTGTTACTTCTATAGGGTACTGGACAGGACATGGAGCTGATTTACACCTTACACCGTTCTTTTACCCTCCAGGGACTGATTTAAACATCACCATTGCGTTTGCATTGATAGCGTTCTTTACCATTGAAGTGGCTGGTATTGCAGCTATGGGTATCTGGAAGTATGGAGGGAAGTTCATTAATTTTAGAGGGAGTAGCATAGGACAACGTTTCCTTAATTTCGCTATAGGTCTTATTGAGCTAATGAGTGAACTGGCTCGTCTTGTAGCCTTTTCTTTCCGTCTTTTTGGAAACATATTCGCAGGGAAGGTATTGCTCTTAGTGGTAATGTTTCTAACAACGCCATATATCCTACCTGTGCCACTTATGGCGTATGAGTTGTTTGTAGGTTTTATTCAGGCATTCATCTTTGCTATCTTGACGTTGTACTTCATCAAGTTGGCAACCGAAGAACCACATTAGAATTAATAGGTAATCATGAACTTGTCTCAATGAGATTGGTTCGTACTTGCTTACTAATAAATAATTAAACTATTATGACACCAGAAATGGAATTCGCGATGGAAGCAGCAACTATGAGTGCTGATTCAATCAAAGCTATCGCTATGGCGATTGCAGCAGGATTCGGTGTACTTGGCCCTGGAATTGGACTTGGTATTCTCGTATCTAAAGCGCTAGAAGCTATTGGACGTAACCCAGAAGCTGCAGGGCAGATTCAGGCTACTATGTTCATCGGTATTGCTTTCGTTGAAGCACTTGCGATTTTCGCACTTGTTGTAGCATTCATCATCAAGTTTGCTTAATCAAAGAGCGGAGCGACTTGATTAAGCAAACTGCTACTCAGGTCACCCTCTTATCTAAAGATTATGGAACAATTAATTACTGCATTTGGTATTGACGTAAAACTCATTATCATTCAAATTCTCAACTTTGGAATCCTTCTAGGACTCTTGGGGTATTTTCTATATAAACCAATCTTATCAATGCTCGCTACACGTGAGGAGAAGATTGCTCAGGGGATGAAAGACGCTGAAGATGCCGCTCAAGCAAAAGCTTCTGCAGATGAAGAGAAAAAAGGAATTCTTTCAGCAGCACATAAAGATGCTGAAGAAGTTGGGGCAAAGGCAAAAACATACGCAGATGAAAAAGCTACAGTAATAGCTGCTGATGCTCAAACTAAAGCCGAAAGTATCATCAAAAATGCTGAAGCTAAAAGTGAGGACATCAAGGAGCAGGCACGTAAAGACAGTGAAGCAGAAATTGCTAAGCTAGCTGTACTTGCTGCTGAGAAAGTATTGAAGACTAACTAATCAATACAAGTATGAAAAATCACTATATCCAAGCAACACTCGAGATGATCCAGTCAGGTACTGACACAGAGAAAGTATTTGAAGGACTCCAAAAAACTATGCAAGATAAAGGGCATATGCGTTTATATGCGTCTGTGTTGCGTGGTGTAGTGCGTGTTCTTGAAACAAAGAAAGTGACTTCAGTTGCGACAGTAGTTGTGGCAAAAGATGCTGACGTACAAAAGTACGCAGACGTCATTAAGGCAGCACTTTCTTCAATCAAAGCTGGAGAAGATTTTTCAACTAAAGTAGACGAAACAATCATAGGTGGAGTTATCATAAAAGGTAACAACACTATCGTAGACCGCAGTTACAAAACTATTTTAACAAACCTTTACCGTTCAGTTGCGAAGTCGTAACTAAACAATCAAAATTACTAATCACTATTACTAAAATACTATGAGTACAGCAATAATCGACAGAATCAAGAAAGAGATTGAGAATCTCGACACAACTGCACAGCCTGAGGAGGTTGGAGTAGTAACTACTGTAGGAGATGGAATCGCCGAAATCGATGGCCTTTTGAAGGCTCAGATGATGGAGATGATTGTGTTCGACGATGGTGATGGAAAGTCACTTGAAGAAACACTTTCAAGTGACGATGCACTCTATGGTCTTGTATTGAACCTTGAAGAGGATGCTGTAAAAGTAGTAGTGCTTGGTGAAGCATCACGTGTACGTGAAGGTATGCAAGTACGACGAACTAACAAACTACTTTCAATCCCAGTAGGGGAAAAAATTGTAGGACGTGTAATTTCACCTCTAGGTGAAATGATTGATGGTAAAGGATCAATCGAAACAGATAAAGACATGCCTATTGAGCGTGTTGCATATGGTGTTATGGAGCGTTCTGCGGTAAATGAACCAATTCATACAGGAATTAAGGCAATTGATTCCATGATTCCAGTGGGACGAGGGCAGCGAGAGTTGATTATTGGTGATCGTCAAACAGGTAAAACGACTGTTGCAATCGACACAATCATTAACCAAAAGTACGAACCCGCTGATAAACGACCTATTTGTATTTATGTGGCTATTGGTCAAAAACGATCAAAAACTGCGACCATCATGGCAAAGCTTGAAGAAGCAGGAGCTATGGAGTACACCACTATCATCGCAACTTCAGCATCTGAAGCATCACCTCTCCTGTTCCTTGCACCATTTGCAGGAATGGCGGTGGGAGAATACTTCATGGAGCAGGGAAGAGATGTGTTGATTGTGCTTGATGACCTGTCTAAGCATGCTAACGCATACCGACAAATGTCACTACTTCTACGACGTCCACCAGGTCGTGAAGCGTATCCTGGAGATATCTTTTACCTACACTCACGACTTCTTGAACGATCAGCTAAGCTTTCAAAGGAACTTGGAGGGGGTTCAATTACTGCACTGCCGATTATTGAGACACAAGAAGGTGATGTGTCTGCGTATATCCCTACAAACGTAATTTCGATCACTGACGGGCAAATCTTCCTTGATGGTGATCTATTCAACAAAGGTATCCGACCAGCACTTGATGTAGGTATCTCAGTATCTCGTGTAGGTTCTGCAGCACAGACAAAGGCAATGAAGAAAGTGTCAGGTAAAATCCGTCTAGAACTCGCACAGTTTCGTGAACTCGAAGCATTTATGCAGTTCGCGTCAGATTTAGACGATGATACAAAAGCCCGTATTGATTCGGGACGGAAGTACGTTGAGTTGCTTAAACAAGCGCAAAACGAACCGATTCCTTTCTACAAGCAAGCAATTTCAATTTATGCTGCAAACGCAGGAATTTTTGAAGGAGCTCTTGTAGAAAATACACAGAAGATCGAAGCGTCATTCCTTGAGTTTGTTGCACGAGATCGTAAGTCTGTAATGGACGCAATTGAAACAGGGCGGGAACTCACTGAAGAAGTAGTAGCAGATCTTGATAAAGCAATTGTAGACTTCAAAGAAGCACACGCGGCACACTACGAAGTAGCAGAATAATCACCCGATTAATCGGCGGATAATCGGCGGATAATCGGCGGATAATCGGCGGATTCGTCTAGAAATTTCACATGGCATTAAAACAAGTTAAAAACAAAATAGTATCCACCCAAAAGACTGGGAAAGTAACAAAGGCAATGGAATCTGTGTCCGCTGTAAAGATGCGTAAGAGTCAGGAACGTGCTTTTGCAGGTCGACCACATGTTCACGCAGCATTGCGTATTCTTGGACGACTCTCTGAGTCACAAGAAGGTCTTTCTCATTCATATGCACAAAAGCGAACCACGGGACGACAATTGCTTGTAATTGTAACTAGTGATAAAGGTCTTGCAGGCGCAGTAAATAGTTCGGTACTTAAACGTGCTACTGAAAACTTTGCACGCAATCCTGATACTGATGTTATTGCTATTGGACGTAAAGCACTCGAATTTGCAAAACGTGAAGCGAAGAATGTAGTCGCTGAGTACACCAATGTTGCTGATAACGTGGGACTTGAAAAAGTACATGACATCACGAAACTCATCATGGATGACTTTAAGAATGGAACGTACAAAGATGTTGCTGTTATTTACCAAAACTTCATCTCGACATTTGAACAGGAGGCCATCAAGAGGAATGTACTCCCCATTGATCCCGAAGACATCAACGACGTAATGCGTGGTATCAAACCAAAAGAAGGGAAATTTAGTGATAATCGGTCAAGTAAAGACGTTAAAACAACCTATACTGTTGAACCAGATGCAGAAGAAGTGCTTAATACGCTTATTCCACAACTTGTTCAAATTATGCTGTACCACGCACTACTTGAGAGTAAAGCGTCGGAACACTCAGCACGTATGGTAGCCATGAAGAACGCCACTGATAAATCAAAGGAAGTAGTAAAGGCGCTCACACTTGTATACAACAAGGAACGGCAAGCATCCATAACAGCTGAGGTATCTGAAATCTCTGGTGGTATGGAAGCAATGAAATAGACATTATTAAAGAGTCAAAATTATTAATACAATTATTATGAAAACAGCAGGAAAAAAAGGTAGCATTACACAAATTATCGGCCCAATCGTAGACGTACATTTCCCAGAAGGTGTTGCGGCTATTGAGAGTGCCCTTACAGTGTCACGGAGTGACGGTGAAGTACTTACCCTTGAAGTTGCACAACATGTGGGGCTTGATCGAGTGCGAGCAATCGCCATGCAAGACACACAAGGTCTTGAACGTGGTATGGAAGTAACTGACTCAGGAGAACCAATCTCTGTTCCTGTTGGAGAAGAAACACTTGGACGACTCTTTAATGTACTTGGGCAGACCCTTGATTCTGGAGAATCTCTTGAGAAAGTACCAACACGAGGAATCCACCAAGCGGCTCCTGCATTTATTGAGCAAGCTACTTCAACTGAGGTATTTGAAACAGGTATTAAGTCTGTTGACCTTCTTGCACCATTCATTAAGGGTGGAAAGGTTGGACTCTTTGGAGGTGCTGGTGTAGGGAAGACCGTACTTATCCAAGAGCTCATTCACAATGTGGCTTCTGAGCACGGTGGATACTCTGTGTTTGCTGGTGTTGGAGAACGTGTACGTGAAGGAAACGACCTTTACCACGAAATGAAGGACTCTGGCGTACTTGCAAAGACCGCACTTGTATTTGGACAGATGAACGAGGTTCCTGGTGCACGAGCTCGAGTAGGACTCACAGGTCTGACCATGGCTGAATCACTTCGAGACTCTGAAGGAGGTAAAGATGTACTTTTCTTCATGGACAATGTGTTCCGATTTACGCAAGCTGGACAGGAGGTATCATCACTTCTCGGACGAGTATCTTCAGCTGTAGGATATCAGCCAACACTTGCTGAAGAAATGGGTAAGATGCAGGAACGGATCACTTCTACTAAGAAGGGTTCTATTACTTCAGTACAGGCGGTATACGTACCTGCCGATGACCTTACAGACCCGGCTCCAGCAACTACGTTCTCTCACCTTGACTCTACTGTAGTACTTTCCCGACAGCTTGCATCACTTGGTATTTACCCAGCGATTGACCCACTAGAGAGTAACTCAACAGCACTAGACCCAACTATCGTAGGTGAAGAACACTATCGTGTTGCACAGGGCGTAAAGCTAATCCTGCAGCGATACAAAGACCTGCAGGACATTATTGCCATCCTTGGTATTGAAGAACTCTCAGAAGACGACAAGCAAGCAGTATACCGAGCACGAAAGATTCAGAAGTTTCTATCACAACCTTTCTCAGTTGCTGAAATCTTTACCGGAGCAAAAGGGAAGTACGTAGGACTTGCAGATACAGTAAAAGCATTTGGTGAAATTCTAGACGGTAAACACGATGAGAAAGGTGAACAAGACTTCTATATGAAGGGCTCAATTGATGAAGTTGTGGCTAAAACCGAATAATACATTATTATGGCAGAACAAAAACTATTACATTTGACACTTTCACGAGTAGACGGACCCGTTTTTGATGGGGATGTCATAGCAGTATCTGTTCCCGGTGTAGAAGGTGCTATGCAAATACTTGCACATCACTCAGCACTTATCTCCCCGCTGAAGAAAGGAACTGTAACGATTCATAAAGAAGATGGAAAGGAAGAATCACACCTCATTGAATTTGGGACACTGGAAATCAGTCACAATCACGCAACTGTACTAATTTAGGATGTACACATCAGAAAAAACTCCGTGAGGAGTTTTTTTGGTACCATGATTGGTATATGGAAATAATAATTATTTTGACTGTAATATTGCAATCGATCGGAGTGTCGCTTGGTGTAGGATCATCAACACTTGCCATTACTAATTTTTTTGTGGCAATTGCAGACGGTAAAATAGACGAAAGTGAACGGAGGATCATGGGAGTTGTGTACATAGTACTCAGAGTCGCAATGGTACTGATACTTATCACAACCGGAATCTTGAGCACAATTGGGTATTCACTATATGGGACTGATTACTTTTCGCCATTTGTGGTTGGATTTTGGGTCTTAATTATCGTTTTATTTATTAATGCCATTTTAATGACTACACACATTATGCCAAGTACCGTGGGCCCAGCGTTACAAGCATCAAGCTGGTACACAATGGGTGTATTGATGGCTCTATTCTCACTAGGACTGGTTCAATTTAGCATGTTCCACTTTACACTTGGATATATCACTGTAATTCTCCTTGCTGTATCTCTGGTAAATGGAATTATGGCAGCCTTAAAACACAAAAGAGAAACACAGTCCATTGAACAAGACTAAATACTTTACGTATCACGCATACCTGTTAGAATAGTGCTCATATGTTTGGAAAAGTAAAAAATTTCGCAGTTAAAAAACTGCTTGAGAGGCAAATGAAAGGAGTGCCTGAAGACCAGAAAGAAATGATCATGAATATGGTTGAGAAGGACCCTAAACTTTTTGAGAAAATTGCAAAGGAACTTCAAGCAGAAATGAAGATTAATGGTAACAATCAAATGAACGCATCAATGAAAGTACTTCCAAAGTACCAAGCGGAAATTATGGCAGTGATGAGCCCAGAGATGAAGGAAAAACTTGTCAAACAACAGATGGGCACACAGGGACAATTCAACCCCAATGGCTCAATACGTAATTAAGTAAATTCATATATCAACAGAAGACCCGCGCCAAAGGCGCGGGTCTTCTGTATACTAATTACTATATGTCAAAGAAAATATTAGTTCTTCTTGGTCACTCAGACGTGAACACCTTTTCTGGTGCAATGGCTGACCATTACCAAGCAGGCGCTGAAGATGCCGGCCATGAAGTACACCGAATAAATCTTGGAGAACTACAGTTCGACCCAATACTACACAACGGTTATAAAGTGATTCAAGAACTCGAACCTGATTTAGTGACTGTGCAAGAGAAAATCAATTGGGCAGACCATGTTGTTATTGTCTATCCTAACTGGTGGTGTACGATGCCCGCTCTTTTAAAGGGACTTTTCGATCGCATCTGGCTCCCAGGATTTGCTTTTAATTTCAATAAAGAAACAAAACGAATTGACCAACACCTCAAAGGTAAAACTGGGCGAGTTATTATTGTAGCTGGTACACACAGCCCTTTTAAAACATGGTGGAAGTTTGGGGATTACACTAATGAAATTCAACACGGAATCCTCGGTTTTGCTGGAATTAACACAGCAGTTTCAGCGTTTGGTCCATGCAATAAAGTAAATGACACGTGTAAAGGAAAATGGTTCAAACAATTAGAGAAGTTAGGTCGTAGAGCTGGCTAAATACCCCTACATAGGCTATACCCCAAAAAGATCGCAGCAAAGTAGTATAGGTTTATTAAAAAGCCAAAAACAAAATGCATGTTGAGCAAGTTGGCTACGGATATTACAGCACTGATTTGACTGTATAGCTCTTTAAATCCATAAATCCGGTTACTTTGACAAACCTGTATTTAGTATAGAGTAAATCCATAGCCAACTCCATCTTGTGTAGCAAGGTGGTTTTCTTTTTGCGAAAATCTGGTAAGCTAGCGCAACACTTAACACTCAATATCATTTATATGTCTTTATCTGTAGGAATCGTAGGTCTGCCAAATGTTGGAAAATCAACACTTTTTAATGCTTTAACAAAAAACTCAGTACCAGCAGAAAACTACCCATTTTGTACTATTGACCCATCTGTTGGTGTGGTGGCAGTTCCCGATAACCGTCTACAAACACTTTCTGATATATCTGGATCCTCGGAAATTCTTCCTGCAATCGTAGAATTTGTCGATATCGCTGGTCTTGTAAAAGGAGCAGCTGCAGGTGAGGGGCTGGGAAACAAGTTTCTTACCAACATTCGTGAGACTGATATGATCGCAGAAGTCGTTCGTATTTTCGAAGATGAAGATGTCCATCATGTATCTGGAGCCATTGATCCACTGGGTGACATCGAGGTAATCAACCTTGAATTGATTATGGCTGACGCTGAAACAGTATCAAAGAGACAGGGAACTGTACAACGTGATGCAAAAAAAGGAGGTAAGGATGACCTAGCAGAACTTGAATTGCTTGAGGCCCTATTGCCACACCTGGAGGCTGGTAAACTTGCAAATTCTTTTGAACTAACTGACGAACAAAAGAAAATTGCACGACATTGGCATCTGCTTACCATGAAACCGTTTTTGTATGTTTGTAATAAGAAAAATGGAGCTCTAAATCTGGATGAACAGAATGATGAACGATGGCAGGAGCTTGTAACATTTTTTGAAGAAACAGGTTCTGAGTACGTTGTAGTTGACGCTGGAGTAGAACATGAACTTAAAGACCTTGATGCTGAAGAGAAAGATGAATTCAGACGTGAATATGGAACTATTGGTAGTGGTGTTGATACACTCATTCGTGCTTGCTACAATCGCTTGGGGCTAATGTCATACTTCACAACAGGAGAAAAGGAGACACGAGCATGGACAGTACCCATAGGTGCAACTGGACCTGAGGCAGGTGCAGCGATTCACACTGACTTTAAAGACAAATACATTCGCGCGCAAGTAGTAGCATTTGAGGATCTCGTCGCAGCAGGATCGCGGGGTTCAGCAAAAGAAGCTGGACAAATACGAACTGAAGGAAAAGAATATATAGTGAAAGATGGAGACGTTATAGAGTTTATGATTTAAATAGTGATATATAAGCGGATAAAATAAAGTTTTATCTGCTTATATTTTGGTATACTACAACCAATGACAACACTCATCACCGCAATCTGGTTATTCTTCATTGGCTTGTTTGGTTTTACACCCAATCACATATCTCACAGTAGCCATCCTAGTGCTGACCCAGAACAATCTGCACCACAACAAACGATTGTAGCTTGCATAGATAAAATAGCCGGACAATCCTGTTCCTTTATTATGGAAGAATCTGAAGTGGAGGGTGCATGTTCTGTTTCAGGGGACACCCTGGCCTGTGGTCCAACTTTTATTGAAACTACTTACTAAGTTCAAATAAAACTCTGCAGTATGTACTGCAGAGTTTTATTTATTATGATTGTTCTGTCGGTGGATTTGATCTTTGCACGGGACTCACTACATTGGGGTTCCATTCTGTAGTAATCTCACCATGCTTTTCTTCAAAGTTACTAATTTCATGTTCGAGATACTGTTGTAATCGTTTGGTATGTGCCGGTGACAGTGCGTATATCTGTGCTTGCGAACCAGAACTTAATCCCAACACAAAGTACTCTGGAGTAAATCCAACTTTGATATTCTCAGCAAATAACTTCGGTGCATTTTTTAAATCATCAGGTTTCATAGCTGTATGGTAAGCCGTCTTCCTGAAAAAAGCAAATGACTACGATTCTTTACTGATTACTTTAAAAAAGTGTTCTAAAAGAGTATACTGAAAGCATATGAAAACAAGTTCACCCAAAAACTTTATACTGCAACTTGGATCGCTTATAGCGCTCTATGCATCTGTTACATCGTTACTCATCCTTATTTTTGGTATTACAAACCTTAAGTTTCCAGACGAAATTGCATATTATTATGAAGATGAAAGTGCTAGACAAGCTGTGCGGAACAGTATTGCTATGCTTGTGGTGTTTTTCCCTACCTATCTTATATTTACACGTGTAAGTAACCAAGATCGTCGTATGTTCAGCCAGGGTGCATACTCAACATTTGCAAAATGGCTAGTGTACATCTCAATCTTAGTAGGAATCCTTATCTTACTTGTTGATTTAGTAGTACTTATGAATTTCTTCTTAAACGGTGAAATTACTACTAGATTTATTACAAAGGTATTTGCGTTACTTATTGTTGTTGGAATAACACTTCACTACTATATCCTTGATGTTCGTGGGTACTTCCAAAAAAGAGTCGATAAAGCACTCTATTTCGCTGTAGGAGCAGCGGTATTAGTATTTTCTTCACTTTTAATTGGTTATTCTTACATCGAAACACCTTCAGAGGTCCGAGAGATACGTCTGGATGAACAGCAAGTAACTGACCTACAAGATATGTATTGGGTAATCAACGAATACTATCAAGCTAATGGAGGCCTTCCCGAGACTATCCAACAGGCTTACAGAGAAGGTAAGCTTCCTGAAGCTCCCACTAAGCGTGATGCCTATCAATTCAACATCATCGACGATACAACATTCGAACTTTGTGCTTCATTTGTTGCATCATCCCCTGATAGAGATCGATCGTATATACCAGTAACAGAAAAAAACTATCGTTGGGAACATGAAGAAGGACAAAAATGTTTTGTAAGGACCATAGAAACATCTATTAAATTAAATAACTAATTTCATCATGAAAAAACAACTATACAGTGGAATAATCGTAATACTGTTAGCATTCAGTGTAATGTTACCGGGAACAAAGGTGGAGGCAGCATGTAGCCAAAATGGTTTTATAAATTCTGGAGGTGCCTGCATAAATTCATTTTCATCGACAATTGCAAATACTAGCGGGTCACAAGTAACAGCTATTCAAAGTTACATTGCGCAACTGTTCCTGCTATTAGAGCAGTTGAGGGACTTACAGGCGCAACTCCATGGGATTGGTAACAACAACCAAGACAATAGTGATATTGAAGTAACAACAAAGAGCGCTAGTAACATAGATGACGACTCAGCAAAGCTTAATGGAGAGATTGACTTTAATGATGAAGATGAAGCTACTGTATATTTCGAATTTGGAAAACAATCGTCAAATCTAAAGTATGATACTACGCATTTTGTACTTGACGATGACGATGGGGACACCTTTACACACACCATTACAAGTCTAGATGAGGACACAAAGTACTACTTTAGAGCAGTGGCAGAAGATGAGGACGGAGATAAAGATCGCGGAGCAATACGCAACTTTACCACTGATGAAGAAGGCTCTAATTCTAGTAACGGTGACACTACCCCAGAAGTAGAAACAGAGGATGCTGATGACATAACAGGGGACAGTGCTGTACTCAACGGTGAGGTAGACATGAACGACTTCGACAACGGAATCGTGTTCTTCGTGTATGGGGAAGATGAAGATCAGGTTGATGATATAGCATCAGACTACGATGAATACTCTGATGTAGAAGAAGATGGTGATGATCTTCAAACACAACGTGTGGACCGAGAATTAGACAACTACAGTGAATTCAGTTACGAAGTATCAGGACTTACGGTAAATACTGATATCTATTTTGCCCTATGTGTAGAATATGTTGATGAAGACGATGATAATCTTATTACATGTGGCTCAACAGAGAACTTTGAAACTAACAACTCTGACGATGATGATGACACTGAACCAGATGTAGTTACCGAAGATCCGATAGATGTTCAAGAAGATTCTGCAAGAATTAAAGCATCAATAGACATGAACGACTTCGACAACGGAATCGTGTTCTTCGTGTATGGGGAAGATGAAGATCAGGTTGATGATATAGCATCAGACTACGATGAATACTCTGATGTAGAAGAAGATGGTGATGATCTTCAGAAACTAAAAGTTGACAACGACCTTGATGAGGACAACGCAACGTATACAGCATTTTTCAATGGCCTTAACAGTGATACCACTATTTACTACACAGCTTGCGTAGAGTACAAAAACAACAACAATGACCAGGTACTCACCTGTGGAGATACTGAAGAGTTTCAAACTGATAACTAGAAATTAATTCTTCACCGTAAATAGAAAAGCACGATGCTAAGGCATCGTGCTTTTCTTTGACTATTCTCAAATAAACGGCATAATAGAACCTACATTTAGCCATAAATTTACAGCGGGAGGTATATGCATAAAAAGTTTGATAATCAGAGCATTGATAAAAAATGGCAAGAAGCATGGAAGAAAAGTGGTATCTACGATGTAGGAGAACGGGACGATTCTAAAGAAAAGGAATATATGCTTGTAGAACTACCATACCCATCTGGTGATCTCCATATTGGGCACTGGCATGCTTTTGCGGTGCCTGACATATATGTGCGCCATGGCCGTATGTCAGGTAAACAAATGCTTTATCCAATAGGTTTTGATGCCTTTGGACTTCCTGCAGAAAATGCAGCGATTAAACGAGACCTCAACCCTAAGGAATGGACTGAGGGGAATATCACGTACATGAAAGAACAGCTTTTGAGCATGGGTGCTTCATTTTCTTGGGACAAAACAACCTCTACAACTGACCAGGACTACTATAAATGGACGCAATGGATGTTCACTAAGTTTTTTGAAAATGATATTGCATACAGAGGTAAAGGAATTGTAAATTGGTGTCCACACGATAACACTGTAATTGCCAACGAGCAGGTTCTTGCTGATGGTACTTGTGAACGCTGTGGCAACGAAATTGAAAAGAAGGAAATGCCACAGTGGATGCTGAAGATTACTGATTATGCAGATCGTCTTGTTGACGACTTAGAAACGCTCACTTGGCCTGAACACATCAAAGAAGCACAACGACAATGGATTGGTCGTTCTCAAGGCGCTGAGATAACTTTTAATCTTTCCACGGGTGACGATGTCACTGTCTTCACTACACGACCTGACACGCTCTTTGGTGCTACGTACGTGGTACTTGCTCCAGAACACAGCCTAGTAACACAGAATAAAGATTCTATTACTAACTGGGGTGAAGTCTCAGTGTATATTGACACAACAAAGAAAAAAGCAGAGCAAGACAGACTAGACGACACTAAAGAAAAGACTGGAGTAAAGCTAGAAGGTATCACTGCAACAAATCCAGCTTCAGGTGAAGAAATTCCTGTCTTTATAGCTGACTACGTGTTGGCAGGTTACGGAACAGGTGCAATCATGGCAGTGCCTGCGCATGATGAACGTGACCACGATTTTGCTCAAAAATTTGATCTCAAAGAAATATTTGTTGTCTTTAAAAGATTTTTATTAAATGATCCTATATTAGAAGAATATATCCAGGAACAACTAGAACGTTGTGGTTGGTATTATAAAAAAACAGAAAAAGGTTTTATATATGAAATACCTGATGTAACAGGTATTAAACATATTTCATTCGTTCCTAAGGGATATAAAAGTTACTCAACATCGCAGACATTACTCAAAGATGTTATGAAAAATTCAACAGATGAATTTAATGGGATGCCACCTGAAGAAGCAAAAATAGCTATCACGAATAAAGTAGGAGGGAAGATGACTAATACGTATCGGCTTCGTGACTGGTCTGTTGGGCGACAGCGTTACTGGGGGGTACCAATCCCTATTGTGTATGATCCAGAAGGGAAGGCACATCCTGTCCCCAAGGAGCATCTCCCGTGGATTCTTCCAGAAGATGTAGACTTTAAACCAACTGGAGTACCTCCTTTATCCAAAAGTGAAGTTTTAAAAAAACGAACCGAAGAAATATTTGGTGTAGGCTGGACTCCAGAAGTTGAGACACTCGACGCATTCGTGGATTCTTCATGGTACTTTTTACGATACATCGACAACAAAAATGACAACATGTTTGCTTCACTTGAAGAACAAAAAAAGTGGATGCCAGTGGATATCTACTTTGGTGGACCAGAACACACGACAATGCACCTTCTTTATTCTCGATTCTGGCAGAAGGCTTTATTTGATATGGACTTAGTTACAGAACTTGAACCATACAAACAACGAATTAACCGTGGTCTTATTCTTGGACCTGACGGAAACAAAATGAGTAAATCAAAAGGAAACGTTATCAATCCTGATGAACACGTACGGAGAGTAGGAGGTGACACGGTAAAAATGTACCTTGCCTTCATGGGGCCTTATGGAGAAACAGCAAACTACCCATGGGACATGGGAGGTATTGCTGGTATCCGTCGTTTTTTAGAACGTGTCAATGGTCTGTCAGAACATATCACAGACAAAGAGTCCGATGAAGTAACCAAACAACTGCATAAAACAATAGTGAAACTCTCTGCTGATATTCCTGCATATAAGTTCAATACATCTATTAGTGCGATGATGATGTTTGTTAACATTGTCGAAAAAAATACACTTACACAAGAAAGTTACGAAACGTTCTTAAAAATTCTTGCGCCGTTTGCACCACATCTTTCCGAAGAACTCTGGGAAATAGCTGGGCATGCTACCTCAATTCATTTAGAAACGTTTCCAGAGGCAGACCTAGCACTTGCGACTGATACTGAAAAAACTATCGGAATACAAATTAACGGCAAGATGCGTGGCTCTATCACAATAGATGTCAGTGCTCCAGAAGAAGAGGCAATGGATGCAGTAAGGAACGATGAAAGTCTTAATAAACGCCTTAACAAAGACATTATTAAAATAATTTACGTTCCAGGAAAAATCCTTAACATTATTCAAAATGAATGATGATGCAATATAGTTGACATCTGTCAAGATATATGATAAAAATGTGATTACAAATAAGATTTGGGGAAAACGACACAATTCTCGTGCCGTTTTAATTAAGATATAACATTATGATTTCGTTTAAACCAAAACAAGTAACCAAGAAACTATTAAGTGCGTTGCCTGACAGAGCCCGTGATGTGCTTGAAAAGCGATACGGTCTTGCAAAAGATGGTAGTACTTTTACCCTTGAAGCGATCGGACAAACATACGGAATCACGCGTGAACGTGTCCGACAAATTGAAAACTACGGTATTCAATCCATTCAAAAGTCTGATATCTATAACGAGTTTGAAGAGGTATTTACTGAATTACATCAAATTGTTGAAAGTTTAGGTGGTGGTCTCATTGCAGAACATGTGTTACTTGATGAAATTACCACAGATCCAATTCTCCGAAATCATATCTATTTCCTCCTAGTTATTGGAAGCCCCTTCTACCGAAGTAAAGAAAATGCTGGTTACGCACATCGATGGTTTACCGAAAAGAAAATTGCAGATACTGTAGAAACTGCACTAAAAAATGTCCATAAATCACTTGATCGTGATGAACTTATCACAGAAGAGGAAATGTTAAACCGTTTCCGTAATGAACTAATTGAAATTGCAGAAAATCAAGACGATGTAGTCCTTCGTCGATGGCTCCAGATCTCAAAAGATATTGCACGAAATCCACTTGGCGAATGGGGGAATGCGTCGTCACCCAACGTGCGAGTAAAAGGAATCCGAGATTATGCATATCTAGTAGTAAAACGACACGGTTCTCCAATGCACTTCCGCGAAGTAGCTGAAGCAATTGAAGACCTTTTCAATCGTAAGGCACACACTGCAACCACACACAATGAATTGATTAAAGATGAACGATTTGTGTTGGTTGGACGTGGTTTATATGCCTTAACAGAATGGGGTTACTCAGCTGGTGTCGTAAAAGATGTACTCCGAGATATTCTTGAAAACAACGGACCGTTGTCTCGTGAAGAGATCATTGATAAAGTTCGAAAAGAACGGTATGTAAAAGACAATACTATTGTCGTAAACTTGCAAGACGGAAACATTTTCAAACGACTATCAAACGGGACGTATTCTCTGGTGGCCTAAAATACAAATATTCAATAGGTTATCCAACAATGGGATGATTTGCATAGCAAATCATCCCATTGTTGTTGTACAATAGTAGAAATGGAAGTAGGAAATATTCCAATTGTAGGATCATCAGTTAAGTTTCTTGATGGAGAAGGTATCGATTACGGTATTATCGTTTTTCTTATTGGTCTCTTTTTTATCTTTTTTGTTTTTAACTACATCGGACTCCCACAATCAAAGATAATAAGTTTTATATTTGTTCTAGCACCAATTTGGCTTCCTGTAGCTTCTTTTCTTATATTTTTCAACTCATACATGGATATGATTGGTACAAAATTTCGACTTAATAGTGGCCGTACTGTTTTTGAAATTATTCTCCCCCCTGAAGTTTTCAAATCGCCAGAAGCAATGGAAAATGTTTTCACACAAATCTTTAATTCCTCTAATCCCGACAATCTTATGGAAACATACATTGCCGGCAAAAGACCTCTATCTTATACTTTCGAACTTGTCTCGCGTGGCGGAGACGTACATTTGTATGCCACTATTCCCAATAAGTTCATTAATGGTTTTACCGACAACATGTACGCCCAATACCCCGGTGTTGAGGTTACAAAACTTGATGTCGATTACGCAGCTGAAATTGACCCGTCACTAAAAGGTATTTCCTTTATGAGTTTTCATGCAACAAAAAAGAGTGACCAAGTTTTCCCCATTAAAACATATGTAGACCTTGAAATGGACAGGTTACCTAAAGAGGAACAGAAGGTTGATCCAATGACACCGATGCTTGAAATGCTCGCTGGAATACGCCCTGAACAACAACTCTGGATTCAAATTATCTGCAAGGCGCACAAGGAAAAAAGCTTTAAAAATGGACAGCTCAAGAGTAAAGGTACATGGGAGAAGGATGTTGAGGCTGAAATATGTAAAATAATGCAAAGAGATCCAAAAACTAAAGGGCCTCTTGGTTCTGGAGAAGGAACAGATTTTGATGGTTCACCACGCATCACAGGTGGAGAACGTGACAAAATAGATGCAATGGAACGAAATGTCAATAAATACGCGTACGAAACTGCATTTAGAATCATTTACATCTCAAGTAAAGAAGGTGATTATGATGGTGGTTTGTTTAGTAGGTTTATACGCACACTAGCTCAGACTGAAATGAAAAATAGGAACGGCATTGGTATCAGATGGAGAACAGATTTTAATTATAATTTTATATCAGACCCTTTTGGTAAAAAGGTTGCTGCCTGGAAAAAAGAGGAACTTAAGGAATACCGAAAAAGAGTTTTATACCCAAAATCTGGTGCCATGAGTTTTAAAATAATGACAGTAGAAGAACTTGCGACTATTTTTCATTTACCAGGATCAGTTGCACTCACACCAACACTCAACCGTGTTACCTCAACAAGAAGTGATGCTCCTTCAAACCTGCCCATATAATCACGCTGGCTAATGTTATATTACTGATTTATGAAACTCATTACTGAAACTCTAAGAAGACATAAGCTTATTAAAGGGTTGAGTGTATTTGCACTACTGGTCGTCTGCATTTCACTTATTCTTGTTGTGTACATACGCCTGCAGTTCAACCCTCCAGAAGGTTTTACACAAACCATAGCTTTTGAGATTGCCCCAGGCATGTCTGTGCGTGACATTTCTAAAGCTGCGGCAAGTCAGGGTGTTGTGCGCTCAGAACTCCTACTTTACTCGATTCTTACCTATTCATATGATCCAACCAATATTTATGCAGGAACATACATTTTTACTGAACCAACATCAGTATTTGGAGTAGCTAAAAAGCTCGCAGATAAAGACATAGAGAAGAACCTGGTGCGTGTAACCATTCCAGAAGGAATACGACTTACCCAAATTGCTGAAATAGCAAACACAGCATTACCTGATTTTGATGAATATACATATCTCTTGAATACAAGCGAGCTTGAGGGGTACTTATTCCCCGAAACGTATTTTGTACCCGAATCATTTACCGCTGCAGATTTTATTACACTTCAGCAGAAAACCTACGAAGAAGCACTCACACCACTTCGGGAAGATATTAAAGCATCAACATTAACTGAGTATGAAACCCTTATTCTTGCCTCTATTGTCGAAAGGGAAGCAAACGACACCAAATCCATGAAGATGGTGGCTGGTATTTTGTTAAATCGTTTACACATCAATATGGCACTACAGGCGGATGCATCTATTGAGTACATATTGGATAAGCCACTTTCAGAACTCACCTCAGAAGACCTGAAAATCGATTCTCCGTACAATACGTATCTTAATCCAGGCTTAGTACCAACACCAATTGGTAATCCAGGTATCATGGCCATAGAGGCAGTGGTATATCCAACCCCTTCAGACAATTTCTTTTATATCACCGCACCTGATGGGACATTCCACTACGCTGAAACATTTGCTGAACATAATCGAAATATTCAGTTATACTTACGGTAAATACTCTTCTGGACTACGAAGACTTGATTGACAAAAAAAGTTTCTGTATTAGTGTTATCAACGCTGAGGAAACTAAGATAGTACAAAGCCTGGGAGGGCAAAATGAAAAATATATTCTATAACTTCCTTAATGATGAATCGGGTAAGGTCACACCCGACTTCATTCTTCTGGCGTTAGGCGCAGCACTAATAGTTATGGGCGTAGCATTATTGATTTACAATTCTGCTAAACTCACAATTGCGTGATTATTCTATTCTTAGAATAATAAAGTCCAAAAACAACAACGGCTGCTCCAAGTGGAGCAGCTTTTTTTTTACAGTAAAGCGTGATACGCTTCTGACCATATGTCAAAGCAACAAACAGTATTTGTAGGACTTTCAGGAGGAGTAGACTCGTCTGTTGCTGCTTTACGTTTACTCAATGAAGGGTACAACGTTGTGGGAGTATTTATCAAAGTATGGCAACCTGATTTTCTTGAATGTAACTGGGAAGATGAACGACTAGACGCAA
>Ga0316189_10000281_pt1 | contig 50289 bp, 33 predicted proteins | sample LowCovwburrow_MG_FD_204930 | JGI IMG/M metagenome (GOLD analysis project Ga0316189, IMG submission 204930) | Coastal sediment microbial communities from Maine, United States - Lowes Cove worm burrow | ecosystem: Environmental > Aquatic > Marine > Coastal > Sediment | place: USA: Maine... | reverse complement strand
GCGCTGCTGTCGACGTATGCAGGCCCGAACAAGTGCGTCAGGACGGACGGGGCGTCCTGGCCGTTGCCGTCGTCGCAAAACAGAGCGTTGATCTCTGGGCATGCGGCCTCGCCAGGCTCCAGCGCGGTGTTCTCGACGACGTCCGCACACTGATGCAAGAACGTGGTCGCGGCGTTGTTCCCCGCCGGGAACATGATCGACGGGCTGGTATCGATGTGGTCCAGCCCCCAGCTATGCGCGGCCTCGTGAAGCGCAGCGGTCGCTCCACCGTTGACCCAGTCGTTGAGCTCGCCATCGAGGTGGGCAAACACGATCTGATTGGGCAGCTGGTTGCCACAGTCGCCCGCGGGAGCGCTGCCCAGTGCGCCGTAGTCCATCTCGGTGCCGCCGTACACGATCATCGTGTAGTCCTCGTCGTCGGGCGGTCGGGTCGCGGTGATACGGATGCCATAGTCCGAGGCATCGCGGCGCATCGCTTGCAGGATCGAGACCTGCGTCTGAATCGTGCCCGAAAACGCGGGGAAGGGGTCATCGGTGTTGTACCAATGACAGTCCTTCTTGGAGTTCGACACCGCGCACGGCTCCAGGTGCACACCGTCGAAGTTCACGAAGAGGGTGGTGGGGGTTCCAAGCTCGCGCGCCGACACCTCACCCTGAGGGCTGAGGCCGAGCTGGGCTGGGGCCTGCGGGATCGGTGCGTCCATCGCAAACGTTCGCCCCGCGTAGCGCGGCGAGGCGCTCGGCTGCGGCGGGTGAGCGGGCGTGATCACGGGACCCGAAGGCGTCGCTCCCGGCGCCGCGCTCGCGGGCGCGGTAGGCACGGCGAAGCCAAACGCGATGCCTCCCGCCAGCCCAACCCAGGCGCGGCTCAGCATCTGCGCGGCCTCAGATCTCGCGCCGAGCGGCGGCGCGTCGCGGCCAGCACCACGAGGGCCAACATGCCCAGACGCGGCAGCAGCGGCCCTCCGAGCGGGCGCACAGCACAGGCACCGACACTCTCGGGCTCATCGTCGACTTCGTCGTCATCGGTCGGGGGCAGCTCGCTCCCCTCGGGCAGCACCGTGAACTCAACACTCGCCTCGGTGACGTTCTGTGCCGTGTCCGTCAGCTCTACGCGGAGCGCGTAGTCGCCCTCCGGCGGGTTGAGCAAGAGCAGGTCCAGACCCACCTGTTGCTCGTCAAAGATCATCGTGTCGCCGTCCCAGATCTTCACGCCGTAGTACTGCGGATCGAGGTTGTCGGTCACCTCGCCCAGCAAGGCTATCGTGGTGGGAAGCACGTGCGTGCTGCCGTCCTCCGGGCTCGTGATCGTCAGGGTTGGCGCTTCGACGTCGGGCGAGGACGGCCCAAACAACAGCAGCATCTCCCGATAGGAGTTTTGCCATCCCGTTTCGCAAAACTGCTGGTGGATCTGGTTGCACGACCCCGAGGTCGACTCGAGATCGGTGTTGGCGACGATCTTGAAGCACTCGTCTTGAAAGCTCTGCGAGTTGGTCGCGAACGGGTTGAGGATGTCGAACGGCGCGTCGATATGCTCCAAGCCCCAGGTGTGCGCCGCTTCCTGGAGGATGACGGTGGAGCCCGTGCCGCCGTTGACAAAGCCCTGCGTGAAGCTGACGTCGCTGCCGCGCCCGTCCTCGCAGTCGATGTACGGGGCGATTCCCGCGAACGTTTGGTCCCCGAGATCGCCGTAAAAGACCATCGTGTAGTCGACGTCGTCGGGCGGGCGCTCGATCACGGTCGTGACGTCGAAATCGGCCAGGTCGCGTCGGGTCTCCTGCAGGATGTTGACGCGCGTGGCGTAGTTGCCCCCAAAGGGCCCGACATAGCCGTCGAAGAGGCCCGCCAGGGTGGAGCAGTCGTAGTGTGGGTCGTTGCCACAGCCCGTCTGCAGCACCGCGCCGTCGAAGTTGATGAAGAGAATCTCGCCGCTGCCCGCTGCGCGGGGGCGGGTCTCCTCGGTGAGATCGGCCGTCGGGATGGCCGGCGTCGAGTGCTGTGGGGGCTCAGGTGCGGGGGCGGTTGAGCCGCCCGCTGCAATCACCAACGCCCAGGCGCTCGGGTTCACCACAGCCTGAGGCTAGCGCACGCGCTGCGGAGGGCGCCAGGACGTAGGGCCACTTGGTGGTCCAGCGCACGTACCGCGGCCGCGAGGCAACGCGGCCGTTGGCTCCTTGTCTGAGACCGTCGTTGGGCTCTAGTGACGCCTGCGGGGCAGGGCAGTCGCGAGCAGCATCAGGAACAGAACGGCCACCGGCTTGGCTGGTTGGCCCCCTGCGTCGACGGTGCAGCCGCCGTCGTCATTTTGCCCGCCATCGTCCGCGGCAGCGCCGTCATCGCCGGTTCCGGCGCCACCCTCGCCGCCGCCTTCGCCGTCATCACCGCCGTCGCCGTCGCCGTCATCGCCGTCGCCACCAGCCTCGCCGCTGCCTCCGTCGGCAGCGCCGTCGTCGTCATCTTCACCGCCATCGTCGCCGCCGGGCACTTCGGACCCTTCGATTCGGATGGTGATGCTCGCCTCGGTCGGGTTGTCGCCTTCGTCTTCGGCGACAACAGTGATCTCGAAGTCGCCGTTGGGCAGGCCAGTGACGGGGAACTCGAGCTCAGCGGGGCCTGCGTAGGCCGCCGTCGATTCGATCGGTTCGTCCAGTGCGGGTGAGTCGAACGTGATCCACGTATCGAACACGGTGGGGACTTGGTCGTCGGCTACCGCGACACGCAGTGTGAAGTCGCCACCCTCAATGATGTCGCCGTGGGCCGGCTCCAAGATCTGCACCGTGGGCGCCACCGCGTCGGGCGTGGACGGCCCGAAGATCATCATCATCTCTTGGTACGAGTTCTGCTGGCTGTAGTTGCCGCAGGCTTGCTCGTGATGGCTGCAGAAGCCCTGGGTTGGATTGAGGTCCGTGTCGGCGACGATCTGATTGCACTCGTCGCGGAACGTCTTGTTGTTCCCCTGCGTGGTCGGATACAGCAGGTCTTGCTGCACGTCGACGTGGTCCAGACCCCAGGTGTGCGCGAGCTCCTGCAAAATGATCTCGGCGCTGCCGTCGGCGTTTCCCGCGACGTCCAGGGTGAAGGACACCTCGCCGCCCGTGTTGTCCCAGCAGTCGCCCGCGGGCGCGATGCCGGCAAAGCCGACGTTTTGTCCCTGCCACGCGCCGACGACTTCCATGTCGTAGTCGCCGCTTTCGGGGCGGGTGTTGGTGACTGAAATCCCGAAGTCCTCGACCCGCGACCGAACGCTCTGGATGATCGCCGCTCGCGTGGCCGTGTCGCCCGAAAATGGGAGGACCGTGCCGCCGAAAATCGTCGAGCAGTTCTGATGCGGGTTGTTGTTCCCGCATGCGTTCATGTCGACGCCGTCGAAATTGACGAACAAGACCTTGGCCCCCAGCTTCGCCGGACGCTGGTCGTGGACGACCTGATTGGCGTGGCTTGGGACCGCCGCCATCGGAAGGATCTTGGGGGCGAGCTCCGTGGCGCCGCTGCTCGGCACAGGCTGGGGCGTGGAGACCGTCGGGTCAGCCTGCGCAGCGGCCGGAAGTGCGAGGAGGGCCGCGATGGCCAGCCAAGGGGTGCCACGACGGGGGAGGAGGTCAGAGGCAGGGTGGGGCATTGCGAACTCCGGTCAGGCCAGCGGCCACGATAAAGAGGGACGCGGCGGCAGCAGGCTCGTTGCGGATCCGGGCCGACGTTTAGGGGGGGGTCGGCCCCCGAGAGGGGGATGGGGACGAAGAACCTAGGTTCTGAATCCGAACGAAGCCGTTGTTGCTGCCAAGCCGCGTCGCCGCCGCCACAGTATCCGGGGTGGGTCTGTATGAAAAGAAAGGTATATGACGTTTGAAAGAAAACGACGTGTGCACACGCACGATTTTTGGAGGCCGCAGGGGCCGTTCAGCGGTGGGCGCCAAGCGCCAGGAGCAGCGTTCGCGCCAGTCGAGCGGCGACCACCACCGAGACGCCGGACGGATCGAGCGGCGGGGCAACCTCGACCAGATCCGCGCCGACCATAGGTGCGGCGCCCTGGGCCAATGCGACCAGGGCGTCCTCCACCTCCAAGAACGAGAGGCCTCCCGGTTCTGGGGTCCCCGTGCCGGGCAAGACCGCGGGGTCGAGACCGTCGGCGTCGAGGGTGACGTAAACGGGCGCACCGCCCAGCCGCCGCACGCAGCTGAGCAAGGCCCCGTGGGTTCGTGGGACCAGCGTGATTCGGGGATCAGCCCGTGCCAGCGCAAACTCCTCACGCAACCCCGACCGAATCCCCGCGGCATGCAGCGCAGCCGTCTGCGGCATGACGTCCAAGACCCGTCGCATCACCGTGGCGTGGCTGAACCGTTCTCCCTCCCAGTCGTCACGCAAGTCGGTATGCGCGTCGATGTGAAGGATCTGCAGGTTGGGGTGCAGCGCGAGTGCGCGCTCGAGAAATGGCAGTGCGGTCAGGTGGTCGCCGCCCAGCGCCAGGAAACGCGACTTCGGATGTGCGGTCGTCAGCGTCGACAGCTGCGCGCGGACGCTGCGAACGAAAGACTCGCCGCCTGCCTCGTTGTCCACATCAAAGTCGCCAAAGTCTGTTAGCGGGCCCTCCGAAAGACAGCGGTCCAAGCGTGGGCAGTAGCTCTCAATGCTATCGGACGCAGCGCGTATCGCGGCAGGGGCGTGTCGGGCACCCGCGCGGTACGAAACTCCCCCATCGTAAGGGATCCCAAGGATGCCGACGCCATCACGTGAGCCCGCTGGGGGGTGCGCGCTCAAGAAGCGACCCTCGACGGCGCGTTGTTCTGCCATGCCGGTCGGAATGCGACGCCGCTCGGCTAGGCCGGGGGCTCGAAGTTTTGACAGGTCGAGGTGATCGTCCCAACCGTCTCGGCAAACGCTGGGGCGAAGTCGGGCTCACAGATACTCGCGAGCACGCCTTGCTCGCCGAAGGACTCCACAAAGGAGATGAGGTTCGGGCTCTCCAGCGTGAAGATCACGCACGACACGTCCATGTACGGCACGAAGCCGATCACGACGAGCGCCTCGGGGTCGCCGTTTTTCGCGGCGACAAAAGCGTCGTACCAACCCGACGTGTCGAGGCTGAGGTTGGCATCGTCCATCGTGGAGTAGGGCGGGTCGTCGGTGAGGACCACGACCACGAGAATTGCGTCGTCGCGAAGGAATCCTTCGTTGCATCCGCCCGGCCCCGCCATCACGGGGTCGAGCGCTGCAATGGCCCCCGTGATCGGCTGCTCAACCCCGCTGCCGCCCGTCCCCAGGGTCGCCATGCACGGGAACGCAACGGTCAGATCGTCCGCCTCTGTCGCGAAACGGCCTCCGTCGGCGAAGTTGCACACACCGCCTGCGCTGGTCTGACTGACGAGCGCGCCCAGTGTGTTGCAGCCTGGTGCGTTGCCCGTGTACGCGTCGCTGCTGATGACCCCCACGTGATAGCTGTCGACCGAGTCTTCGAGGGACGACTGGATCGCGGTGATGAAGCCGTCGAAGCTGGCAAGCATCTGAGTCTGTTGCGCCGACATGCTGCCCGAGTTGTCGATGACAAACAGGAAGTCGACTTTGCGGCAGCCTTCTTCGAGCATGGGTGAGTCGGGCAGCGCTCCCAGGTCAAAGACGGCGGGAGGAGGGCCGTCGTCCGTACCGTCACCCGTCGTGGAATCGCCGGGAGACGGCGTTGCTGCGGACGTCGCTCCGGCCGGAGTTTGCCCGGTGTCCGACTCGGTTGCTTGCGATGCATCATCGCCGCCGCCGATCCCGGATGTCGCGATCGTTGCGTCGTCGTTCGCGCCCGATGGGGAATCTGCTGCGCATCCTGCCCCGATCCAAACCCAAGTTGTCAGCGCCAGTACGCAGCTGCCAATTCCCCTCAGTCCGCCCATGACCGCAGTATACGTCGTCGCGTGCAACTGTTCGCCCTCGCCCAGTCGCGGCCAGGTGGGCAGAGACCGGGGGCGAACCTTGTTGTGGGCATCCGACCCCGACCGCTGGGTCCTCGGTGGTAAGACCATGATGTGACCCCCGAGCAGTCGGCCGACGACGTGGCGCGTCTGAGCGCGCGCGTCCAGCAGCTCGAGCGGGAAAACGCCCGCCTGCGTCGGGACACCCAGAGCTTGTGGTCCAAGCGCGAGCACCTTTGGGACAAGGTCGAGCGTATCTCTGGGTTGGGCACGTGGATCTGGGACCTCGCCACGGACGACGTGGATTGGTCGCCACACCTGTACGAGATTCTCGGCTTCGATCCGGCGGTGTCCTCGACTGTCGCGGCCAAGGACTTCGACAACCACGTGCACGAGGACGACCTCGAGGACTTTGTCGCAGACCGCGAACGGGCGATGCGCGGCGAAGCCCAGGCTCCAACGCGTTTTCGGTTCGTTCGGCCCGACGGTGGCGTGGTGCACCTGGTCATGGTGACCGCCTCGGTCACCACAGCGGCCGGCGAGATCACGGCGTTTGTGGGCTCCATGCTCGATATCACCCAGGAGGTCAGTGCGGGGCGGGAGCGGCTTCGTGCCGGACGTCTCGAAGCCGTCGGGCGCCTAGCCTCGGGCGTCGCGCACGACTTCAACAATCTGCTGATGGTGGTCTCCGGAAACGCGGAGCTGCAGCTGGCACGCGACCCCGCCGACGAGGAGGCGCAACAGATCGTGCTTGCGACCGAGACGGGCGCCTCGCTGACGCGCCACCTGCTCAGCTTCGCAAGACAGTCCCCCGCTGGCCCCTCCACCATCGACGTGAGCGAGTTGACCGAGCAGACGGTCGCGCTCGTCACTCGGCTCATGCGCGAGAACATTGAGGTTCGCTGCGCGCTCGCCTCGTCGCCTTCGTGGGGCTACATCGACGCGGGGCAGTTGCAAAGTGCGATCATCAACCTTGCGATCAACGCCCGTGACGCAATGCCGGGTGGAGGCGTGCTCACGCTCGGGACCCGGGTCGAGACGCTCCGTGTCGGGCACTCGATGTTCAACGCCGTCGGCGGCCACAATGATGTGGTCGTGGTGACGGTCGCCGACACTGGCATGGGGATGGACGAGCAGACCATCGCCCAGATCTTCGATCCGTTCTTCACCACGAAGGATGGAACGGCGGGAACGACGGGCAGCGGTCTCGGCCTGGCATCTGTGGTCGAGTTCGTCGAAGGCGCGCGCGGGGGCGTCAACGTGGACTCCACCCCGGGCGCGGGGACGTGTTTTGAGCTGTTCTTCCCGCGCGACAGCCAGCACGACACCGAGGACCCGCCCCCGAAATCAGACGACGAGGCGGAGTTTGGCGTGCTCTTGGTCGAGGAAACCGCGGTGCTGCAGCGCGTCATTTGCTCGATGCTCGACGATGCTGGGATGGCGGTGCACGTCGCGGACAATGCCCAGGACGCGCTCGCGTTGTGGCCCAAGATTCGCGGAGGCGTGGACGCGCTGCTGACCGACGTCGCGCCCGTGCCTGGGATGACGGGCTACGATCTCGCGGCGCGCTTGCGGGACGACAAAGCAGACCTCGGGATTGTCTTCATGGCGGGTACCGAGGCCGGAGCCCGACAGGTTGAGCGCGCGGTCATCCTGCCCAAGCCGTTTCCGCACCGCGACCTCATCGTCGCGCTGCAGTCCGTGCTGCCGACGCCTGCGGTACAACCAAGAAGAACGCCGACACCCTAGGGTGTCGGCGCTCGTTGCTAGGCTGCCTTGCTTAGTGCAGGTAGCGATGCCCGTCCGAGTCGGATGCGTCCTCTTGCGGCGATGCACCCGCCTCGTCGCGGTCCCCTCGCTCGCGCATCACAGCTGCGAGCACCAGGCCGAGACCTGCGCCCCACAGGACGACCATGAAGGCAGTCCAGTACGGAGACGCGTCCATGCCGATCATGAAGGGCATGCTTGCGGCCTGCGTGATGGCCACATGCGTGACCTCGAGGTTGTAGACCGCGACCGCGAACACGAGCTGGACCAGCGCGATGGCCGAGCCCAGGACCAACACGCGGTGCTTACCGTGGCGCCGACGAGACGCCCACAGCAGCGTTGCGACCGCCGTCTCCGCGACGAGGAACCCCTGCGCCAGCGTGGCCCACATGACCTCAGACTTCTCGGCGTCCAGGCCAGTCTCGTGGAGCACGGACAGGTAGGAGGCGGCCAGGGCACCGAAGGTGAGGACGAGGAACAGCTGGAAGCGGAAGAACGCACGACGCACCTCCGAGACCGTGACCAACGCCGAGGCTCGGGCCGGTCGGACCAAGCTTGAGACGAGGAGCCAGCCCAGGACGGGCATCAGGAAGGCTGTCGCCACGGCGGTGACCAAGTTGACCGTGTCGTAGGTCTGAAGGTCGAGCCGCGCGGACAAGTCCAGGACGGTGAACGCGCTGCAGCCGACCGACGCCAGCGCGAGCAGAGCGCCCTCGAATGGACGGAACAGGGGGGCCCAGGCGTGCTCGACGCGGCGGCGCCACGACAGCAGGCACAGCCCGCCCAAGACACATTGGATGAGCACGCCGTAGCCGAGGATGAGGCTGCCGTAGTCACCACCCATCGCAAGGCGGCCAAACGACAGCCCCGCCAGCTCGCTGGTGACGCCCGCTACACTCGGCAATGGGCCCAGCAGGAGGCCCGTGGAGGCCATGTCGCCGACGACCATCACGGCGCCGACAAGGCCAGGTCCCAAGACGCCGAGGGCGAGCAGGCCGCCGACGACCATCGCGTTGACCCGTTGACCGAGGGCGTCGCCCAAGCCGATTGCGGTGAGGTGTGTGGCCGCGGACAGGGCCAGCAACAGGGCCAGCGGCAGGAGCAGCGCGCCCGGGCCAGCCGTGATTGTGAGCACGATGGTTGCGATGGCCAGCAGCGACAGGCCGCTGACGAGCGCAAACACGTTCGGCCCGACAGCCATCGCGGCAGCCAAGTCCCCCGCGGAGAGCCCGGTCATGCGCAGCACGGGGAGGGTGCCGGCTTCCCGCTCGCGCGCGGTGCTGGTCGCGGTGACGATGGGACCCACGACGACGAGCATGATCGCGGAGAACAAGAACGCCGCCGCACCGAACAAGCGCCAGCGCGTGCCGCTGTCGACGGGCGAGCGATAGCGCGTCACCGGGGCGGTGATGGCGGCTTTCGCCTCGCGCTGGTCGACCCAGCCGTCCTGCCAGATCTTGGCGGTCGGATCGGTGACCGCTTCGTGCAGGGCCTCGAGGTCATGCCGGGCCAGCCGTGCCAGGTTGGCATCGACCTCAGGCATCTCCGTGGAGACGATGAGCGACGCAGGGGTGGTCATCAGCGCCGCGTTGCGGTCGCCTGCCGCGTGCGCCGTCAGGCCATCGACGTGGGCACGAACCGAGAGCCAGCCGGCGATCTCGAGTTGGCGCGCGAAGACGACGGGTGACTCGGAGCCACGCGGGGTGAGCTCTTCGACGAGGTCAACGCGCGTCGACATCGAGGCGTCTGTGGTGGGCTTGCCGTCGCGCCCTCGGAGAGCCTGGACGCTATCGGCGACCCAGCGCAGATTGTTGCGCTCGAGCCGGATCTCCGTCATCAGCTTGTCGCCCTGGACGCCCTCGTGCTTTTGATTGCCGAAGATCTTGCCGCGGTGGGTGCCTCGCGGGGGAAGCCAGCCTGCACCGTCGGTGGGACGAACGGCGATGCCGCCCTCAAACGCGCCCAGCAGACGGGAGAGTCGAGCGTCGACCGAGCCCAGAGGCGCGGGGGCGAGATCGACGACCGAGGCCAGGAGTGCCTCGCGCAGCGCGACCGTGTCGCCCTCGAGCGCCCCCGTTTTGGGGTTGGTCTTCATCTTGCGCAGCAGATCCTCGGCTGCGTCCAGCTGATCGATCGCCATCGACGCGCGGGCGTCGAGCTCATCGAGCACGGCGACGCGCAGCGCTCGCTGACGCGCGAACTCGCGGTCAACGCGCTCTTGATGCCGATCGTCGTAGTTGCACCCGGGTTTGGTGGGGCCGTTGCAGACGGCCCACGGGTGCTCGACGCCGAGCTCCACACGCAATGCGTGCCCCTCGGCGCTGTCGATCTTCGTCAGCGCCGAGACGCCAAGCCACGACAGGCCGGTTACAACAAACAGGGCGACGAAGGCCGAAACGAGTCGGGCCTTGAGATCGCGACGTAGGAACGGCCTAAGCCGCAGGTGGAGGGGCTGGCGCATCACACGCTCCTTGGGAGATTTTCAGCGGGGGAACCGCGACGCCAGGATTGGCACCGCGGATAGAGGATGGTCGGGGTCCAGGCCCGAAACCGTGACAGGGATTCAGCACACAACGACACCAACGAGGGGTCAGTGTTTCATTAAACGCAGGACGGTGGCCATGCATATCGAGCCAACGACGCGGCGCGGTTGTTCGGGCGGCAGCTCCAGGAGCCAAGTGAGACGCGCGAGGCATGGGTGACGAGGCGGTGGTCTTTTAAATGGAGCAGGAATTCGCCGATTCGCTTGGACAATCGGCGTCACTGACTCCGGACAGACTCAACGCACGAGTACCCGCTTGGATTTCATAGAGTGGGAAGCAATGATTCGGCGCATGTCAGGCGCCTCCACAGCGGGCTCAACGCCGCGCTCAATGTCGAGTGAGACCACGACGCGGCTCTCCGAGCTCGGGCTCGGTGCACCGCAGATCGAACAAGTCCGTCATTGGTTGCACGGCTCCATCTACGCCGACGAGCGCGAGGCGCTGTGGGCGAGTGTGGATGGCGCGCTCGCGGGCGACGCCGACGCGCTCGCCGAGTTGGACGATGCGTTCTCGCGACCCCTACCGATCGGTACGGGCGGTCGACGCGGTCTGTGCGGGCCTGGCCCGAACCGGGTCAACGCTGCGGTCATGCGCCAAACAGCGGTCGGGCTGCTCGATGCCATGCGTGACACCGACGCGTGGGGGGCAGGATCGGGCCCTTACACGGTCGCGATCGCATATGACACGCGCGCCAGCAGTCGTCGCTTTGCCCATGTCGTCGCGCGCCAGTTCGCGGCGGGTGGCGCGTCGGTGGTGCTCATCGACGCACCTAGGCCTACCCCGCAGCTCTCGTTCTTGGTGCGGAGTCGGCAGTGCGCGGCCGGCGTGGTGATCTCTGCGAGCCACAACCCGCCGGGCGACAACGGGATCAAGATCTACGGGCCCGATGGGGCGCAGGTGCTGGCGGCGCGAGACAAGCGCCTCTTCGCTGGGATCGAAGCCGCCGCGGCGGGATCCCTGGCTGTCGCGGATCTCGTGGCGATCCCGGATGGCGCGGAATGGCTGACCCCGGGCGTCGATCCCTCGATCGAAGTTATCGTCTCGGATGCGGATGTCGCCGAGGTGGACGCGCCGTACCACGCGTTTGTGCGCGCCCAAGGTGTGGTGCCGACACAGAACTGGGGCGATGGGCTCTCAGCGGTTTACACGCCCCTACACGGCGTCGGGCATACGGCGGTGGTCCCCGCGCTGGCGGGGACGGGCGTCGACCTTCACCTCGTGGAGCGCCAGTGCGATCCCGACGGCGGGCGATTTTCGACCGTGGAATCGGCCAACCCCGAGGTGCCCGCGTCGATGGCGATGGCCCAGGCGCTGGCGGACGACGTGGGCGCGCAGCTTGTCCTGGCCAGTGATCCCGATGCCGACCGCATGGGCGCGATGGCACGCGATGCGGCGGGGCAGCTTGTCGCGCTCGACGGTAACCGCCTCGCGGTCTTGATGGTGGATCACGTGCTTCGCCAGACGCAGGAGTCGGGCGACCGGTGGGTCCTGCAGACGGTGGTGAGCTCGCCGCTGGTCGCCAAGCTCGCGCGTGCGCACGGTGTGGAGGTGGTGGACGACCTGCTCGTCGGATTCAAGCACCACGCTGGAATGATGGCCGAGCAGCCGCGCAAGTCGGTCGCGTTCATGTTCGAGGAGGCGCATGGCTACATGCGGGGCGACGACGTGCACGACAAGGACGGCGCCGTTGCGGCACGCTTGATGGCTGAGTGCGCTGCGCTTGCCGTGCGGGAGGGCAAGACCGTCTGGGACAACCTGCGTCGGATCTGGAGCGAGCACGGCTACCACCGCGAGCGCACGGAGAACCTGTGGGCATACGGTGGCACGGGTCGTGAAGCGATAGCGGCTGCGGTCGAGGCGTTCCGCAGCGATGCACCCACGCAGCTCGGGGGCCTTTCGGTCGTCGGATGCGACGACCGCCTTGTGCCTCGTGATACCGGCAGTGCGACGCGCGACCTGACAAGCAACGTGTTGGTGTTTCAGCTCGCTGCGGACGACGGACGTGCCTGCACCCTGGTTGTGCGGCCCAGCGGGACGGAGCCGAAGGCCAAGATCTACGCACTAGCCTCTGGTGCACCCGGGCTCTCCGGTGCCGCACTCGACACCGAGATGGAGCGCGTCGACGCAACGGTGACCGCGGTGCTCAACGATGCGCGCGCGCGGGCCGATGCCGTGATGGCGCCGATCATTGGGCCGAGGGAGGCGGCGCCTGGGTGAAGTTGAGCGCGGCACCCGATCGTGGCGCCCGGCGGCCGACCGTATCGATCGGGTGGCTGGCGCTGGGCGTGGCCATCGCGGCCGCCGCGCTCGTGGTCTGGTCGCCCTGGACTGCGGCGACAGACGCGGACAAGGGCACATCGTCGAGCCGGGCAGCCGATTGGAGGGCGGGCGCACAAGGGCCAGCCGGCGCCGAAACCCGCGCGGGGGTCGGCGTTCGGGAGGTCAGCGTCGCTGGAGTCGGGACCGTTCGGGGCGAGGTCGTGGACGCCGATGGCCAGCCGGTCGATGGGGGCTTGGTGTTGCTGCGCTGCCGGACGTCCGATGAGGACGCGGTGGCGATCGAAAAGGGGCGGGTGCGCGTGGGCGCCGAAGGCCGATTCGAGGGGCCGGGATGCCGAGGGACCGTGTGTGCCGAGTACGAACACGCGGGCTACGACGCGGCCGGGCCCTGGACCCTGACCCGCGGGGAGACAACGCGGCTGGGCGCGCGACCCAAGGCGCGGCTGTGGGGCGAGGTGCAGGACGCCGAAGGCACGCCGGTCGCGAACGCAACGATCGTGGTGTCGGCGCCCGAGGACGCTGAGGACACCGCCGAGATCCCCGTAACGACGCGGACAACCAACACTGATGCCGATGGGGCGTTCTCGATTCCATGGCGAAACAACGCCGCCTGCAGTCCGTGCGGTCGACCCGAGGCGTGCGAGGACGTTGCGACGCGTCCGTCGCCACGCCTGGCGTTGTCCGTCCAGGCCGCCGCGCGCGGAGGCACACGGGTCGAGGTCGTACTCGGCGGGCCGAGCGGTGGTGGGCCGGATAGCCCAGTGGTGGTGACGTTGCCTCCGCCGTCGGCACCGATCACGGGGCAACTGGTCGATGGCGAAGGCGAGCCGTTTCCCAGAGCGTTTGTGCTGGCCCGGTCGGTCGACCGGCCCTCGGAGCGCCATCGTGGCGACGCAACCGACGGGACGTTCGCGCTGACCGACGTTGGGTCGGGAGAGTACGGGCTCCGGGCTATCCAGGACGGACGCGAGCTCGCCGTGCAGGACGAGGTCTGGCCCGGCGACAACGTGACCCTGGCGCCAAAACCGGGTGGCTCGGCGCGCGATCTCTCCGTGGTGGTGGTGTCCGCCGGCCAGCCGCTCCCGCGGGTCTCTGTCCGAGGCGGACCATTTGTGCAGGGGGTTACCGACTCGTCGGGAGAGGTGCGCGCCGACCGGGTGCAGCCCGGGACCTACACGCTGCGGGTGGATGGCGGGGGTCGCAGTGGCAGTCTGGGGCAACAAAAGGTGGCTGTTGTGGTCAGGTCCGGCGACGCCGATGCGTCGCGGCAGCGGGTTGTCGTCGATCTGCGCGCCGAGCAGAAGTGACCAAAACGCGCGGGGTGGGGCCGTCGGGGTATGCTTCCGCTCGCGTGGCTCCCAGTGCGCAGCCGGAGAAGGACTCTGGACCCAACATTCGGGGGTTCCCACGGATGCTGGGCAAGTATGTGCTCGTGCGCCCGATGGCGCGCGGTGGCATGGGCGAGCTGTTTGTCGCGGCGTCCGGCGAGACGGACGGCTTCGAGAAGCTGTGCGTCGTCAAGAAGGTGCTGCACAGCGTGGACGACCAGGCGGTGCATCGCCGCTTCTTGGACGAGGCCAAGGTCGTGGTTCGGCTCAACCACCCGAACCTCGTTCAAGTCTTCGACGCCGGGCAAGTCAACGACGAGTTCTATCTGGCGATGGAGCTCGTCGAGGGCAAGGACCTGCGGGCGGTTTGGAATCGATGCGCGCAGCTGCACCGCCGGATCGCCGTCGACGTTGCGATCTACGTTGTTCGCGAGTGTCTCCGCGGCCTCGAGTATGCCCACGACGCGGGCAGCCTCGATCTCGTTCACCGCGACATCTCGCCCCCGAACATCCTGGTCGGCTACCGCGGCGACGTAAAACTGACCGACTTCGGTCTCGCCAAGAGCGCGATCAAAAAGGAGATGACGACGCCCGGGGTGGTGTTTGGTCGGTACTCCTACCTCTCGCCCGAGCAGGCCCGCGGACTGTCGGCCGACCGGCGAACCGATCTTTACGCGTGCGGGATTGTCCTGTGGGAGCTGCTGACCGGCCGTCAGCTGTTTCCGTCGACGGGCCGCAACCACCAAGAAGCGCTGGCGGCGGTGCGCGACCCCAAGGTCAAGCGCCCGTCGGAGCTCGTCCCTGGCGTCCCAGAGGGCCTGGACGACGTGGTGCTGCAGGCCCTCGCCAAGGAGCCGAACGACCGCTACCAAAACGCGGGGGCGTTTCGGACGGCGCTGTCGGACGTCTTGTCCGAGCACTTCCGCCGCTGCGATGCAGACCGCACCGCAGAGTTCATGCGCGACATCTTCGCTCGTGAGGTGCGGACAGAGGCGCGCGACCTGTCGGATCTGTCGCAGACCGATTTCCAGGATGTACGGTCGAGCGCCGACCCGTCGCAAGCGATCAGCATCGACGAGCTGTTGGCGTCGGAGACAAGCGCGACCTCGCTGCGCGACTCCGACATCGTCGAACTCGACAAATCGCACCGAGGCCGCGAGCGCCCCTCAGCCGATGACCTGGCCGTCGCCGCCGAGGAGTGGGTCGGGCGGATCGTCGGCAAGCGCTACCGCGTGGACCGATTGATCGGGATCGGCGGGATGGGGGCCGTGTTCTGTGCGACCCACATGGCGCTGGGCAAGACGTTTGCCCTCAAGGTCCTGCATCAGGTCTACACACGTGACGCCGACATCGTGGACCGCTTCATGCGGGAGGCGCGGGCCGCCACACAGACCGGCCACCCGAACATTATCGACGTGGTGGATATTGGGACCACCGATGACGACGACGTGTATGTCGTCATGGAGCTGCTCGAGGGGCGGACGCTGGCCGAGGTGCTCGACGACGAGGGGCCACTGGCGGTCCGCCGGGCGGTGCACATCGCTCGACAGATCTGCCGGGCGCTCTCGGCGACCCACGAGGTCGGGATCATCCACCGAGACCTCAAGACCGACAACATCATCCTCACCACGGTCGGTAAGGACCCGGACTTCGTCAAAGTGCTGGATTTCGGCATCTGCAAGTCCGTGGCCGATTCAGGCACGACGTCGCCGGGCATGATCATGGGCTCGCCGGACTACATGGCGCCCGAGCAGGGGGCGGGCCTTCCCGCCACGGTGACCTCCGACGTGTACGCCGCGGGTTGTGTGCTGTTCGAGATGCTCGCGGGGCAGCTGCCGTTCTCGGGTCGCAACGCGATCGACGTGCTGATGCAGAAGGGCTCGCGGGATGCGGACCTCGTGACCGCCTTCCGCCCCGAAGTTCCCGATGCTGTCTCGGAGCTGCTCGCTCGCTGCCTCGCTCGGGTTGCCAGCGAGCGGCCGCAGTCGATGCGGTCGCTGGAGTACGATCTGACGCGTGCCGTCGATGGACGTGCCCAAGCGGTGGCCGCGGTCCTCGGGCTCAACATGGCCGGGGACAGCGACCCGCGCGGAGCGGACCCAAACCCCGCGGCGTCGGCGAGCTTCCACCGCGCGGCGATAGAGTCGCTCGACCTGCCGGGCGGTGGCGGCCGTCAGGAGCGAACGGTCGTCTCTGCGCGCCCGCAGGAGCGCACGGTCGTGGCGCACGCGCCGTCGGGCCCAACCTCGGGTCCCACCATCGCTGTCCGAGCACCGTCGGAGCCCGCTGCGGAGTCTGCATCGTCGCTGTCTCGCGCCAACGCCAACGCGCTCGCGGCGGTCAAAGCGGTCTTTTTTGTCTTGCTGGGCGGGGCGGTCGCCAGCGCCGTCGTCATCGGACTCCGACCCGATCCCGAGGAGCCGTCCGCGGTTGACGATAGCGTGGCGGACGATGCGGGGGCCGTGGCCGCGGTCGGACCGGGCGAGACGAGCCCGCGACTGGATGCGGGCTCTCCAGCCGCAACCGTTCCTGTGGTGCCTGCACCGGACGTACCGCCCGTGTCGACGGATCCGCCGCCCGTGGCTGGCACGGGGGGCACGGACTCGGGGGCGCCCGACGGCCCGGACGTCGGATCAGGATCGGGCGGTGGCGACGGCGGGACCGTCGCGGCCGATGCAGGCGAGCCGGACATCGTCATCGGTGAGGACGACGGGGTTGCCGAGCTTGTGGCCGAGGCTGAGCGGGCGCTCGCGGCAAAACAGTGGCGAGAGCCCCTCGACAGCAGCGTCGCCATGGCGCTGACGACCCTCAAGCTGCGCGACCCGGGCAATGAAGCCATCGCCCGGATTCGCGGTGAGGCCCGCGACGCGCTGCTGCCGGCCGGAGAACAGGCCGCGAGCAAGCGACGCTGGGGCGCGGCGGTCACGGCCTACCGCGACTTGCTCGCGGTGTGGCCCGATCACCCCGCGCGGACCGACCTCGTCGATGCGCTGCACAACCAAGGCCGCGTGCTCGCCAAGCACAAGGACTGGGAGCCCGTGTTGGCGACGGCCGACGAGCTGCTCAACTACAGCGCCGACGACTTTCGGGCGCACGTGCTTCGTGGCGATGCGATGTATGGCTTGGCGCGCTACGCCGAGGCACGCGACGCATTCTCGCGTGCGGTGAAGCTCAAGCCGCGGAACAAGCCGGCCAAGAAGAAGCGCAGCAAGGCGGCCCGCAAGGCACGCCAAGCCGCAGGCTGAGCACCGACTGCCCGCGCGGGCCGGTCGACCGCGCTTGGCTTGAAAAGAGTCGGCCCCTCTTAGAAGAAGAGGAGGTGCACGACGACGAAGGTGGGCACGAGGAACATCCCCGACCACTTCATGTAGCCGAAGAAGCCGGGCATCTCGACCTGCTGCTCCTCGGCGATGGCCTTGACCATGAAGTTGGGGCCGTTGCCGATGTAGGTGTTCGCGCCCATGAAGACCGCACCCACGCTGATGGCCTGCAGCACCACCACCGGGATTTGGCCTTTGGTGGCCACGACCATGTCTGCGCCCGTCAGGATCCCCTGCTCGACCATGCCCTGGGCGGTGTTGAAGAACACCAGGTAGGTCGGCGCGTTGTCCAAGAAGCTCGACAGGGCGCCCGTGACCCAGAAGAACGCGGCTGGGGTGTCGACGCCGAGCTGGCCGCCCTGGGCCTTGAGAATGATGAGGGCGGGGATCATCGTCAGGAAGATGCCGATGAACAGTGCGGCGACCTCGATGATGGGGAACCAGGAGAACTGGTTCTTCTCGCGGGTGCCGGAGGGCGACGTGAAGTAGGAGGCCAGAGCGCACGCGCACATGGCGACTTCGCGGGCGACACCGTACTCGGGGCCGATGAGCGCGACGCACAGCACGATGCCAAGCAGCCACACAGCATTGACCTTGCCTTCGACGCGCAGCGGCTCGACGGTGGTCGCGTCCTCCGTCCGCGTCTTGGTGGTCTCCTTCCTATAAAAGTGCGTATCGAGGAAGAAGAAGGTGGTGAGCAGGAGGCCCGAGACGACCGCCATGTGCTTCCACAGGCCCAACGTCCACAGGAACGGCACGCCCTGCAGGTAGCCCAAGAACAGTGGGGGGTCGCCGATCGGCAGCAGAGAGCCCCCGACATTGGACACCAAGAAGATGAAGAACACGACGACGTGGACTTTGTGCTGGCGCTCGTGGTTGGTGCGGAGCACGGGGCGGATCAGCAGCATGGACGCACCCGTCGTTCCGATGAACGAGGCGATGAGCGTGCCAAACGCTAAGAACGCCAGGTTTGTCGTCGGCGTCGCTTTGAGGTCGCCCGACATGTACACGCCGCCCGACACAAAAAAGAGCGTGCCGAGCAGGACGATGAAGCTGAAATACTCGTGGACGGTCTCGAACAGCGCATGGGTGTTGGGCTGAATGACCGTGACGTGCAGCAGCGGATAGGCCGCGAGAATCAGGCCCAAGAGGAGCTTGTTGCTGTTTTTGTGCCACCAGTGCCCAAACCGCGTGAGCGGGAGGATCGCGATGCACAGCAGCATGACCACGAAGAACACCGTGGTCCAAACGGGCGGCAGGCCGTGTTCGCCGCCCTCGGACGCCAGGGCGAGGCTGGGCGTCAGCAGGGCCACAAGCGCGGTCACGCATGTGGCGAGCCTTGCCAAGGCACGCGGTGCGCCCAGTGTCTGCGACGAGGGCTCGGCACGGGCCGGAGATCGAGCGAAGAGGAGGGGCGAGCGGGAATCGAGCAAGAGGGCCTCCGCGGTCAAAGCCCAGTGCAGGTGCGCCCAGGCGCCAGCATGGTACGCTCGCACCGCGCGAGTCCGCTAGTGCCACGGCGGGCCAACGCGCGCACCGTGGGCCGACGAGACGAGCCCGGCGGTGCCATGGACTCAGCGGCGCCAGGCGACAGCACACCATGGAGAGCTCCCGCGGATCCGCGGCCCCAGACGGAACGGATTGGGGCGCGCTACAGCCGGCCCTGGACCTGGGCTGGGGCGAGGTCGCGACCGAACTTGCACGTCGCCTGAGCAGTCCGTGGACACGCACGAGCGCAACCGATGGGGGCGCAGGCTTTGCGGCGTCGACCGATCCCGATGCGGTGCGCTGTCGGCTCGCGGAGCTCGATGGACTGCAGGCACGGCGTGAGGCCCTCGTGGAGGCGGGGCGCCGTGGCGGCTGGCTCTCGCAAGCGTTGCGCGATGTCGTCGATATCGCAGAGCCGCTGGCCAGGGTGCGGCGCGGCGGCGTCCTGGACCCGTTCGAGCTTGTCGACATCGCGCGCGTTCTGGGTGCGGCGGTGGTTGCCCACGAGTTGGTCGCAGGGGTGGAGTCCGTGGCGGCCGACGACCCGGATGCGACGGGTGTGCGCGCTCTGGTGGCGGCCCTGGCTGGCCTCGCCCCCAATGCTGCGTTGGCCGATCGACTGGCCCGCTCGCTGGACCTGGACGGTGAGGAGCCAGCGCTCGCCGATTCGGCGAGCCCTGCGCTGGCGAAGGCTCGGGCACATGCGCGGAGCGCCAAGCAGGAGCTCGCCGCCGCCGCTCAGCGTCTGATCACGCGGTCGGACATGGCGGACGCGCTCGCCGATAGGTTTTGGACCGAGCGACAGGGCCGCGTTGTGCTCCCCGTCAAGGCGGGTTCGCTGTCGCGGGGCCGTGGAGGCTCGGGTGTCGCGGGGATCATCCACGGCTCGAGCACCAGTGGTCAGACTTTCTTTGTCGAGCCGACGGCCCTTATCGAGGACAACAACCGACTCCGCCACGCGCAAGCGGCCGCACGTGTCGAGGAGCAACGGGTCTTGGCGTCGCTGTCGACGGCCGTGCGGGAGGATGCCGATGCGCTGGAGGCTTCGATGGTGGCGATGGGGCGGCTCGACCGAATCGCGGCCCGGCTGGCACTGTCGGAGTCGTTCGGTGGGCTCGCGCCGCGCGTGAGCGACCCGTCGGACCCCGACGCTCCGCCCCTTCGACTCCCTGCCGCCCGCCACCCTGGCATGCTGATCGCAGGCGCCGAGGTGGTCCCCAACGACCTCGGGATCGGGATAGGCCACGGCCTCGTCATCAGCGGGCCCAACGCGGGCGGCAAAACGGTGGCGTTAAAAACGATGGGGTTGTGCGTCCTGATGGCGTGCACAGGCCTGCGGCTGCCCACCTCGGCACCCGCGGACGTACCGCTGTATCGGCGGGTCGTGACCGATGTCGGGGACGGCCAGTCGATCGCGGCCAACCTCTCGACGTTTACGGCTCACCTGCGCCATGTGCAGCACGCACTGGCTGCCGCGCAGGAGGATGCCAGGGGCACCCTCGTCTTGCTCGACGAGGTCGCCGTGGGGACAGAGCCCGAGCAGGGCGCGGCGCTGGCCGAGGCGATTCTGACTCGACTCGTCGGGCAGGGGGCCACGGTCGTGGCGACCACCCACTACGAGCGGCTCAAGCTGCTGGCCACGCGCAAAGACGTCGAGGGCGGGTTCACCAACGCGGCGGTGGGATTCGACCTGGCGCAGCTCCGCCCGACCTTCGAGGTGCGGATTGGTCTCCCGGGGAGCTCGAGCGCGCTGGCCGTCGCCCGCCGGATAGGCCTGGCGGATGCGGTGCTCGAGCACGCGCAATCGCTGATGGACGACACGCGGCTTGCGGTCGACGTGCTGCTGGCAGAGCTCGAGGCCGAGCGCGTTGCGCTGGCCAACGCGCGTCACGCCATCGAGGAAGAACGTGCGGAGCTCCATCGGCACGGCGCCCGGCTGGACGCGCGAGAGCGCGGCGAGGAAGAGGGCGAAGCCAAGCGTCGGGCGCGGGCCCACAAGGCCGCCACCGCGCGGTTGGGTGAGCTCGAGGCCGAGATTCGGCAGCGCCGCCGCGAGCTTCGCCAGGCGAGGCTGAGCCCCGCACCCGACGGCCAGGCCCCGGCCGCCGACGCTTCTGCACGCGCGTTTGCGGGGCGGGCTCGCGAGGGCATCAAGGGCCAGGCGCCTGCACGTCCGAAGCCCGAAGGCAAAAAGCCCGATGTCGTCGCCGTTGGGGATCGTGTTTTTGTGGTCAGTCTCGAAGCCGAGGGCGACGTGGTGTCGATCAAAGGCGACCGCATCGCCGTGCAGCTGCCGCGGTTCAAGACCACCGTCAAACGCGCCGACCTTCGAGGTCGACGTCGGCCGGAGCCCGAGCCTGCGTCGCGGCCGGCGACCAAGCGTCGCGCGCCCAGCCGGGCGACCCGCCACTTCGGCCACGACGCCCAACCGATGAACCCGGGGCACGACGACGCCGTCGACCTGCGTGGGCACCGAGCCGACGAGGCGGTCACGATGATGGAGGTGTTCCTCGACCGGGCGGTCGCCGAGGATCGCGACGTCGTCATGCTGCGTCACGGGCATGGATCCGGCGCCCTGCGCAAGGTTGTGCGCGAGGCGTTGCCGCGCCTGCGCCACGTCGCGCAGCATCGCCCCGGACTGCCCGCCGAGGGCGGCGATGCGGTCACCGTGGTATGGATCCGGGGATGAGACTCGCTGGGTTGGTCGCGGCGGCGGCGGTGTTGGTCGCGGCCCCGACGCCTGCCGAAGCCAACCCGAGTGAGGGAGAAGCGCGCGGTACGACCCGCGACGCCGATCGCGTGTACACCGTCGTCGCTGGTGAAGGCGACGGAGCGTCGACGGTCGTCAACCCAGCGAATCTAGGCTTTCTCAACGCGGTCAACGGCGTGCTCGATGTGGCGGCAACGACACCCGCGGCGCGCCGCCGTGGCAGCGGGGCAGGGGCCTTTGTCGGCATTCCGCTGCCGTTTCGTCTGGCGGCGGTCGGGCTCGGTTTCCAGTACTTGTTTCGGCCCCAACCGTCCGGGGGGTCCGACCAGCTGGGGTTCGACGACCCGTACGGCAAGGTCTCGTTTGCGCTCGCGGTCCCGTTGTTCCGCTGGGTGCGCGGCATGTCTCTGGGCGCCAGCTACTCACGGCTGGCATCAACGACGAATTTTCACGCCAACACCAACGAACTCTCGCTTGCTTGGGCGTACTGGCCGAACCGGTTCCTCGCACTGGGCCTTGTCGGACGCGGCCTCAACAGTCCGCGCACGGGCGAGTCTGGCGAGGTCCGGCAGCCACTGGTCGTTGACCCCGAGGTCGCGCTGCGTCCGCTGGGGACCCCAGCGCTCGAACTTGCGGTGGGCACCCGAATCATCCCATCGATTCCCGCGGATGCGGTGTTCAAGGCGGCGTTTGTCGAGCCGCGCGTGCGACTGATGTCAAAGTTCCGCGGCGTTGGCCTGTTTGCCGGAGCGGAGCGCTTTCAGTTCAACCCCGTGCTCGACAACCCCAACGACCCGATCGCGACGCAGCGGACGGCCGTTCGGATGACGGCGGGCATGGAGCTGAGCTTTGGCCACCTGTCGGTCGCGGCCGCGCCAACCACGTCAGCCAATGGGCGGTCCACGTTCTCCACCGACGGCGGTGCGTTTCGCGTGCGGCTTTCGCAAGAGCGGTACCCGACGATCACGACCAGCCCGCGACGGGTCACGCGCATCGTGATGTCCAGTTACCGCGGCGACCGTGGCATGTGGCGGCTCATCGAGCTGATGGATGGGATCGCCAGCCGCGGCGGCACCGTCCTCATCGAGACCCGCGGCATGGGCTTGGGATGGGCGCAGACGGAGGAGATCCGAGAGGCCGTGCTTCGGCTGCGCGCCCGCGGGGGCAAGGTCGCCGTCTACATGGAGGGCGGCAGCCTGCGGTCGTACTTTTTGGCCAGCGCGGGGGACTACATCCTCGCGCACCCCACCACCAAGCTCGGCATCATCGGGATGCGGATCCAGTCGTTTTACTACGGTGACTTGCTCGCCAAGCTGGGGGTGCGCGCCGACTTTGTCCGGTTTGCGGAGTACAAGTCCTCCCCCGAGCACTACTCGGGCAATACGGCGACGGCCCCCTCGGCCAACCAGCGCCTGATGCGGGTCAGCGATGCGTGGAACCACGCGCTGCGCCTCATCGCACGCGAGCGGGGCCACCAGACCGAGACGATCAAGGGGTGGATCGACCAGGCTCCACTCACCCCGTCCCAGGCCGAGGAGCTGGGCGTTGTGGATGGTCGTGTCTACCGCGACGAGCTCGACGCGACCCTCGAGGCATGGCTCGATCGCCCCGTCCGGATCAACAAGCCCGACCGCCGCAAGGCGCACGCGGGTGACTACGGCCCCGCGCCGCACGTGGCGGTGGTCATGCTCAACGGCGACATGGTCGAGGGCAAGTCGTTCACCATCCCCATCTTGGGACGCAAGCTGGCGGGCAGTGAGACGCTGACCGCAGTCATCCGTAAGCTGCGCAAGGACGCGACCGTGCGTGCCATCGTGCTGCGCTGCAACACGGGCGGCGGGTCGGTGACCGCGGCCGAAGCCATCGCGCGCGAGCTCGACCTGGCGCGCAAGGTCAAGCCTGTGGTCATCTCGATGTCCAATGCGTGCGCCAGCGGGGGCTACTACGCGGCGACGTCTGGTCAGTACATCTTCGCCGACGCCACGACGCTCACCGGCAGCATCGGCGTGTTCCAGCCCAAGCTCGACTTCTCGGGCACACGCGAGCTGCTCGGGGTCGGGATGGACGAGTACAACTTCGGCGCGCACGCGGGCATGTGGTCGCACTTCAAGCCCTATACGCCCGCCGAGCGGCGCGCGGCGGAGCGCAAGGTCGCGCACGACTACAGCGTGTTCTCGGGCCGGGTCAGCAAAGCGCGCAGCATGACGCCCAAGCAGGTCGACGGCGTGGCTCGTGGCCGAATCTGGTCGGGCGTGCGCGCCAGCGAGATAGGCCTGGTCGACCAGTATGGGGGTCTGCGAGAGGCCGTGGTCCGGGCGCGGGCCATCGCAGGGATGTCGCAGGCGGTGGGCGAGGTCGCGCTGTACCCCAAACCGCCGGGCCCTCTGAAGAACCTTCGCGCGCTGCTCGGCTTCAAGATTCCGGGGCCGCTGTCGGAAACCGACCAGGGCGGCACCATGGCCGAGCGGGTTGCACGGTCGCCCATGGGCGCGCTGTCGGGCGGGGGCGCCAACGTGCTGGGCTACCTGCCGCTGCCAATCCTCGCCGTCCTACGGCAGGTCCCCGCCGCGCTGTGGCTCAGCGAGGCCGACGCCACGATGGCGCTGGCCGAGGACAGCTTCGAGATCCTCGACTAGCTCGTCCGCGCTTCGCATTCGTGGCGGCCATCAACCAAAACAAAACGCGGCCGACTTGGAGTCGACCGCGTCGAGGAATGGCTCGGAACTACTTGCTGAAGTTCTCGGCGACGAAGTCCCAGTTCACCAAGCTCTCGAGGAACGCGGAGATGAACTTGGGACGCGCGTTGCGGTAGTCGACGTAGTAGGCGTGCTCCCACACGTCGAGCGTGAGGATGGGGGTCTTGCCGTCGGTCATGGGGTTGTCGGCGTTGGCGGTGCTGGTGATCGCCAGCTTGTCGCCGTCCTTGACGAGCCATGCCCAGCCGGAGCCAAAGCGGCCAGCGGCTGCGGCGGCGAAGGCCGTCTTGAACTGCTCGAGTCCACCGAAGTCGCGGTCGATGGCCGCGGCCAGATCGCCCGTGGGGGCGCCGCCACCTGCGGGCTTCATCGAGTTCCAGAAAAAGGTGTGGTTCCAAACCTGCGCGGCTTGGTTGAAGAGGCCACCCTCGGTGCTCTTGATGAGCTCTTCGAGGCTCTTGCTCGCGTTGTCGGTGCCCTCGGTCAGCGCGTTCAACTTGGTCACGTAGGCGTTGTGATGCTTGCCATGGTGGTAGTCGAACGTCTCAGCGCTCATGTGGGGGACGAGCGCATCTTTTGCGTAGGGGAGGGCGGGAAGCTCGAAACTCATGATGTGTTCTCCTGGGGCGCGCCGACAGCCGACGCAGTGCCCGCTGAGGCCGCGCGACTTTGTCCTGGGCAAGTTTCGTTGTCAAATCCGGGCGTTGCGCCGCCCTGCAAAATCGCCGCGCATCCCTGCACGATAGGCTCTACCGGGGTGCTACGGTGAGGGGGCGTCCTCGCGCGTGGACCGGGATGGACTCGGCCGCGACCCGAATCGCCAACAAAACGAACCGTGAGCACTTGGAAATCCCTCCCCGGAGGCGATGACAAACCAGTGACCGTCCCGAGGATCCGCGCCGCAAAGGGCGAGGCACCGATCGTGATGATCACCGCGTATGACGCGACCTTCTCCCGCATGCTCGACGCCGCGGGCGCTGACATCCTCCTCGTCGGAGATTCCCTCGGGATGGTGGTGCAGGGCGCCGACGACACCCTGGGCGTCACCGTCGACGACATCATCTACCACTGTCGCGCGGTCAGCCGTGGCGCCAAGCGAGCGCATGTCGTCGGAGACATGCCGTTCCTGAGCTACCACGTGACGCCCGAAGAGGCGCTGCGCAATGCCGGGCGGATGGTTGCTGAGGGGCACGCGCAGTCGGTCAAGCTCGAGGGCGGGCGCACGGTCGCGCCCGTGATCGAGCGCATCGTAGGCGCGGGAATTCCCGTGATGGGCCACGTCGGCCTGACGCCGCAGAGCGTGCACGCCATGGGCGGGTTTCGCGTGCAGGGCAAAAGCGAGGAAGACGCCGAGCGCATCCTGGCCGACGCGACCGCGGTCGCCGACGCGGGGGCCTACGCCTTGGTGCTCGAGGGGATCCCAGGGCCGCTCGCCGAACGGATCACCGAGGCCGTGTCGATCCCCACGATTGGCATTGGCGCGGGGGTCGGATGCGACGGGCAAGTGCTTGTCTGCTACGACCTGCTCGGCCTGACCGCCGACCTGCACCCCAAGTTCGTCAAACGCTACGACTCGCTGTTTGACCGTGGGGTCGCCGCGGCCAAAGCGTTTTGCGACGAGGTTCGCAGTCGCCAGTTCCCCGGGCCCGAGCACACGTTCGGGTTGGCCAAGCGCCCCCGCGCGGTGGGGTGAGGCCGACCGCGGTCGCGCGCCGCTGAGGGGCCACGACGGACTCCAACGGGCGGTCGCGCGGCTTGCCGTGGTAAACCTCGGGCATGCCGCTATCGCCCGAGCAAGAGTGGACATTGGTCGCGTGTGGCCTGGTCGCCCATGCCGATGGGATCATCGGGATCGGCGAGTGGGACCGCGTTCTCGTCTTGCTCGACGATCGCATCGATAGCGACGAAGCCGCCACGTGGCTCTTGCTGCTGGCGGATCAGGACGCGCTGCGGGAGCGGCTCGAAGCATTGCAACCTCCCGCGCCGCTGTTTTCGGAGGACATCCTGGAGCGTGCGTGGCGAATGGCGCTGGCCGACGGCTCCGGCAGCGACGGCGAGGCCGCGGTCTTGGATACGGTCGCTGCGAAGCTCGGTGTGTCCTCCGGCGAGGTCGCTACGCTCCGCGGGCAATGGCTTGCGCAGGCTCAGATCCGCTCCGAGATCGTGGCCGGGTTTGCGGTGGTCATGGCCTGTTTGGACGGCGAGGTGGCCGCCAAGGAGATCGAGGAGTACGAGGCACTTCTGGAGCGCCTGCCGCTCCGCGAGGGGCGACGCGACGTGCTGCGCGCATTGCTCGACACGCCGCCGGATCTCGACACCCTGGTCGGACAGATGCTCGTGCAGACGCCCGAGGAACGGGGCGTGACGCTGCAGTCGATTGTGCCGCTGGTGCGCGCGGGATCGGGCGAAGGGGCCGAGCGCGCGCTGTTTGTTGATGTCGCCGCGCGGCTGGCGATAACCCAACACGACGCCGAGACGATGCTCTGCCGCTAGCCGGCCGAGCGGGTCCAATTCGTCGACACGCCGTCTATTCGATGTTCAGCACGTAGGGCATGACGACCTGCGCCTCGCCCTGCGGAAGGAAGAGCATGGACAGCGGGATCTTGGCCAGCGCCTCGTTGAGTGCCAGCGGCAGGACTTCGCCCAGCGCGCCCTTCTCCTTGGCCGCGCGACGTCGGGCGCGGGCTCGCCGAAGCGGGCCGGTCGTGCCAAAGGGCTCGCTCGTGTCCGCGAGCAACAGGTCGAGCAGACCCGGCGCCTTGGGGAGCACCCGCACGGCCAACTTGCGGCGCTTGGGGATGTCGGCGCGCCGTCGAATCTCGGCGAAGGCCTCATGTAGGCCGCCGAGGTCGTCGATGAGTCCGTTGTCCTTGGCGTCCACCCCAGACCACACGTGGCCTCGGGCAAGCTTGTGGACCTCTTCCTCGGTCATCCCGCGCGCGGTGGCCACGCGAGAGCGGAACAGGCCGTACGTCGACAGAATTGAGCGCTCAGTCCGGGCGCGCTGATCCTCCGTGAACGGCGCAAAGACGGTTCCGATGTCGGCGTTCCTGCCCTCCTTGAAGGTCGCGGTCGAAATGCCGAGCTTGTCGAGCAGGCCCGACACATCAAAGTGCATCGAGATCACGCCGATCGACCCGGTGACCGTCATCGGGTCGGCCAGAACGTAGGGCGTGCCCATCGCGACGTAGTAACCGCCGCTGGCGGCCACATCGCCCATCGAGACGATGATGGGGGGCGCGAACTTGGGATCGGCCTCGTGGGCGTCGGCGGTGCGCTGCACCTCGCGCCAGATGATGTCGGAGGCCAGCGCGGAGCCTCCCGGGCTGTTCACCCGCAGGATGATGCCGCGGCACATCCTGTCGTCGCGAAGGTCGCGGAGGGTTTGCGCGATGGTGTCGCCCCCGACAAAGCCGATGCCCAGGAACGGAATGCTTCGGCTGTCGCCGTCGACGATCGCGTTGTCGACCAGGACGACCGCGACGTAGGGGTCTCCGTGCCAAGTCTGCGGCGCCGCCGTGTCCGGGAACTCCTCGATCGAGACCGAAGCGCCGATCTCGTCCGAGACCTCGATGAGCAGCTCATCTCGGTGGGCAATACCATCGACGAGTCCGAGCTCGAGCGCGTCTTTGGGAGAGTACGGAGCCTCGTCGAAGAAGCTCCGGATGTCTGCCAGGGATCGCTTCCGCCCTTTGGCCACGTCGTACACGATCTGCGTGTAGTGATCGCGCATCAGCTCGGTGCGCTGCTCACGATCGTACTTGGACGGCTTGGTGTTGGTCAGGCGCTCGCCCGCGCTCTTGTACTCGTCGACCTTGATGACCTCGGCCTTCAGGCCAAGCTTGTCCAGCGCGCCACGCAGGTACACCGAAGTGCTCGACAGCCCGTAGGTCGCCAGCCCGCCCGCGGGGTGCAGGTAGATTTTCTCGGCGGCCGTGGAGACGTAGTAGTCCTTAAGCGAGGCGTTCTCGAGGTAGGCGAACACGTGCCCGCCCGCGTTGCGCACCCGGACAATCGCCGACCGCACCTCATGGAGGCTTGCCCACCCGAGGCCCGAGCCCCTGGCATCGATGATGAGGACGGTGCGCGGACCCGCGTCGGCGGCTCTGTCCAGCCGTCGCAGCAAGGGGATGAGGTCGCGATCGCCTCGCACGCCCGACAGATCGATGCGCTCCGCGTCGACCCGGCGGGGCCAGTACGCGCGCCCTTGCCGTCGCGTTGTGAAGCGCGCGACCAGGCCGTACCCGTCCACGCCATCGGAAACTCCCGCGTGCACGCCTCCGCTGACGCGGGTGAAGTCCCATGCCGCTTCCACCGACACCGCGCCGCGCAGCGCCTTGGTACCGCGCAGGCGAGCAAAGTTGACGGGGTCGAGCTCCGACGCGGGGAGCTGCTCAATCTCGCCTTTGAGCGCAAGCCCCTCGTAGCGCAGCGCGACGCGCCCGCGCGGGTAGAGCCCCGACACGCCCCCGCGGGAGACCGATTCGCCCACGTCGCCCGCGGCGATATGCTGCGTCACGCCACCGGCGATCTCGACGTGCCGGGTGCCCAGCGGGCGGACCGACAGCTCTGCGGCCAGCGACATCTGTGCGGGCAGCGTGTCGGTCGACAAGTCGACCGGAGACATGCGCGCGGTCACGCCCAAGGCGCCGTAGTTGTAAAAACGGAAGACGGAGCCGACGTCGATGTCGGGGCGCTGCACCCAGCGTCCCGCGGTGCGAATGCCGTGCAGGCCGATGCCGAAGGATGTCCCCGGGTTCGGGCTGCCCGACATGCCGAAGCTCAGCTTGGTGACGGCGGGGTTGGCCGCTTCGTCGAAGTCGGGGATGTCCAGCGACAGACGCGGCGCGACGACCTGCACGCCGAACCCGGTCGCGAACCCAAACGGAAGCCCCCAGGCAACAAAACCACCAAAGCCGGAACCACGGGTGAACTGCGAGACCGTGCGGTAGCCGAGCAGCGTTGCATCCAAGCCACGGATGCTCGACAGCAGGGCAGGGTTGAGCTCGAGGCTGGATGCGTCACCCTCGGCTGAGTAGTCGTGGTAGACGCGGTCGACCCCATCCGTCGCCCCGCGATCCTCGGCGGGGGGCGGCGCGGCGAGGGAGTCTGAGGGCAAGCCGAGGGCCGCAGCACCAAGGGCCGCAGCAGCCGTGGTCAAGAGTGCTTGGCGGAACGTCACTGGAGCTTGTCCTCGGTGATGATGTCGACGATTGCCAGGACGTGGCGCACTTCGAGCAACCGCAGCTTTTCGTCCCACGGTACGGCGACCCCACGCTCCTTCTCAAACAACACGTGCGCTCCCAGAGGGATGCCGCTCACGTTGGTTCCTAGGTCGGCACGTCCGCCGATGTCGTCATCGTCGTCATCGTCGTCGTCGTCGTCGTCCAACATCGTGTCGGACTTGGGCATCGTGCGGGCGACCTCAACGACCTCGCCCAGCAGCGACGCAGCGCTGTCTTCTTTGACGCCCTGAGGGAGGAAGAGCCCCGCCTCGGAGCGGTCTTCGGCCTTGACGACGCGTACGAGCACCCGCGGACCCAGAGGCTGCACATGTCGCGTGACGCGGGCGTGCTTGGTGGAGCTGGGCTCCGCCTCGTCGCTGTCGCTCTCGTCGAAGTCGGGAGCAGGCTTCTTCGGACGTTCTTCTTCGTCACTCATGGCAATCGCTTTGGGGCGTGACCGCGTGTCACGACGAAACAGGGACGGCGACGAGCGAGTGGCCCGTGCTTTGGGTCACCGTCACGTCGATGAGTTCGCCCGGCTCCGCGCAGCCGAGCGGGAGCAAGACGTTTTGAAAGTGAGGGCTCTTGGCGAGCATCGCGTCTCCACGCTTGGCGACGGCCGCGACGAGCACGGGGATCACCGTGCCCACGCGCTTTTTGTGCGCGGCGACGGTGTGCTTTTCCTGGATCGCGATGACCTCTTGCAGCCGCTTGCGCTTGACGTCTGGGGGGACGTCGTCGGCGAGCTTTTTGCCCGCGTACGTAATCCCCCGGTCGCTGTACGCAAACATGAAGGCCGAGTCGAACCCGATGCTGTCGACCATCTCGAGGGTCTCGGCATGACACGCGTCGGTCTCGCCGCAGAACCCGACCATGATGTCCGTCGACAGTGCGATACCCGGGATCGCCGCCCGAAGGTCACCGATGAGCTTGAGATACTCCGCGCGCGTGTAGCCCCGACGCATGCGGGTCAGCGTTGCGTCGGCGCCTGCCTGCAGCGGCAGGTGCACTTGCGGGCAGACCTCCGGGGTCTCCGCCATTGCCGCGATGACCTCTGGCGTGAAGTCCACCGGGTACGGGCTCGTAAACCGCACGCGCTGGATGCCGTCTGTCGCCGCCACTGCGCGCAGCAGGTCGGCGAACCTGACGTCGCTGCCGCTGACCTCGTCGGGCCATCGGTAGGAGTTGACCGTCTGACCCAGCAGGGTCACTTCGCGGTAGCCCGCCGCGGCCAGTGCTCGGGTATGGCGCAAGACCTCGCGCGGCGAGACGCCGCGCTCGCGGCCACGCGTGTAGGGGACGACGCAGAACGTGCAGAACTTGTCGCAGCCGCGCTGAATCGTGACGTACCCGCTGATGCCGTCATCGTCGGGGTGTCCGTCGAGGCCCTCGTAGACCTCCGTTCGGTCGAGCTTGGTCGCCACGACGCGCTCACCCGCGCGGGCCTTGTCCACCAGCCCGGCGATGTCGCGGTATGAGTCCGGGCCGGCGACGAGGGTCACGTATGGGGCCCGCTCCCCGACCTGCTCTTTGAGATGCTCGGCCATGCAGCCCGTGATCCCGATGACCAGGTCGGGGTTGTCCTGGCGGTACTGAAGCAGCTGGCTGGTGCGACCCCACACGCGTTCCTCGGCCTTCTCTCGCACGGCGCATGTGTTGATGAGCACCACATCGGCGTCCTGCGGGGTGGTCGCATGGCGATACCCGGCTTCGCTGAGCTGGCCGGCGATGAGCGAAGAATCGGCCTCGTTCATCTGGCAGCCGAACGTCTCCAGATAGACGCTGGGGGCGTCCGGGTTTGGGGTGGGGGCCACGGCGCCAACCCCACGCCTGGACTTGGCACGGCCCAGCTGCACGAGTCGGTCTGGCGAGGATGGGCGCGTCACGGTCGGGCATCGTACGCGCGCCGCGGTTGGGGTGCCACAGCGAGCGATGGCCCTAGGACATTGTGATCGACGAAGCTGGGTGCGTTGGCGCCTTTGCGCGCGTAGCGCGACGGGCAGAGAGGGGCGTTCGGCGGTGGGATTGGCGCCGCGGGGGCGCCTGACCTACCATTCGCGCCGTCCGCGGGCTCACGGGATAACGCAAGCGGTCGGGTTCGTCGCCCGCATGATCCCATGGTACGCCCTGATGTCGCCCGTTCAGGAGGGGCCCAACTACAATGCGTCGCATAACTCTGTCCTGCTTGTTGTTTTGTTTGGCTGCGCCCACGGCCTGTACGCAGCCGCCCACGCCCGAGAAGGCCAAGGACCTCGACAAGATCGAGTCCAAGGACGGCAAGAGCAACGTCGTGCTTGGTGCGCTCCCGACCGGACCCATCGCGGTCGTCAACGGGGTCGAGATTCCCAACAAGGCCTTCACCGAGATCTACGACCTCAAGATCCAAAAGTACGAGGATCGTGGGCGCGAAGTCCCCGGCACGGCCGACCGTCGCTACCGGCAGTCGATCACCAAGCGTCTGATCTGGAGCGAGGTGGTGCGGCAGGAAGCCGAGAAGCTGGGCGTGGAGGCTGACAAGGAGGAGCTCGCCAAGCGTGAGTCGCAGCAGCGTCGCGGCATCCGCGATTGGGACAAGCACCTCCAGCGCCGCGGTGAGACTGCAAACAGCTTGCAGGGCACCTACCTCAAGGAGCTTCGCGAGGAGGCCATCCTCATCAAGCAGGGCAGCCTCGAGGTCACCGACGCCGAGATCGCCGAGGACTACGAGAAGATCAAAGGCAACTGGAAGGCCGAGAAACCGCGCGTGCGGGCCAGCCACATCCTGGTGCCTGTGGGCGCCCAGAACCGCTCACGGCGTCACAACAAGGACGAGCCCAAGCCGGATCCGGAGACGCTCGCCAAGCAAGAGGCGGAGGCCAAAACGAAGATCGACGAGATCTACGCTTTGGTGCTCGCCGAGGGCTCCGACTTCGCAGCGATCGCCCGCGAGCACTCCACCGGCCCTAGCGCCATCAAGGGTGGTGATATCGGGATCTTCACCCACGACCGCATGGCCGAAGAGTTCTCCGAGACCGCGTTCGCGATGGAGCCCGGCGACACGAGCAAGCCCGTGCGCAGCAAGTTCGGGTGGCACATCATCAAGGTTGCGGGCAAGTGGCCCGCGGGCGAGCTGCCGCTGTCCGCCCTCGAAGACCAGATTCGCGACAGGCTGCGCCAACGCAAACTTCATCAAGGACGTCGGAAGCTCAAGGAGGACCTGCTGGCTTCGTACGACATCACCGACAACATGGAGCCGACGCTGGGCCCCAAGCCCAAGCGCCCTGTTCGGCCCAAGCCCAAAAAGGGCGCCAAGTCGCGCCAGCTCAAGAAGGACCGGCCGGTCCGCAAGCCACCGGTCGACACGCCCTAGCCATCGGGCTCAACCAATGAAAAAGGCCGACTCGCACGGAGTCGGCCTTTTGCGTGGTTGGGATGGGCTACAGGAACGTGCCGCCGACGTGCAGGCCGAAGATCATCTGGTGCACGGGCGCCAGGTCGGTCTCGGCCGCGGCCTGACAGGTGGTCGTGTTGCCTCGCTGCCGGCACGTGTTGGCGTGTCCGTTGAGGAGCAGGTCGAGCTTGGCGCCGAGGAAGATCCGACGCGTGATGAAGATGTCGACGGTCGGCGCGAGCTTGAACGCGAATCCCTGGGAGTAGTCTTTGTCGCCGTCCTCGGAGATGAAGGTCTGGCGAGAAAAACCAGGGCCGAGGCCAAGGCCGAAGTCGAACCGCCAGGCGGGCAGGGTGGGTCGGACGACCGCGAACACGGAGTTTTGAAGGCCGCGCTTGTAGTTGGATGCGCCAGTCACCTCGTAGGAGGTGTCGAAGAAACCCAAATTGTAGGCGGCACCCGCAAACACATAGCGGTTGAAGCGGTAGCCCAGCTCTGCGCCCAAGCCGACGGAGGGGCGCGTGTTGCCGTCGACCGTGATCCCACCGTCGCTTACCGATTCACGCGCGCACTTGGCTTTGCCTGGGACGCAGGCTGCGCCACCGACGATGAGTCCAAACTGGCCGCCCTTACGCTTGATGTTCGGCCGCGCCTCGGCCTCCATAGACACACCCGCGAAAACGGCGGCGGCCGCGGCGGCGGGAAGAGCGACTTTGGCGAGGTTGCGTGCGATAGGGAATTTCATGCGCGGCCTTGGGAGGAGACAGATGGTCCCGACGGTGGGTTTATTCACCACCGTCCGTCCGAGACCGCCAAGAAAGCGGCAAATGCATATTTTACGGTTTTGGATGTTGTTATGAAGACTGGCTCGTGCCTGTCGTTGTGGTATGTCCTGCCAGTAGCCCGAGAAAGCCAAAATACTTTCAACGGTAAGAAACGAGATAATGCCCAATGACCCAGCTCGACGAGCTTGAAGAACAGGCGGTCTACATCCTTCGTGAGGCGTATCGCCATTTCGAGGACCTCTGCATGCTGTGGTCCATCGGCAAGGACTCCACAGTGATGCTGTGGCTGGCGCGCAAAGCCTTCTTTGGGCACGTGCCGTTCCCGTTGGTGCATATCGACACGGCGTTCAAAGTCCCGTCGATGATCGAGTATCGCGACCGGCTCGCCCGCGAGTGGGGTCTGACGATGATCGTCGGCCAAAACCGCCAGGCGCTGGCGGAGGGGATGAACCACACCAAGGGGCGCCTCAACTGCTGCCGCGCTCTGAAGACGGACGGCCTGCGGCATACGCTGGACGGGTCGTGGCCGCGCCTTCGAATGGGGAGTGACGGCCAGTACCGAGAAGAAGAGGACCGCACTGCGTTCACCGGGGTGATCGTTGGCGCGCGCGCCGATGAGGAAGGCAGTCGCAGCAAAGAGCGCTACTTCTCGCCGCGCGATGAGAACAGCGACTGGGATGTCGGCGACCAGCCGCCCGAGCTGTGGAACCAGTTCAAGACCGAGTTCGCGCCCGAGACCCACGTCCGCATCCATCCGCTGCTGGATTGGACGGAGGTCAACGTGTGGGAGTACATCGAGCGCGAGAACATCCCCATCATCGATATCTACTTCGACAAGGGGCAGGGGACCCGCTACCGCTCGCTGGGCTGCGAGTGCTGCACGGGGACTATCGATTCGACCGCCCGCACCACGGGTGAGATTTTGGTGGAGCTGCGACGGACCAACGTCCCCGAGCGTGCTGGCCGCGCACAGGACCAAGAGGACACGTACGCGATGGAGAAGCTCCGCCGAGAGGGGTACATGTGATGGGCGCGCCATTGGAATCTACGTCCAGGGACACGATGAACATCGTGATCGTGGGTCATGTCGACCACGGAAAATCCACGCTTGTCGGCCGCTTGCTGGCCGACACGGGCGTGCTCGGCGACGGCAAGCTCGAGAAGGTCCAAGCGACCTGTCGGCGTCAAGGCAAGGCGTTTGAGTACGCGTTCCTGCTCGATGCGCTCGAGGCCGAGCAGCAGCAGGGCATCACGATCGACGCCGCCCGCGTGTTCTTTCGAACCGACCTGCGCGACTACATCATCATCGATGCGCCCGGCCATATCGAGTTCCTCAAGAACATGGTGACCGGCGCGGCGCGGGCCGAGGCCGCGATCCTGCTGATCGACGCCAAGGAAGGCGTGCGCGAGAACAGTCGGCGGCACGGCTACCTGCTGTCGATGCTCGGGATCCGCCAAGTGACCGTCGTCGTCAACAAGATGGACTTGGTGGGCCACGACCCGGACGTGTTCGACCGGATCGAGCGCGAGTATCGGGAGTTTCTCGCTGGTGTCGGGATTGAGCCCGCCCACTTTATCCCGATCAGCGCGCGCGACGGTGACTTGGTCGCCACGCGCGGCGAGACGATGACCTGGTACGACGGGCCCACCGTGCTGCAGGCGATGGATTCGTTTACCAAGCAGCCCGCCCGCGCGGGGCTTCCCCTGCGGATGCCCGTACAGGACGTCTACAAGTTCAACGCGCGCGGAGACGAGCGACGGATCGTTGCCGGACGCATCGAGTCCGGGCAGCTGAAGGTGGGCGATCGCGTCATCTTCTCGCCATCCAACAAGACGTCGACCATCAAGAGCATCGAGGCATTTTCGGCTCCCGTTAGCACGGCGGCCAGCGCTGGGTCCTCGGTCGGACTCACGCTGACCGAAGAACTCTTTGTCGAGCGTGGCGAGATCATCAGCCACCTCGATCAGGAGCCCCGTGTGGGCACGCGGTTGCGCGTGAACCTGTTCTGGCTGGGGCGCAAGCCGATGTCCAAGGACAAGCGGTACAAGCTCAAGTTGGGTACGACGCAGGTCGAGGTGCGCATCGACGAGATCGTGCGAGTCCTGGACGCCTCGGCGCTCGACGCAAGCACGGACAAGACGCAGGTCGAGCGTCACGACGTCGCCGAGCTCGTGTTGGCAACGCGTGGCGCTATCGCGTTCGATACAGCGCAGGCCATCGAGACGACGGGGCGCTTTGTGATCGTCGACGAGTACGACATCGCGGGCGGCGGCATCGTTCGCGCGTTGGTCGAAGATGCCGATCATCAGCTACGGCTCGAGTCACGGATCCGCGACATTGCGTGGGTCCGCGGCGATATCACCAACGCCAAGCGGGCCCAGCTGTGCGGCCATCGGGCCTCGATGGTGATGCTGACGGGGGCGGCGGGCGTCGGGAAACACGCGATCGCTCGGGTCCTCGAGCAGCGCCTGGTGGACTCGGGTCATCACGCGTACTTGCTTGACGGCAAGAACGTCTTCTTGGGCGTGGACGCGGACCTTGCCCTCGATGATCGTGCCGGGTTGGTGCGGCGTTTCGGCGAGGTCTCCCATCTGTTCCTGGACTCCGGCACGCTGGTGGTGTCGACGACCAACGTGATCGGCCTTGGTGACCACCGTACGCTGCAGACGTTGGTCGCGCCCTTCAAGATGCTGATCGCCCACGTTGGGCCTGAGGAAGAGGGGCTCCCTGAGGGCGCGGACATGCGGTTTGACCCGGGCTGCGAGCCAGGGGCCGCGGCCGCCGCGATCGAGCGCGTGCTGGGCGAGCGCGGGCGCCTGCGGTAGCGCTGCTGCGTTCCGCGGGTGGCGAGGCCGGCGTAGCGCGCCGCCTCGCCCGCCGCGGGCGTGGTCTGGCCAACGGACGGGCCGTGGGCCAGACTGGCCAGGCCATGGCCGAAGCGAAAAAGAAAGCCGCGAAGAAGACCGCAAAGAAGGCCGCGAAGAAGACCACCAAGAAGCGGGCGAGCAAGAAGGTCGAGGCGGCCTCGCGCGGACTCGATGCGGCGACGCTCACCGAGGGCGAGCGGCCCGAATCCGTAGAAAAACTCGTCCAGACGATCGAGGCCGATGGCGGGGCGGCCCTTGCCTGCTATCGCGACCCGCTCGGGGGCAAGTGGACGGTTTTCGCCGCGCTACCGCTGGACAAGGTCGCCCCGACGCCCTTTCAGCGCGACCTCTCCGCCACCCATGTGACGCGTCTGACGGGGGTCATCGACAAACTCGACACCTTTTTGGACCCGATCATCGCCGTGCACAACGCCGAGGCGCAGATGTACTGGACGCCCAACGGCAACCACCGACTGCACGCGGTGAAGAAGCTGGGCGGGCGGTCCATTGTGGCGTTGGTGAGCGCAGACTCGGAGCTGGCGTACAAGATCCTGGCGCTCAACACCGAGAAGGCCCACAACGTCAAAGAGAAGGCCCTCGAGGTCATTCGCATGGCGCGTTCGCTGGCCGACCTCGATGCGACCCACACCGAGGAGGCATTCGCTCTGGAGTTTGAGGAGCCCGGGTTGCTCACGCTCGGCGCCTGCTACGAGCAGCGGGCCCGGTTTTCGGGCAGCGCATACAACCCCATCCTCAAGCGCGTCGAGGCCTTCTTGCCGGGGCCGATGGCCGACGCCATCGAGGTTCGGCAGCAACGATCCGCACAGTTGTTGGCGCTCGATGATGCGGTCGTCGCCGCGGTTGCGGCGCTCAAGGCCAATGGGCTCGACAGCCCGTACCTCAAGAACTTTGTCATCGCGCGGATCAACCCCATCCGCGCGCGCGGAGCGACAGGGGAGTGGGACGAGGTTATCGACAAGATGACCGCGTCGGCTGCGGCGTTTGACGCTGGTCGGATCGATGCCAGTGCCTTGGCCAAGACCGGCGGTGGTGGCGGCGGGGACTGACGCCGGGTGCTACAGGCCGCGCAGCGCCTCGGGCTTCAGCATCCGCTCGTCTGCGTTCCCGATGATCTCGTCGAGGGCTTCGATGACAGCGGCTTTGTCGCGCGGGAGCTCTGCGCGAATCGGAAGGTAGTTGCTGGCGTGGTTGGCTGAAAACCGCGTCGCGGTGAAGTCGCTCTCCGCGACTATCGTGCGCAGCTCTTGAATCATCGCGAACTTGCCGGGCAGCACGAAATCTCCGCGTGCCTGCGCCGCCGCCAGCGGTGTGCCCGGCACCACGGTCGTGGTCAGCGCGCCGACGTACCCGGGCTGCATCAGCGACAGGGCAGAGGCGGTGTTGCGCGCGTGCTCGGATGAACGCTTCGTCCCGCCCACGCCGAGCAGGACCATGACCGAGTGCACGATCCCGGCCTCGCGGAGCTTGCCCGCCGTGTCGACCGATTCGGCGCGGGTACCCCCCTTGTCGATCGCCAAGAGCGTCTCGTCGTCGCCCGACTCCATGCCGTGGTAGACGATGCCGAGCCCGGCTTCGCGCAGCTGCGTGAGCTCGTCGACCGACTTGCGGCCGACGCTGCGGGTATCGCCGTAGACGCCGACACGCTCGATCCACGGCAGGTGCTCGCGGACCTGACTCAGGATCGCCAGCAGCTTGCGCGTGGGAAGGATCAAGGCGTCGCCGTCGCACAGGAACATGCGGCGATTGACCGGGCCCTGCTTCGCGGCAAACAGGATGTCGTTGGTGACCTGCTCGGGCGGCTTGGGCCGGAACTTCTTGTCCCGGTACATGTCGCAGTAGGCGCACTTGTTGTGGCTGCAGCCCACGGTCACCTGCAGCAGCAAGCTGCGGGCCTCGCTGGGAGGGCGGAAGATCTTCCCCACGTAGTCCATGCCGGGTCCTGGTAGCCTCCTTACCATGCTGGCGCTGCTGGTGCCCACGGACCCGAGATGGACAAAAGCCGTGATGGCAGACTTCGACACGTTCCTGGTCGACCACGCGGCCGCCGAGCGCAAGGCATCGGCCGTGGGTATGTCCTTCGTGGTTCGCTACCCCGATCGGACAGCCCTGTTGGACCCGATGATCGAGTTTGCGCGGGAAGAACTCGAGCACTTTCACCGTGTGTATCGGGTGCTCGCCGCGCGGGGGCTGAGCCTTGCTGCCGACACGCCGGACCGGTACGTCGGTGCTTTGATGAAGCTTGTCCGGACGGGCCGCGATACGCGATTGCTTGACCGCTTGCTCATGGCCGCGGTTGTCGAGGCGCGCGGGTGCGAGCGTTTTGGGTTGGTGGCCGAGGCGCTTCCACCCGGTGAGATGCGGGCCTTGTACGAGGACATCACGCGCTCCGAGGCGCGGCACCACGGGTTGTTTGTGCGGCTGGCCAAAGAGTGTTTTGCCCCCGACGTGGTCGAGTCTCGGTTGCGCGAGTGGCTCGCGCATGAGGCGGAGGTGGTCGCTTCACTGCCGATCACCGCCGCGCTGCACGCATGAAACGCGTGGACGGCTACCTCGCTCGGTACGCCGACGTTCGGGCCGTCGACGCCGCCGCGCGGGTCCGTGGGGCGTTCTCGGCTGCGGTCGTGATCCCAGCGCGTGACGAGACACCAGCCGTGCTCGAGCGCTGCGCGCCCGCGTTGGCGGGGCGTGATGCCCTGGCGATCATCGTCGTCAACGGAGACGCCGACGACCCCGTGCGCGTGCACGAGGCCAACGCCGCGTTGCTGTCGGCCCTGTTGGCGCATGGGGCGTCGACCCCGCTCGCGCCCGGGCTTGCCTTGGTCGCGACGGCCGCGGCCACGCTCCTTGTCGTCGACTGTGCGTCGGCCTCGCGGTGGCTGCCCGTGGGGCAGGGCGTGGGGCGAGCGCGGCGTATCGGCTGCGACATCGCTCTGGCGCTGTGGCGGCGTGGCGTCGTCGCGCGTCGGTTCCTCGACACGACCGACGCGGACGCGACGCTGCCCGCGGACTACTTCGATGCGGGCGACCACCGTGCGGTTGCTGTGACTCGCAGCTTCACCCATGTCCCTTCGGGCGACACCGCGATCGACCAGGCGACCGCGCTGTATGAACTCACGCTGCGCTACTACGTGGCGGGGCTCGCCTCGGCGGGCTCGCCGTGGTCGATGCACACGATAGGCTCGTGCATCGCCGTGGACGCGGACGCGTATGCGACTGCGCGCGGCTTGCCCCTCCGCCCCGCGGGCGAGGATTTCTACCTGCTGGCCAAGGTCGCCAAGCTCGGGCGTGTCGACCGTGGCGCGGGGGCGCCCGTTCGGATCGAGTCGCGACGTTCCGCGCGAGTGCCGTTTGGCACGGGTCCGGGCGCGGCCCTGATTGCCGAAACGCTCGAAGCGGGCGGCGTGCCAGCGGTGTACGACCCCGCCAGCTTCGTGGCGTTGGGTCGGACGCTGGAGGCGATTGGGCGGTGGACTGCCACCCCAGGTGCCCGGTTACGCATCGAAGGCGACGACGTGCTCGCAGCCGCGCTGACGGAAACCGGTCTCGTGGCGGGGGTCGAGCGGGCCGCCGCGCAAGCGAAGACGCCCGCGCAACGCCTGCGTAAATCGATGGAGTGGCTGGATGCGTTTCGGACGCTCAAGCTCATTCACGCGCTGCGGTCTCAGGGCCACACCCCCGTGCCGTGGCCGCGGGCGGTCGCGGCGCTCGCTGGAGAGGTGATGGACGTCGTTGCGGCCAACGAGGCGCTCACCCGACTCGAGGCCGACGCGCCTGACGCTGGACTCTACGCGCAGCGCGTGGGCTGATCGGCAGCTCTTCACCGAGGCGCTGAAACGAAGCCCTCGACTGTGGCCCGTTAAACGAAGAAGGGGCGACGGTCGCGTCGGACATCGTCCGAGCATCGACACATCGCCCCTCGCGTGTGGCGCAACGCAGCGTTACGCCCTACTACGCCTGCGAGCTATCGCTCCACAGGTCCGAGCCGGACCTGAACGACCTGGTTGGCCTGCGGTGCCGACCACACGACGTTGTTGCCGGGGCCTTGCTCGTGGACCCGGACGAGTCCGGAGCCGTTGCCTTCGCCCGTGTTGGGTCCGGCCTGGCGAGGTGCCTGGTCACGACCCGCAGCACCGGCCTGGTTGCCCTCGGTGCCTGCATCCCACGCGCCGAGCTCTTCCTGGATGGCGATGGCGATGGCCTCGTCACTCAGTGGAGCACCGCCCGCGCTGAGCAGCGCGATGCCGCCCGAGCTGAACGCGACAAACGTGTCGTTGGACGGCACGAGCATCGACGCGAAGCTGAAGAACCGCTCGTCGGTCGTCGCGGTGACCGTGAACTCGTAGAACTCGCCCGGCAGAAGGGGGCCGGCCGTGGGCATGCCCATGCCGTTGTCGGCGAGGTCGTAGACCGCTGCCGTGTCGACGCCAGCCATGCCGTCCCACTCACCGACCAGGCCCGAGGCGTCGCCGTCTTCGGCGAGAGACTCGAGGCCGGGTGATGCATCGCTGCCCAGCTCGAAGATCGGGGTCGCGTTGTCGTGCAGCATGTAGAACGCGGGCGTGAAGACAGCCGGGAAGCCGGTGCTTGCGCTGTTGTTCGTGATGGTGACGACGAAGTCGTTGCCGCCGTCATTCTCGATGCTGACGTCGAGCATCGCGGGGAGCGACTCTTCGATGTCGGAACCGGCGTCCGCGTAGATGCGCACGAGATCGTCCGCGTCCGCAGCGCCCGTGTTGGCACCGGGCTGCCGGGCTGCCTGGTTGGCGCCCGCGCCCGTGGTCTCGTTGGCCTCGGTGCCTGCGTCCCACACGGTGAGGAGACGGAGGATGTCGTCCTCGATGTCCTCGTTGTCGCGAGGCATGCCGCCTTCGTCGTACAGCGGGATGCCGGCTGCTGGCGTCGCGAGGAACGCGTCGTTCGACTCGACGAGCATGGTCGCGAAGCTCAGAAGCGGCGTGACGTTCGAGGTGTTCACCGTGAAGGAGATCTCGTCGCCATCAAGGAACGGACCGGCTTCCACGCTGGCGAGGCCAACACCGCCGACGCCAGCGTTGAAGATCCCGTCGAGACCGCTGGTGTCGCCATCTTCGGCAAGGAGCTCGAGCTCGGCCGATGCGGTGCTGCCCGCGGCGAAGAGTGCTTCTTCGTCGTTGTGCGTCATCCAGAACAGGTCGGAGAGCGGTGTGACCATGGTGCCACGCGCTTCGGAGATGTTCGTGATGGTGACCGTGAACTCGTCGGGGTCAGCCTTCTTGCCCTGAGCCGAGGTGACCTGGACGCTGACGAGGTCTGCGGCCAAGGGGATGGCGCGGGTGCTGTCGTTGTGCGGGAACACGCCGCCTGCTTCGGGGGCTCCGATGTTGGCGCCGCTGTTGGCGGGCTGCCAGGGGCCCTGGCCGGGTGCCTGGTTGACCTCGCTGCCGACGTCCCAAACGCGGAGCAGGTTGGTCACGTCACGCACACCGAGGGGCTGGCCGCCACCGGCGAACATTCCGATGCCAGGGCTGCCCGTGGCGATCAACTGGTCGTTGGAGCCGACCAGCATCATGGCCATCGACAGGCGCGAGAACGCCTCGGCGGTGAACTCGACGCGGTAGTTCTCGCCTGGGGCGATCACTGCCGGCATGTCGCCACCCTCGGGCGTGTCGAACACACCCGAGAGCAGAAGGCCGCTGTTGTCCTTGAGGGATGCGGCCAAGTTGGTCGGGTCGCCGTCCTCGCCGAGCTCCTCGAGGCCTTCGCCCGTGCGCGGCATGTCCTCGGGGAGGATGAGCTCCGCGGTCTGCTCGTGGTTGAGCCACACGCCGGGTGAGATGGCGGTCGTCATCACGTTCTCGCCGGAGATGTTGGTGATCTCCAGGAACATGTCGACGGGGTCGGGGTCGGGTCCGTCGTCGCCCGATGACTCCTCGTCGGTCGCGCCGTCACTGGACTCAGCGGTGGGCGTTCCGTCGGTGGAGCTGCCGTCGGCGCTGCCACTGCCCGTGCTGCCGTCGGCAACCGTGGGGTCCGGTGTGCCGGGGCCACCGTCGGTTCCGGCGGTGCCGGAGTCGCCGGTGCCGTCCACAGCGGTGGTGTCGTCGCCCGTGCAGCCGACAACCAGAAGGCTGCCCGTCAACAAGCCAGAGAGAATCCCGGTAGCGTTAACTCGTTTCATGTTTGTTTCGTCCTGTGGTCTGGGGCCGCGGCCGTTCGCCGGGCGCGCGTGCAGTTAAATCGGCACAAAGGTAGGCGTCGGCGTGAAGGTACCTGTTTCAGTGGGTAGGGCCCACCGCGAACTATCCCTACGTCAACGTTGTCTGCCACCGCCCGATCGGCCGCCTTCGCGCCCGTGTGATTGGTGAGACCGCGCACGACTTCTGTGCCGCGGCGCGCTCGCATGTGGCCAACAAGAGGCATGCCCCCGACACCGACCCCGCGCACGGATACGTTGTTTCACAGGTCACCCATCAAACCCGTCACGTGCCTATCGGCACGCGCGGCCCTCGCTCCGTTTGGATGATGTCGCTTGCGGACCCAAGTGGCTCGCGTGCGTGGCGTGTTCAAGCGGTGGTCGCGGGGTGCCCCGTGCGTGAGGCATATTGGGCTGGTTCGATGAACGCGCAGTTGAAGATCGCGGGGCTTGTCGGTGTGCTGGCGGCGGGCTGCGCAGAGGAATCCTCCAGCGGGGCTGGCACCGACGGGACGGGCGCGGCCGGCTCGAGCACGTCCGGGGCATCGACTCCAAGTCCCACGCCAGGCGCGGACGCGGACGCAGACGCAGGGGCCACGGACGGCGGGTCGACGACGGGAACGAGCGTCGACACGGGCACAGACCCGGGGACCGAGACCGGCGCCGGGTCGTCCAGCGATGGTGGTTCCGAGGACACAAACTGCTGCACACCGCACGGGACTCCGGAGTGCAACGAGCCGGACGTCATCGCATGCGTGTGCGCGGTCCAAGCGTCGTGCTGCGTGTTCGATTGGGACGGCGTCTGCGCCGACCTGGCCCAAAACGACTGCGAGGCCGAGTGCATCAGCGATACGGGGTCAGGAAGCGATGGGACGGGCGATGCGTGCGATCGTTTGGTCGTGCTCGAGGTCCCGGTTGAGGATGCCCAACTCGACGGCGGGTGGAATCTCATGATGAGCATGCAGGGCGAGGGCATGATCGCCGTCATGACCGGGGGCAGAGGCGACATCACCTACTCCGTCGACGCGCCGTGCGACGACACCTGGCATGTCTGGGTCCGTTGGTATGAGGATGGGGGAGCGCAGAACTCGTTCTTCGCCGCGGTCGACGGTGCGCCCGACCCGGCCGCGATCTTCGAACACAGCTGTCCGACCGCCGGTTTCGGGCAGGGCTGGACATGGTCGGAGATGACGTGGCGCGACCCCGATGCGCCGACCTGTCAGTACGTTGAAGACCCGTGGACGTTCGACTGGAGCGCTGGCCCGCACGAACTCGTCTACGGATTCCGCGAGGCGGTTGCGATGGCGCGGATTACCCTGACCAACGATCCGAACTTCACCCCTCGGTGACGCGGCGGGCGTGCCGACCCCCGCGCGGCCGTCACGGCCGCGCGTACGATCGGCTGGCGCACCTGCCGACTAAAACGCGACCGAGACCGCGTCGCACAAAAAGCGCACGTAGGGCGCGACGTCCTTGAAGCGCTCGGTCACAAGATCGAGGAGCGAAGCGTCGGTCAGCGCTGCTGGGTCGATGGCGCAGACCGCGATGTGATCTTTGCGTTTGATCTGCTCGATCAGTGGGTGCTCGGGGTCGAAGTCCTTGGGCGGACGCGACAGCGACTCTCCGCGAAGCTCGAAGTGTTGGGCGAACGGCTTGGCGTTGACGACCTTGGTCCATGCCGCGGGCGTGTCTGCTATCGCCCGTCGAACGGCGACGAGAGGTTCACGGTCTGGTCTCCACATGCCGCAGCCCAGGAACGCTTCGCCGGGCTCGATGTGGAGATAGAACCCGGGGGCATGCACGTCTTTGCCACCGTTGTGGCGAAACTGGATCCCGATGTTGGTCTTGTACGGCGTCTTGTCTTTGGAAAAACGCGTGTCGCGATAGATCCGCATCAATGACCCGCCGGACTTCTTGGCGACAGCCTCGAATTCCTTGGTGATCTTCTCGAGCCGCGGCCCCATCGCCCGAATGAACGCCAGGGCGGGCTGCTGAACGAGGGTCTCGTAGCGTGGCTTGTTCTCCGCGAACCACTCTCGTTCGTTGTTGAGCCCAAGCTCTGCGAGAAACTGAAGTCCCTCCCGAGGGAATCCGGCGAACTCCCGCGCGGCCGGTTGGGCCTTGGCGGGCTTGGCCTTTGCGACTTTCTCCGAGGCGGGTTTTGCTTCGGCGACCTTTTTGGCGGGCTTGGCCTTTGCAACCTTTTTGGCGGGCTTGGCCTTGGCAGCCTTCTTGGCAGCGGGCTTGGCCTGGGCTGCTTTCTTAGCCGCAGGCTTGGCCTTGGAGGCGGCCTTCTTGGTAGCGACCTTCTTGGAGGCGGCCTTCTTGGAGGCGGCCTTCTTGGTAGCGACCTTCTTGGAGGCGGCCTTCTTGGAGGCGGCCTTCTTGGTAGCGACCTTCTTGGAGGCGGCCTTCTTGGTAGCGACCTTCTTGGTAGCGACCTTCTTGGTAGCGACCTTCTTGGTAGCGACCTCCTTGGTAGCGACCTTCTTGGTAGCGACCTTCTTGGCAGCAGGCTTTTTGGCGGCGGCCTTCTTGGCGGCGGGCTTGGCCTTGGTAGCGACCTTCTTGGCGGGCTTGGTCTTCGCGACCTTCTTGGCCTTGGCGCTCGCCTTGGCCTTGGTGGCCTTCTTTGCGGCCTTCTTTGCCCGGGCCTTGGTGGCCGGCTTGGTCTTTGCGGATTTGCCCGCTGCCTTGGGACTCGGTTTCTTCTTGGTGCGGCTCATCGCGAATCGGCGGGAGCATACCCCGCCTCGACGCGCTCTCGCAGCGCGACCTTGAGCACTTTTCCCATCGCGTTGCGAGGCAGCGCGTCGACGACGAGCGCGCCGCGGGGTCGCTTGTAGTCCGCAATGACGTCTTTGCAGTGCTCGACAAGCGCGGCGACGAGGGCATCACCCTCGAGTGTCGAAGCGGATCCCAACGAAGGATGCAGTGCCACCGCAGCGACGATGCGTTCGCCCCAAACCGGGTCGGGAACCCCGAATACGGCGATCTCGCGCACCGCGGGGTGGGTGATCAGCGCATCCTCGATCTCGCGCGTCGCCACCTTGAATCCGCCGGTCTTGATGATGTCGACGGACAGTCGACCCAGCACACGGACGTAGCCGTCCGCCGAACGCACAACGAGATCCCCGGTACGCAGCCATGGGCCATCGAACGCGGCCTCGGTTGCGTTCGCCTGGCCGAAGTACCCGGTCATCATCCCGGGCGTCTGTACGTGGAGCTCGCCGGAGTCTCCGTCCGGAACGGGCGCCCCGGTCTCGTCGACGACGCGGATGGTGACGCCGGGCAGCGGGCGCCCGACTGAGCCGGCCCGGCGCTCACCGTCGTACGGGTTCGATAGCGTGATGAGGCTCTCGCTCATCCCGTATCGTTCGATGATCCTGTGGCCGGTGTGTCGCTCGAAGGCGTGAAGGTCGGAGGCGGCGAGCGCGGCGCTTCCCGCCGTAAAAAGTCGCGCCCGCTGCAAGACGGCACCGTCTTGGGGACATGTATCCAAGTGCGCAAGCAGCCGCGCGTACATCGTCGGCACACCCATGAAGATGGTTGCGCCTTCATCGACGTCGGCGACGACCCGCGCGGGCTCGAATTTCGAGGCGAGCGTGGTTGTCAGCCCGTGCAGCAGCGCGCCGTGAACCCCGATACACAGCCCATGCACGTGGAACAACGGGAGTTGCAGGCTTAACGTGTCGTCGGGCGTCCATTGCCACAACGCGGTCAGTGCGGAGATGCCATCGACGACGGCGCGGTAGGACAGCGCGACCCCTTTGCTCGGACCCGTCGTGCCCGACGTGTAGATCAGCAGCGCCGTGTCGTCATCTTCGGCCAGCGGCGGGGTAGGGGAGGGCGATGATGGCGCTGGGCGGGGCTGCAGCGGCAGCGTCGCAACGGCGGGTGTCGTGATCGCGCCGCCCTTACCGTCGCGGAGCTTGGCGGCCAGCGCGGGGTCGACCAGCACGAGCGACGCCGCACAATCACTCACAACGTGCGAGATTTCCGGGGACGCGTAGCGCGGGTTGATGGGGACCCACACCGCACCCAGGCGGTACGCACCGAGCATCGCCGCAATGATCGTCGGGCTGGCGCCGCCCAGTGCAGCGACCCGGTCTCCGCGACGAACGCCCGCATCCCGGAGCGCGCGCGTCCAGGCGTCGGCGCGCACGGCGAGTTCGCCGAATGACCACACGCGGCCTTCAAACCGGAGGGCTGGGTGCTCCGCTCGCGTGCTCAACGGAGCGAGGAGACGCGCCTGGGCCGTCGTCGACATATCGCGAGCCTACCCCTGGCGTTGCGGGTGTGCGAAGGTTTGGGCTCCACCCCCCGCCGCCATGATCCAACGCTTCCTCATTCCCTTTGTTCTTATCGGCCTCCCCCTTTGCGCAGTCGGCTGCAGCGGCGACGACGACGGATCGACGAGCGAGGGGCAGGCGACGGGCACATCCGCGGCCACGGCCACGGCCGGGACTGCGGGCACGGGCGAGGCCACGCCGTCCGCGACGTCGGCCGGCAGCACGGGGCCTGGCGAGGTCGACAGCAGCAGTGACGGTGGGGGATCGAGCGATGAAGACTCCACCGGAGCCGATGGCAGCACGACCGCCGCCGGACCGCCGCAGGTCATGATGGAGACCACGTTGGGGACGATCGTGATCGAGCTGTTCCCCGAGGAAGCCCCGATCACCGTCGCAAACTTCATCGCGTATATCGACGCTGGTTTCTATGACGGCACCGACGGACTCGGCGCGACGGTGTTCCACCGCGTGCTGCCAGGATTCGTCATCCAGGGCGGGGGCCTTACCGAGGCGCTGGCCAACAAGGCGACCATGCCGGCCATCGTCAACGAGCACAGCAACGGCATCACGAACCTGCGCGGGCGTCTGTCGATGGCACGGTTGCCGCAGCCCGACACCGCGACGTCTCAGTTCTTCGTGAACGTTGTGGACAACCCGGACTTGGACACGGGTGATGGGTATGCCGTCTTCGGCGAGGTGATCGAGGGGCTGGATATCGTGGACGCTATCGTCGCGGTGCCTACCGAGAGCGTCCCGCCGTACGATGACGTGCCCGTGGACGCTGTCGTCATCACGTCCGTCACGCTGTCCAACTAGGACCGCGACGCCATCGCTGCGCCTGTTGCGCTCCGGCCGGAAACGCGTGTCGCTTTGTCCTCGACGGGGGCGGGCGTACGATGCCGTCGTGGGGTTCGCAATGCAGACATTGGCACTCGCCGTACTCGGTGGACTCGCGCTCGGCTGCGGCGGAGACGATGGCGCATCATCGTCGTCATCATCAGCCTCGGCTGCGGGCTCGGCCACGGCCACCGCGGCGACGGGCGGCGATGACGGTCAGGGCTCAGACTCTGGCGATTCGGGCGCGAGCGGCTCGGACGCGGGCTCCGAGAGCGGGTCGGGCGGTGGGTCCGGCAGCGCGACCGAAGGGGGCTCCGCCGACAACGGTCCAGACTCTACCGCGGGCGACGCGGGCGGGGAGAGCCTGTGCGATCCGCCGACCGCCTCGTTCAGCGATCAGGCTTCGGTCAGCATCGACTTCGCGGGCATGGGCTGCGCTGTCGTCGAAGGGACGGGCACGGACCCGCAGCTCACATTTGATGTGCGGGACTCTGGCCTCCTCGATATCAGCGCGGTCGGGATCTCGATCGACAGCGCATCGTCGGGAACCTTCATCAACGACATGAACGTGGTGAGTGTGATGCCGGATGTGCCGATCACGATCGAGGCCGTCTCTGTTGCCGATGGCACCGCGGTCACGATTGACGTTGAGATCTCTGGACTCGGCCCCGTGCTCATCGCCGACGTCTCGTTCGGCTGAACCGCCCGCCCCGTTGTGCCGGATCTGTCGACACTCTTGGCCGCCGCGGTGCCGTGGTTGTACCTGGCCATCGTCTCCGCCAGCGCTGCGGTGACGCTCAACGCGTTTGTGCCGATTCGCCGCAACGAGCTGCTGCTTGTCCCAAGCTTCTTGTTTGGCACGGTCGCCGTCGAGCTGGCGGCGTTCGGCGTGGTGCTTCACGTGCTGCTCGGCGCGGGGGTCGTGGCTACCGACACACACACGACACCGGTGGCGAAGGTTGCGATGGGCTTGAGCGTCATCACCGTGCTCGGCTTGCTCGGACTCGTCTGGCAGGGCTTCGGAGCCGGCAAGACGATCAGCGATGCCTTGGCGCCGATATTGGGGCGTCCGATGCGAGCCCCGTCGGGGCTCTGGCGCTTGCTCGTTCCGTTTCCACTGCGGGTGGCCACCTCGCGCGTCACACGAAACGTCTGCTATGCCCGGACGGCCGGCACGTCGTTGCGGCTGGACGTGTACCACCCGCGTGTCGAGGGGACACAGCGGCCTGCGGTCTTGTATGTGCACGGCGGCGGCTGGGTGGTCGGCGACAAGCGGGAGCAGGGCGTTCCCCTGATGAGCATCTTGTCCGACCGCGGGTTTGTCGGCTTTAGCGTCAACTACCGACTGTCGCCGGGCGCGACCTGGCCCGATCACCTGGTCGACGTGAAGCGGGCTGTCGCTTGGGTTCGATCCCAAGCGGAGGTGTATGGCGTCGATCCAGCGCGGATCGCCATCTGCGGAGGCTCGGCGGGCGGCCACTTGGCGTCGATGGTGGGGTTGACGGCCGACGACCGCAGCCTCCAGCCCGGCTTTGGGGAGGCGGACACATCGGTGGGGGCGGTCGCGTCTTTGTATGGCGTCTACGACCTCACCAACGCGTCCAAGCGCCAGCCGGATGGGTTCCACCGACGCCTCCTGCAGCCGCTGGTGATGAAGGCGTTCTACGACGAGGAGCCCGAGCGGTTCGCGAACGCATCCCCACTGCATCGCGTTGTGGCCGACGCTCCGCCGTTCTTCATTATCCACGGAGACCGCGACAACCTTGCGCCCTTGGAAGACGCACGCGACTTCGCCAACGCGATGCAAGAGGTCTCACAGCGCCCGGTTGTGTTCGCCGAGATCCGAGGCGCCCAGCACAGCTTCGACTTCTTCGTCTCGCCACGGTCGCTCCCTGTGCTCGAGGGCGTCTCGGAGTTCTTTGAGCACGCGCTCGGCGAAGCGGCCGAGAACCCGTCTGGACAGCCCAGTACGGCTCGCTGAGGGGTCGCGACGAATCGTGCGGACTTGTAAGGCGAACGCGCCCTGTGTGTGTTTGGCGAGCACTCCATCGAGTACGGAAGTCCGTGTCGCTGCCCCGTGGGTCCGACTGCACGATTCCGCAGATCGGCGCTGGCATCTGGGTTGACCCGCTCCCTCCCGCGCCCGGTCGCGTTATCCTTGTGCCTATGGGAGAGGGGAACAGTCGTGACGCTCGGATCCTGCGGGTCGGCACGTTGACGGAATCCCATCACTGGGACGGGACCGTCGCAGTCAGTCCCGGGGAGCGACTGCTGGCCTCGGTGGTCGCAGGCCCGTACCAGCCCACCGACGACAGCCGACCGGATCGCGTACGACTGGCTCGTGTCGGCGAAGCACCGGCCGCACAGCCGGCCGAGGTGCAGTTCGTCGCCTTCGCGCCCGACGATGAGGGCGTGGATGCGTTGATCGAGGCGATGTCCAAGGGGGACATCGACGTCGCGGTCGAGATCCCGCCGGATGCGGTGGAGACCATCGAGGGGGCGACGCTGCATGATGCCGTCGGAGCCAGCACCGCCGGCCTGTTCCTGAATGCCCGCTCCAAGCGTGTGACGACGTTGCGCGCGCGCCAAGCTCTGGCGTCCGCGGTCGACCACGCGGAGTTTGCTGCCGTGGCAAACGGGGGCCGACGGGACCTGGGAACCGACCGTTTGCTGCCGCCTTCGATGGACGGGCG
>Ga0316189_10000280_pt1 | contig 50308 bp, 25 predicted proteins | sample LowCovwburrow_MG_FD_204930 | JGI IMG/M metagenome (GOLD analysis project Ga0316189, IMG submission 204930) | Coastal sediment microbial communities from Maine, United States - Lowes Cove worm burrow | ecosystem: Environmental > Aquatic > Marine > Coastal > Sediment | place: USA: Maine... | reverse complement strand
TTTAATGTTGTGCATAGGCCTGAGCAGTTAAATTGGTTTGTTGTAATTCTAATTTACTGATAATCAGGCTTATACACTCATTTTTATCGAAAAATCATTCCAACAATTAATTAGCACAACGGGTTGATATATTAAGCAATTATTAAAACCAACATTATTCTATTGATTGATTAAAAAAGCATTAATAGGTAGTTTTGTTGATATATAAGCTACATATGGACATTGGTGAGAACATAAAAAGAGTTAGAGAAGCAAAAAAACTTTCTCAAAAGGAAGTGATTACTTCTATAGATATGGGTGCTGCCCAATACTCACGCATTGAAAGCGGTAAAACCGATCCTTCTGTAAGTACCCTTGCAAGGATAGCTCAAGCTCTTGGAGTAGAACCTCATGAACTTCTCTCTTCTGAGACTATACAAGAAGTAAACTCATACAATAAAACATTGATGGAAAAACTAAAGCTCATTGAAGGACTTCCTGACGATGAACAAAAAACCATCTTCACCATCCTTGATGCTTTCGTAGGAAAGAAAAAATTAAAGGATACACTTTCCAGTGCTCTACAGGATGTATAAATAAAAAACCCAACCAGTTTCCTGATTGGGCTTTCTATTTCTTAAACCACCAGTTACAAACTGGCGGGAGCGGTGAGCTATTCAATTTTCTCATCTACAGGTGTGGAAAAAACAAAATCCCTATCATACTCGACAATAATCCCTTTAACCCTACCATTAACGAGATTGGACTTGTGCATAATAAAACTACCAATGTTTACAGCCTCCATTTCAAGATTGACAAATGCATTCTCATGCTCATAATTGTCAATCTCCTCATCTGAAAATTCACCAAGCGCAAATCTCCAATCTAAATTAGGGTCTGGCGATCTATGAACTAATTTGATCAAAACACTATCAGCACCTTTGTCAAGAAACCCTAATCTATAGTCTAAGTAATAATCAAGTAGAGCTCCATCATGCATATCATAAATTTTTGAATATCTGGAGGAATCCAATTCAAAAAAAGCAGTTGCTATGGTATCTCCCCTTTCAGTCATTTGAAATAACGGGCCATCTCTAAACTCATTACTCCTTCCAGTGATTAATTCGATATTCCCATTTTCATAATATTCAATTGACTTTACAACCGTCCCTTCTTTATATACTTCAATCATAGTCAATCTTCCCAAGCTATCATAAAATTTGCCTTCTCCTTCCTCATTTCCACTTACAAATTCAACCTCAAAATGAACTTGACCATTTTTATGAAAATGTTGATATAGACCTTCCTTTAGTCCAAATTCTTTACCGTATACGATGCGAGTACCATCTTCCGCTATGGCATCCACTTTTTCAGATATAAAATCACACCCAGATAAGAGTATGAAGAATACCATCGATTTCATTCCTTGATTTTTAATTACCACCACGCCTTGTTCTTTTAGGTCTAATTGTCAAGTCTCTCGACTGAGTAAGAGTCGAATCAGGATCATTTGGATCTCCCCAAGTAATCTTATAAGCATTTTCAAAATATTCTACATTTTCATATGAAGTACTCGATGATTCTGCATTACCTGAAGCACTTACCCAACCATCAATCCAACTGGCCAATCCAGCAGCAATATCCTTACCTCGTTCATACAAATTCTTACTTTTCGCTCCCTTGATAGCAATAGGCGCACAATTTACGCAATTGTCAGGTGTATTATTAGATTCTGTTTTAGATCCACCGCCTCCATCTCCATCAGTCCATTGAACCGTTCCGTCTTCTACGGTCTCTCCATCACCTTCTATATTCTCACTATTTTTTAAATAGTCTACAAAATAATTGAAGGCTTCTGTTATAGTGAACGTACCTCCAAAATCTGGTTTCTTTACCTCCTGATCAGGTTCAGTCTCCTCAGGCTTTTGTTCAGTTTCAGTACTCTGCTCTTCTGGGCATGGTTTATCCCCACATGGGCTCTTACCTACTTCCTCAGGAACCATACCATCTGGATCAATAAATCTTATTGGATTGTCATATGCATAATTGTAAGGACTGTGTCTTCTCATCAGTTCAGCAGCAGGGTCTACATTTATAAACCTCCCAATCGCTGGATCATAGTACCTCGCTTGATAGTCATACAAGTTCAAACCTAAGTCTGCTGTATACTCAAAACTGTTGTACTTGAAGTTGTTTACTGTAGACGCTGTTCTGGAGTAGGAGTTAAAGGTGAGTCCGAACGGATAGTAATCGTCGGTCTGCACCACGTTCGTCTTGCCGTGATAGATAGTGAAGTCGTCAAAGTGCATATTTACTGCTTCAGTATTCTCGTTACTAATATATGCTAATAGATACCCTTCCTGCCCAGCTATGATATCATTAATACCTATTTCTTCACGACTTCCAACACCTAGCGCAGCAGTCGTAACTTGCACAAAACCCGCTGTCACATAATTCATTTCTTTATCAAAGAATATGTAGTTTAAGAAGGCTCTGGGAGCAGTACCAGCACTGCCCTTCCCAGTCATGTTAGCTCCGCTTAGAGCTTCATCAAACGCATTGGAATTTGAACCCACTACCCCGCCATCACCTGCACCACTTCCGTAAATATTGTCAAAAGAAGAAAATATTGTCCCAAATACAGTTCCCATAAAGGAATTTCCTGTAGGAGCAACTTCGTAGTTTGTGTTCACCGATAAATTTATGGTGTCACCCTTGTTCATATCTAAGAAGATCATTGCACCCGTTTGTCCGCTTTGCAGCAACTCTACCTCATCGCCACCAGCAGTTGTGTTTCCTGAAATCGACGTGAATCTATGTAAATCCTCAAAACCATTATCTTCTCCGCTCTCAAAGGTTTCAGTCATGCTGTAATTCTCCGGCGTAGTGCTAAGCGTTACTCGCGTATTACCTAAGTGATCTTTGAGATAGTATTGGTAGTCGAACCCACCCCCTACCCCTCCAGGGAGGGGAGTAAGACGGCCTTCTGCATGTTGGATCAATTGAAGTTGACTTCCATTTCCATCGTGGAAATCTTCGTAGATAAACTCCCCGACATAGTCGGTAGTCTTCACAGCGTTTCCATCTTCAACCACCGTTTGGCTTAACTTGATACCTGCTGCATCATATAGATAGGTGATATAGTTGTCAGCATCGAAGTTTACACGCTTTGGGAGATTTAGATGATTGTAGTCGATTGATGCAATTCCCTTGTTTTTATCTTCGATCATATTTCCATTTTCATCATGGATATAATCATCACCAGTAGTATTCCCATCTGTAAACAGTAGCGCATCCGAAGTTGCGTCAGTCACCGATGCCAGTTGGTTTCCTGTATAGGTGTATTGCAATTCGTCTGCAGGGCTCCCATCAAAGTTTCGGTTAAGCGTCATAAGATTACCGTTACCATCATAGGTGATGCCGCCTACACTGAAGTTACTTCCTGATGCGCTATGAGTGGCTCCCGTCAGCCGATCCAGTGGATCATAAGCGTACGCATTGGATTGTCTTCCATTTCCATTGCTTTGCCAGTTCATACCGCTGATATTGCCGTTGTACTGTGGCGTAGCACCAATACTTCCAGGGTTGTCGTATGTTAGTTTCATACCGAAAGCATCCGGCTCAAAACTATCGTCATCATTGGTTATTCCCCCATCCAGCACAAGGTCTTCGTTATTGATATGCGAAAGCCAGCCTCGAACGTTGTAGCGAAAATCAACGGACTGTATCGGCTGACCACTTTCTACCTCGTGGAGCTTTTTATCCACGAGTTGTCCCAGCTCATTGTACTCAAATCGCGCAACGGTCTCCTCTGGTTCATCATTCACCTGATGGGTCTGCTGAATCAATCTGCTACGATGGTCATACAAAAAACGCTCTACAATAGACCAGGAATTGCTAGTCGTTTGATGACTTGTTCTAGTCTTGAGTACTTCATCTCGGAAATTGTAAACAGTCGTTCGGTGGTCTACTCCACCCACATGATTCTGTGTTCCTGACTGAATCGGTCTGTACTCATCGTCATAATAACTAACACCCCAAAGCCATGACCCGCCTCCATCAACAAGTGTTCGCACTCTTGAGCCCGTTGTTAATCCTTTGACTAGCTCAAAATGGGCAAGCTCCTGTCCCGGACCTCGGGCATCTGCCAACAACTCATCCGCTTTGTAATCCAAGTCAATTCCGGTCACCAAATCTTTCCACGAATAGTCGTCAAAATAGCTAGCGGTCAAGTACTCAAGGTCGGTCGTTGGAAACGTTCGATTGGAATAAAGTAAAGTCACCTCATCTGTGTCTCTTTCCTCATACCATCTGGGAGAAGTGTCAGGAAATCCTGTATAAAAGCCATCCACAACACTCTGTAGTGCTGCTCTATCATCAGAAGAGGCATAAAATCCGGTAATCACTGGTCGGTTCAGATGATCATACTTTGTGAAAAGCCATTTTTCGTCCACGCGTTGATTCCCATCTTGCGAGAGAACCAATCGATCTAGATTGTCATACACCAAATACATCCAATCTGCTCCTGGTACTCGTTTCGCAATCAACCGACCTCTAAAGTCATATTCGTACTGAAAGGCCCAACGATCAAAGAAGCTTGCGTCAGGGTTTTCAGGGAGTTGCTTCACTCCTTCTGGCTGTATCGTAAATCGTAATCGGTTAAAGTCGTCATAGATGTAACTGGTTTCTAGCCAGCCCCCTTCACCATCCTGGATGCGTTTTGCAATCAACAGTTCGTTTTGGTCTTCGAATGTTTTAGAGATTACTCCATTCTCATCAATTGTTCTCCGAACCCACAATGCCGCTGGTTCATAGTGTCCTGCCCGAACAGGGAAAACAGCATCACCATTCACCTGCCACAAAATGATATCGTTCAGTTGATTACTTTCCCACCCAAAACGTGCAGGATGACCTGTCTCAGGCTGCCAACTGGTTCCTACAAATCCTTGAGTGAGCACACGATTCAAAGGACTTGCTTCGAACACTTTCTTTGCAATAGGATCATCAGTCGATACCACCTTTTCCGACGGGTTCAAATAGAAAGCCTTCTGATCATCTACTGCTTCAAGCTGAAAGTCTGCATTGTCTTCATCTGCGACATATGGAAGGAATTCTTCCTCTTGCCTGTTATAAAAGTCATAGGCAATAGGAATAACGACATCTTTCAGCATCGGGCTCGCTTTCCAGTCTACCTGTTGGTCAGGTCTTCCCAGTCCATCTACATAATTGTATCCACTGATACGTCCGTCAGGTCCCACGAAGTGAACATCGAGTTCCTCAGTCACTCCCTCAACCACAAGTGTTTCATCCAGGACGTAGCTGTGATCCTTGGACGGCACTGAATAGCGATCACCCTGCAAAACGAAGAAGCTCTGACCAGAATTTGCAAAAAACCTAAATCCCCCAGTGATGGAAAGCCCATCAGCTGTTTGGAGTAAGTAGTTTGAACCCTGATAATCGTCCAGCGTTCGACCATCAAATAGCTCTTCCGTACCTGTCGACGAAGTATTTATCACAAAAATGGATTCTGCAGAAAGAAGCGGATCGCATGCACCACTTACAACCTCAGCACGAACTTCCGTTGTTTCAGTGATGGTGAGGTTGATGGAGTTTGTTCCATTAGATGGAACTGTTGTTGTCCCGCTAGCTGTTTCTAACAGCCATTGTGTAATTATTCCATTCTGCGCATTTTGGAGTTGAAATCTTGGATATAGCGTCAACGATCCTTCAAAAGTGGCCGACTGCCACTCTTCCACAAATTTCACTCCCCCTGGTATCGCCGGAGTACTTACTTCAACTAATACATCAGGAGAATACACACCAGGACAACCGTTTAATTCCACAAAGGCCCGGTAGTAGTTTATTGGCTGGGTTGCCGTCGTCTCAAATTGATTGATGACTCCCGCACTATTGTCAACAATAGTGGACCAGTCGGTTTGATCAGAAGATCTTTCCCACCGAACAACCTGACCGACTCTGTCCGTAGACAAACTAAGGTTTGTGGTCACACTATTACAACCTTCCACCATGGAAGTTAACGTTTCGGATCCACCAAAGCTCGATACCAAAATTTCTTCTTCTTCTGTACTCACTGTACCACATTGCGGCGCGGCACTTCTGCTCACTGTGGCGGAAAATACGGTTCGCGAGGTGATATCAAATGACTGGGACAGGCTGGATCCCCCAAAAGGTGTTCCGTTTGCATACCATGTTATTTGGTCACCGACCGCACCTTCTAGATTTAGTGTACCCCGAGCAACGCTACAGTCATTCACGTCAAAATCAATGGAGATAAATCCGGCGATTGGATTATCAGGCTGAAGCGATACTGGGTCAGTAAAAATACTTCCGCACTCATTCGAAATGAATCCACGATAATAGCGTAGCACATTGGTCGATACTGAAACAGCGGTGCTGGTGTTATTGGAAATTTCATTAGCACGACCCCAATTCACATTATCAGCAGAAGACTGCCAATAATTGAAATTTCCGACCATATCCTGAATACTCAGTGCAGCTGAAGCATCTGCGCAATTTATTGTCTCACTAGTCTTATTGGCGGTACCTGACGGTTCGTCCAACAATTGAACGCTTCGGATATTTGATCGATCGTCTGGGTGTCCCGCACTCTCCACCACCACACGAAACTCTGCTGCCTGCGACTCTGTGAAAACGTAATCATTTTGTCCTACCGTATTTACAATTGGCAAGAATGAGTTCCCCGCATTGTAAGATCGTTCCCAAAATTTTACGGTTCCCTCCACTGGATTGGAACGGACAGTACCTGTCACAGTTGTACAACCAGGCGTCAAGTCAAGTGTAATCGTTCCTGCATCTGGTAACGGACCAATGACAGTAATCGTAATACTTTCTGAGTCATCATCGCAACTGCTGCTACCAGTGACGCTGTACGTTATATTACCACTGGAACGGGGGGTGGCGGTAACAGTTCTACCCCTTGTTGAAGAAAGGCCAGATCCGCTCCATTGGTAGGTATCTGCTCCTGACGCAGTTAAGGTTACGCTTTCTCCAAGATTGATCGTACCACTTGAAGAAGATATGGAAACATTTGCATTTCCATCCGTCAACGTAATGTTTTTAGCTGCAGTTATTCCACAGTTTCCTTCCAACGACAACTGACCTTCTGAGCCAAATTGCACCCTAATCTGTCTATCAGTGTCCGATGTTCCTTCTACAAAATTCCAGCTTCCCGAATAGTCCCATTCAGGGTTCGAACAATCACTAAGATTTGCCGTAAATGATCTGGTTTCACCTGGACAAAAAGGCCCGCTTGATCCAGAAATGCTTACTGATGCCTGGCTGAACCCATTTAAGTTGGCAGACAAGAAACCGAACATAAACAGCACTCTTATCCAGTTACTGCTTACAGTAAAAGCCACTCTTACTTTATTACTTGAATTCATAAGAGTAGTGTTTGATGATATTATCTTCTTTGTCGCGAACCAGAATCAATCTTCCAAAGTCATCGTATTCGTAGGAAATGGCCAAGCCATTCACGTCAACCACTCTACTTAGCCCAATGCCATTCTTGTACTCATAGCTTTTCATGAAAACTGAGGTTGGAAGTTCAGCTCGTAGACTCGCGAGCTCTATTCTGACTTCGCCTGTACTTTGAGCATCAGCAATACTATTTAGTCGACTTATGTTACCAGATAAGGTAACAAGATCATTAAAGGAAGTTTGATCAAACTCTGCAACTATGTATGAATTGTCATATCCCCACAAGAAGGTTTTTGTACCACCCCTGGTCCGAATCTCACGTATTCGATTCCCAGCGGCATACTCGATCGATGTCTCCAGTTCATAGTCTCCTGGGATTGCAAAATGCCCCTGACTTGATGCAACACTAGATTGATTAGAATATAGAAAAGTACTCCCTTCTAATGGAATAGCTGTATTCAACGAATACCTCTGAGTAACTAGGCCGCGAGGGTCATAAATATTAATTCCTCCCTCCGTCACTCTGTCCTGATCACCTCTAAAACGAACAAATTCAATCGGTAATCTGAAAAAATCGGTTCTCATTTCCACTGGAATTGTAAGGTCGTCATTTGCAAAATCTTCAGGATAGAGAACCACGGTCACCTCCTGTTCACCTCTGCTGCTACTCTTAATAATCTTGTTCGGAAGGACATGGTCTTCTGGATGGAAGTACTCAAAGCTCGTTACCTTTGTAAATGTCCCGTTGTCACTAAACATTTCGCTCGTCATATCCACCAGCTTAGCCCATTCAGATTTTCGATCATAGAAGTTCACGCTGAACTCCTGATCACCTCCATTTATATCCGGGGCTGTGGGGGAACAAAACTTCGAATATCCTGCATGCAGGCCTTCAAAACGGTGCCTTAGAACAAACTCATAGTTAAATGTTTCCTTAGACAACAATTTATTGTCTTTGTCATATACAAGCTTTTTCTCTAGCAAAGCTCGCTTCCACGACTGATCGTTTCTCGGTGTGCCAAAGACTCCACCACCGTTGTCACGCGAGCCATTATAGAAATACTCCGTTCGTCCATTTTCGCTGCGATCGAAACCATCAAATTCAATTACGTGACTATAACTCACGCTATTGCTTACAGCAAAATTAGAGCTTGATGCCCGTCGAACGCTGTTACATTCTCCCCCTGGCCCTGGAAGGGCGACACCAATTGGCTTATTTTTATTTAAAACCACCAGACAATGAGCGGTAATACTTAGGTATCTGCTATTACTAAGGAAATTTGATTCGGTAATTTCCTCATACTGATAGCTCTTTCTAGAAACCTCTACACCTAGATTAAAATTCACAATGGAACCAATACGAAGGCCACCCATTAGGTTAAATCCAGGAATATCAGTCACTACTCGATTTTGGTAGTCGAATTCAACTACAAGTCCATTGAAAGGTATCCCGTTATTGAAGGTTCTAAAAGTGTAGGTCCCTGGCTCAAGAATTCCTGTTGTGAACGAACCTTCTTCATTCACATTGATAGTAAAACCAGGATTAATTTCGATATCTATGTCGCCCTGCTCATCGGCAGTATCGGGTTCATCTCCATCAGCTCCCCCTGAACCAGTGCCAGTATTACTACCTCCATTTTGACCTACGAAATAGCTCACAGTTATATCCTGAGCAAAATTTATCGTAAAGGTTTGAATGGTTTCGTCCTCATGGTTCACAAAATCTTTCCTAACCGAAGCATGTGTCGAAGTTATTTCCACTTCAGTTTCATTCGTAGGCATTTTGTTTGTTTGCCAATTGAAATCTGTCGAACCTCCTGTCGGATAATCTACCCTAAGCAGTTGACCTGCTTTGTTAAATTTCGTATTTGGCTCCCTGTCTGCTCCGGTTGGAAAATGCGTTGTAATCGCTGGCATTAAATGTGGGTTACGGGCATTGTTAAAGTACCCATAGTGATCCATCTGATATGAGCCAGACTGCGGGAGATCAATTGACGAGTAGTGAAAATCCCACTTCTTAGCATGATTTCCAGCGAGAATTGCAACGTTATCTAGTTTTAATCGATTGGTGGAAGAAAAAATAGTATTCAAACGAACCGTTTGATCCAGATACTTGATGCTCTCCAATGCAGTTCCATGCCGTAGGTCTTTGCCTGTCCTGGACTTATCAGAGGTGAAAACCGCTGTTCCATACGGACCAGTAATTGACTTCAATTGTTGCACATCAATTTCCATTGTTTGATATGATTCACATTTTTTGTAGGGAACACATCCTCCTACATCCAAAGCAGTTCTGGTTTCGCTAGATTCTCTGTTTACTTCATATTCAATCGTTTCTGGTTCGTAATTCAGAACGAAAACGTCTTGCTGGGTGGTGACCCTAGTAAGATGCCAGGCGGACTGAAAAATATCTGAAGATTCAACGTCCGAACAATTGTTTGAAGAAGTTGTATGCGTTTTTTCGCGCGCGGCAAATTCGAGTACTCTTCCATCGCCAGTTTTTACAATAAAACGTTCAACACCGCCTATAGCAGGAACAGAGGGTGGAAAAGGTACTCGTTCAAATTCTAAGTCCTGATGCGAGAACAGTCGTACCTCACCATCCAGGTCGATATAAAACTGTCCTGAAAATTCCATGAAATTAAAGGAGTAGATGTCAGGGTCAGCAGTCCAACCTCGCACTGCAATATCTCTAAAGTCCTCGAAGTCTTCTGTGTTACTTTTCTCGTCAAAACCTTCGGGATCAAATCCTCCACGATAAAATGCTTTGATGCCCTGTCCGGAGTCGTCTTCATTTCCGATCACGCTGCGACTAATTGTACCTCCAGCATTAAGACTCCAACCCAGTCCAACCCATGAAGCAACACTAGTGACCTTCTGGCCTGCCCCATGGTAGCTTAATGAAATAGGTATACTTGTGCCGATACCGCCAACTTCATAGAGCGGTACATTAATATTGGGAAGTCCTGTAGCTGTGCTTACGGGGTAACTACCATACAGTCCAAGAGAAGCAGCGGTAGGCGATGGAGGAATTGGCTGACTGTTGGTGAAGTTCTGAATCGCATCTTCTTGTGCTTCAGCGATGAGGGAGGTCAATGTAAGCGCTCCCACAGCTAACCAACTTTTGATTATCAATTTCATAATGCTCTAGTTGACTGTTGAATTACTTACCTGAATCTGCTGAAATACCCTCTAGCTTTTTTAGTAGCGCTTCTATCAGCAATGATTGTTGCTGAATAAGCTTCTCATGCTTATCGTTCTTCTCTTTTTGTTCAATCATGTACAGTGTCAGTTCTTCCACTTTTTCAAGTAATAACTGATCCATTGAATTAAGACTGTAATGTCCTTTTTCCTTCATCTCATTGGCAGAGGGCACATTTGGAAGGTGTCCATTTTTCGAAATGAACATTGCTAATTCTTCAATAGAAATTAGTTCGTAGTCATTTCCAAAAACGTAATCAGGCCAGGCTTCAACTATTTTCACATCCACCCCAGTCGTCAGTATATGACCCTCAACTAACATTTTAAATCCCTCTGGAAGTATTCGTTCTCCTCCAACTATCAACGTGTTTTCAATAACAACATCATCATTTACGAAAGGTGAACTGCCATCAGGCAGCCTGAATTCAGTTGCACTGACAACATTTGCAGACAGGTCTCCGCCTATACTGAGGTTTCCCTGAACTTGACCTGTCACGTTAAGGGTATTAACAGTTGCATCATTGAGGTTGGAGATAGGGGCATTAAGAGAGCCCACCTGCAATTCACCAACTACATTTCCATTTCCGCTGACGTTAAGCTGAGTGACAACGGTAACCGTATTTACATTAAGTTCTTCGTTAATATTAAGTTGGTCAGTGGAAAATTGAGTCGCTTCGATGGAGGAGGCAGTTAATTTCTGTGCCACATTCACATTTGTTACATTGATAGCAGAACCATCGAACAAGAAATTATTCGAATAATCTAAATCGTCTCCAGAAGCGTTGGTAAATGGAATTTGGCCAGAGCCTCCATAAGTAGTTTGAGGTATATCAAGCAGGTCGTAGCTTGAGCTAGACTCATTCCAAGTCATCGCAAACCTGTCCTGTGTAGCCGTTGGGTTTTGAGCAAGTACTGATATAGACTGTCCAGCAAATTTTGTGTCGACATAACCCTTAGTCGTTGCGTCCTGAACATCGGCAGGATCAAGCAGTCCGGCAATCCTTCCTGAATTGTTCAGGTTTAGAACGTTTCCATTTATATCAAGACTTACATCTTCCGATGAATTAATCGTGATGCCGTTCGTTGATGAAATATTTAAATCCGAAGAAGCATTGATTTCTGTTGCTTTTATTGCTCCCTCGACTGCTACATCGCCAGCTACTTCTACATTGCCACCCACGCTGGCGTCACTTGAAACCATCATGGTTGCAGTCTTCACTGTGTTTGTCACCAGCGAATCCATATTTACAGCATTTGCCATAAGATCTCCCTCAACCTTAATATTACCTACCACATGAAGTTTCTCAGTTGCAGTTGCTGTCCCGACACCCACGTTTCCATTTACTTCGAGATTGCCTCCTACAGTTGCATTGTTGTTAACAGTGACATCGGTAGTTTCTGTGGTCGAAAAAACGGCATCTTCACCCGAAACGTCTCCTTCAATTTTGGCATTTCCAACCAAGTGGAATTTTTCTTCGGCTGCCTCGACTCCTATTCCCACATTTCCATCTACATCCAGATTACCAGAGATATCTGCATCGTTATTAACCTTGATGGCATTTGCCTCCAGCTGTGAAGTAACCAGAGAATCAAGATTCATTGCGTCTGCCATCAAATCTCCTTCTACCTTCACATTTCCAACCACATGCATTTTTTCTGCCGCCGTTTCTACCCCAATTGCAAGATTCCCATTGACTCCAAGGTTTCCACCAATATTCGTATTCGTACTGATGCTGGCAGATTGAAGATTTCCCTCAATCCCAGTAATGTTTCCATCGATGCTCACATTACCCACGACATTCACCCGTTCGCTTGCATCGAGTGTCCCAATCGAAATGTTCCCATCAATCACTTCATTTCCCTGAATTTTGGAATTTGTTGAAATAAGTAATGTACCAGAAGAAGTTTGGCCTTGAACGGATGAATTGCCATCAATAGAAAGATCATTGCTGATGAATGTGTTTCGCTCAACTCGTAGATCTTCAGTTACTGTCGCATTCACGGTATAGGTACTATTTGATAGTACACCATCTGTAGCTCTGATGTCCCCTGAAATGTTCAATCTTTCGGATCCCGGTGCAGTGCCAATGCCCACGTTGCCTTGGAATTCTGCATTTTGAACTACAGTGGCATTGCCTTCCAAATTAAGATTGCCTGCAAGATTTGAATTGCCTTCTACCTCAAATTCTGCGGTAGTGAGCGTCCCGTCAATATCTGTATTCCCATTTACCTGCAAATCTTCAGTGATGGTTCCCAACCTTACAGTGTAACTGTCTGCAAGTAAAGCTTGAGACACTTTTACATTACCAAGCACATGAATTTTTTCTTCAGGATTATCAATTCCAACACCCAGCAATCCATTTATTATGGTGTTTCCTATAATCGACGCATCACCACCCACGCTGATATCATTTGAAAAATTCCCAGTGGTTACCTCGAGTATTTCTGCAATTACCTTTTGACTTACTTTAATGTTACCAATTACATGCAATTTTTCGAGGGCCTCAGCTACTCCTATTCCCACATTACCAGTCACATTGAAATTACCACCCACGGATCCATTTTGAGTGAAAATAAAGTTAGTCCCGAAAAGGTCTTGTACATTAAGTGTTGCAGACTCAATGTTGTCGGAAGCCTTAATGCTTCCAATAACTTCAAGATCTGTAACTGGGGTTCTGGTTCCGATACCAACGTTTCCCACGTTGGGAAACCAGTTTTGTCGGCCATTGTTTCCGTTTCCGTTATTTCCGTTTCCGTTTTGGGCAAAAATTGTAACTGCGCACATTAGCGCTGCAATGGTTAGGCTTTTTCTGAGCATAGTTTTCTTGTTAAAGGTCAAATCAGGAGTACAGACTAGTCAGATAGTTTACAACTGAATTCGTCAATACTTATTTTAATAAATTAAAGAGTGGTTAGATTTGGTTGAACTAAACGGATGGTTAGCACCCTGTCCTTAGCAAACGTAGTATAAAGTTTGATATTTCCAAAGACAAAACCTAAAATGAGAGGTACATAATTCAGTATATGTAAACATACGAGTCCTAAAAATTCTCAAGTTGAACCTTCGAACTCAAGGTTTCTTCGTCAGCTGAAACCCTAACCGGAATACCCAGGGTCGATTATTCAGGCTATTGTTCAAATAGTTGAAATCATACATGATAAGAGAGGTCATGCGAACGGGCCCAATGCTAAAATCCCGCCCTATGCCTAGCAGATTTGCATGTTCCCATTTGGAGGGGGTGCTTGATTCGTTGTTCAGCAAGGATCGATTTACCTGTGATTGTGATTCGCCCCATGCATAAAACTGTTTTACGATATCGTATCGCATAAAGAAACTAAAACCATGGGCATCTCCCGTTAACGAGGTTGAATCTTGCTGGTTGAACTGCTCTCTTACGATCAAGCCAGTTCCAGCTAGCCATTTTTTGTTGATCCAATATCCAAGCTGAAGGCTAACATCGATAATTAGCGGGTCGGTAGAGGTTGCATTGATATTCCCACCCAGATACAGTCGCTTTTTAAAAGGCAGATCTTCTAGCGAATTTCGCTTTCTTCCCTCTTCTGGGAATCGCGTATCCGGCAAGCTCGAATACTTGTTCTTCAATTTCGAAATATCTTCCTGCACCTTCTGAAACTGTTCGGGGTCAATCTTTTTGAATAAATCCCGTGCGGCCTCTGGCTTTACAAGATTTGGATTGGGTTTGCTTGATTTCTTCAGTTGCTGGACGTCTGGTACTCCAGATGTATCCAAGCCACCAGCAGCAGGATCTGAGGGTAAGCCCTCCAATGGACTCCCACCTGCTTCGCCCAACTCATCAGGCAAAAACTCTTTGGCCTGGCCTTCCAACACGGTTTCAGGATTGTATTCAGCATCTTTGGCGTAGGACAAGGCTAACGAGTCAAGGCTAACAGGATTCAGAACAATTTCTCGATATTCAACAGGTAGTTCTTCAAGCACCTCCCTCGCTACAGCCAGCGAGTCTTGTTCCGTCCAGATTTGTAACTCAACTGAATCTCTTTTCAAATCTTTTATTCGCTTTCTTTTGAGCTTGCCATAGTTCGTGTCATACTTCTTGATGGCTCTTTTTTGCTCCTTGATTTGTTTCGCTTGTGCCTTCCGCTCTTCCGCCTCACCTTTCGCCCCCTTCGCTGCATTGATCGCCTTGGCATGCTTTCCTGTAGGCGTAGCGCCAACCTTCACTTGCGCCTGAAGCATCGTCAGGCACATTACACCAAAGCACACGACTAACAACTTTTTTATCATCTATCCAAAATTACATATCCCGCAATGGTTAATAGCAAAAAGTGATGATTTGTTACCTTCAAGTACGTTATCCCTCTACCTGATGGAGTGGATCCCGAGCATTTAAGAGGTTAAACTATGCCCTCAAACTAAACCCTGCCAATTTTACCCATAAAAAAAGCACTTACAAAAATGTAAGTGCTTGATTTTCTGAGCGGTCAGGACTGCCCGTCCCGTTGACGAACGGGAAGACTCGAATGGAAGCGTCCACCCGGCCTCAACCTCCTGCGTGACAGGAAGACATTCCAAATTTAGATTGAAGCTGCTCGTCGGTTTAGGCGAGCGAGGAAGCATCTCAACGTGCTTTTGTCATGCCCTTCCTTTCTTAAGCTGGATCTGATGATAATTATTAATCGGATATGAAACTTCCTATTCGAATTCTTAGTTTTGCAATTCGCTACTTTGAAGAATCAGCCTTTCATGTCAGAAGACTCTCCGTCACAGATAAATCAAGAAGAAATCGATCGATGCATTTCAACTCTGGAAGAGCTTATAGGTGATACCAATCAGTTGCTGGCACTTCCGGAAGACCAACGCATAGCTCTTTTGAAAGCAGCAGGAATTCTCTCGAGACCAGGCAAGGAGGAACTGCTAAAACGAAGAAAGGATCATACGAAAGCCGCTAAACGGAAAATGATTGAGCGGGACAAACACCGTCGCAAAATCACTGGCATCCGGAGCGCTCGAGAGACCATCGTTTTTGAAGCTCCGAAGCAAATTGAACCAACAGAATCCAAGGCGGAGAATCCAGAGTTGGAATCTCCAAGAAATTGCTACGTATGCAAAAGACTATTTACACACGTGCATCACTTCTATGATTCGATGTGCCCAGCGTGTGGTGATTTTAACTATGCGAAGCGCTTCCAAACCACCGATCTGAGTGATCAGGTAGCGGTTGTTACGGGTTCACGCCTAAAAATAGGCTATCACATCACCCTGATGCTACTTCGATCAGGAGCTACAGTGATCGCAACGACGCGATTTCCCGTTGACTCTGCACTTAGGTTTTCAAAGGAAGAAGACTTCCCTGAATGGAGTCATCGGTTGAAAATACATGGCCTTGATCTCCGACACATTCCGAGCGTGGAGATCTTCTGCAATTTCATTGAACTCCAGTATTCACGTCTGGACATCCTCATTAATAATGCTGCTCAAACCGTACGTCGCCCTTCGGGATTCTACCATCATCTGATGGCGAATGAGGAGATGCCAATTGATCAGCTCCCTGCGTCAGCCGTCGATCTTTTGACCGATCATCACAATTGTATAAAGGAATTGGAGGAACTGTCAACGAATACGCTAGCAAAGCAAAACAACACACTGCCTGTTGCGTGGCAATCTCCAGAACCTGGCATTGGGCTAAGGGCTTCTGCACAGCTCTCACAAATCCCCTACAGCTTTGAAAGCTCCCTCCCGTCTAAAGAGGTATTCCCTCAAGGAAAATTGGATGCTGATTTGCAGCAAGTTGATTTGAGAAAAACGAATAGCTGGCGCTTGAAGCTGGGGGAAATAGAAACACCAGAAATGGTTGAGGTACAACTTGTCAATGCGGTCGCTCCATTTGTTTTATGCAATCGCTTGTCTCACCTAATGCGAAAAGAGCAGACTGGCAAGAAACATATTGTAAACGTGTCTGCGATGGAAGGTAAATTTCACAGGTTCCATAAAGAAGATCGACATCCGCATACGAATATGGCCAAGGCGGCACTGAACATGTTGACCCATACCTCAGCCTTAGATTTTGCCAAAGACGGTATCTACATGAATGCCGTGGATACGGGTTGGGTTACGGATGAAGATCCAGTCGAGCTATCTACACAAAAGACCGAAGTACACGATTTTCAGCCCCCGCTTGACATTGTAGATGGTGCAGCGAGAGTGTTAGATCCACTCATAGATGGGATTAATACTGGTAAGCATTGGTGTGGCAAATTTCTTAAGGACTATCGTCCAATAGACTGGTAATCTCGGATGGCCAATTGGACGCATTTCTATCTCATTCGCATTGAGTTCCTGGGTTTCAGATATCACGGATGGCAAAAACAGCCAGGATTAAAGAGTGTACATGGAATGATCGATAAAACGCTGCTATTCGTTCTGGGACATGAAAATTTCAGAACACTTGGATGCTCCCGCACAGACGCAAAAGTATCTGCGGATGATTACGCCTTCGAACTATTTGCTTTGGAAGAGCAGGTTCCCGAACGCTTGCTACATAGTCTGAATCGAAATCTACCGCCAGATATACGAGCAAAATCAATCGAGACAGCAAGGACGGGTTTCAACATTATCCAAAGTTCTAAAATCAAAGAATACCATTACAATTTTTCCTTTGGCGAAAAGTCTCACCCAATCAATGCACCGACAATACGAGACTTTGGATTGTCGCTAGATATTGATCGCATGATGGAGGCTGCTCCCGTATTCTTAGGCATACACAATTTCAAGCGCTATGCCAGTAAACCTTCTCCTGATACTGTATTGGAACGAGAGATCATACAATCAGAAATTGTCCGCAATACCAGGTTAATTGGAAATTTTATCCCCAAGAACTCCTACGTTTTCATAGTTGCCTCTAAGAGTTTCATGCGCTATCAAGTCCGATTAATGATGGGTGCCTTGGTAGAGGTCGGAAGAGGGTCGTGGTCAATTGAAGACCTGAAAGAATCACTTCTAAACTTCGACGGCACTCAAATCAAACATGTGGCACCCTCATCTGGACTTACGCTGCATCGTGTTGATTTCGGAAATACCTAACCTCCTATCTACAACAATGACTCTCCATTCAGATCCGAAGTAAGAAGATCTGACATGCAATCAAAGAATGGCCGCATTTGAGCAAACGCATTTGCTACGACCAAAGGAAAATCTTTGGAAAGTGCCTCTTTTTGAGTGAAATTATGGCGTACCATAAACTGCTTGTATCTCAATAAATCAATACCTGGGTGTTCCTTGTCGAACCCTTTAGGAGCAGTTTTTAGTTGAGAACCAAGAAGCTCGCCAAAGAAGCTTTTGAATTCGTTAGAATTGATCACGCTCCTCAAAGGGTCAGCGTCTTGCTCCAATTGTTTTCGGATATGCAATAGGTCTGGTGGGTTAGGACCGAAAAAGCCACCCATTACGAACGACCCCTTTGGACCAACCTGATAGTAGTAACCTCCCCTTCTCTCAGCGGTTGCACGCCTGAGGTATCCAGCCCAATTTGTCTTGTATGGGGTCTTGTCTTTTCCAAATCTCACATCACGATAAATTCGATACAGGCTTCTCTTCCCAGAAGGAGTTTGGATGACATCATGCTTGCTCACTTCGGCGATCAATTGATCAGCAAATTCGATCATTTCCTCGTGAGCCTCAGTATATTGATTCTTGTTGGACTGAAACCATTCTCGGTTATTGTTCTTGTCCAGAACCTTCAGGAATTCGAACGTTTTTTTCATTCGCGAAAAGATACAGAACAATCAAGTTATCCCTTCGTGTAAAACGAAGTAAAGGCACCTTGATATGGCACCTTTTCTTCAACGCAACAAAAACCAATTACTCGAAACTGCTTTTGAAGACCACAGCATTTCCTGGCTTGGTCAGCTTAGACTCATCAAACTCCTTTTGAAGATCATAATTCGTTACCGTATGAATACCATAGGTCTTACCTTTTGGTGTGTAGGTATCATATCGAGTAGTTAAGACAAGACCGTCAACTTCTGTGTACTCCTTATATACTTTTAATACGGGGCCCATAAACTCGGTAGTTTCTGGGAGTCCAAACACTTTAAAGAGATCCTTGTCAGTTACTGTATAAAGTACACCGCGCAGAAGGTAGGAGTCAGGATCAATATACATATCGAAGTATTCGTATGGAGAGCTGCCCGTAAACGTGAGCCTCACGGTATGAAACTCCTTCCCCTCCTCAATCAAGGGCACATTTGTCCTTTCCTGTAGTTCAAGATTTGCAATATCGTCTTGCGTCACCCAAGCAATGTTTATGAAGAAATATGATACTCCTGACATCATCGTGGGAGGGTTCAACCTTTTCCAGTCAACCGTCCATACTTCGTTTCCATCGTTGACTAGCAGTGCTCTGTCACTGGTCCAGTTATGATAGGATCGTCTGCGTCCCTGTTCGTGCACTTCTTCAGAAAGCCAATGATCTTCAGGTTTGCTCGGATCGATCATATCGTGCGTATAGCTTATGCTTGGAGCATTTTCCCAGGTATCCATACCTCCATGTGCTTGGATCATTTTCTGAATCAGCTTCTTCGCCTTTTTGGATGAGTTGTTTGGTTCAGTGGCAAAGCTCACCGCAGCTGTAAGAATTGCAATCGTCAAAATTGTACATCGTTTCATCGTAATTTCATTTGATACTCCCAAGCCAACGAAACACTTACCTCAAATAACAAAAACCTGAATTGGCTGGAAAAATTTGATGTGGGTGGTGATAAAACAAGTTGTTATTTGGTCTGTGAACCATCTTAAATCATTTTTTGCAACCCAGAACAAAAACACCACTTCGCAACGTAAAATTTCATTACTTAACGGTGAGGGTCCATATATATATCGCTTCAGATGAAATACAAACTAAGTGTTATGCCATTTTTGGTTTTACTGATACAGCTAAGTTGCGCTCAGGAGTCCGTGTCCAATCTTCAATATGAGGATGTTACCAAAACCAACCTGATCTCCAATGCATTGAAGTCAAATACAATGGATGCTGCCGTTGTCGATATTGACAAGGACGGCGACCTGGACGTGATCCTGGCCATGGAATACGTTGAAAATGTAATCCTGATCAACGACGGAAAAGGCCGCTTGGTGGATGAGAGTCAAAACAGGTTTCCTAGAGTTAGACATGACTCCGAAGATATTGCTGTGGCCGACTTTGATAATGATGGGGATTTGGACATTGTCTTTGTCAGTGAAGACGATCAAATTAACGAGTACTACGAAAACAAGGGGAACCAGCTATTTCAGGCTGCAAATTCAAAAATCCCGGTAAGAGGCACATCAAATGCCGTTGAGACTGCTGACCTGAACGGAGACGGGTACAGTGACCTTGTGGTCGGTAATTCTGGTCAAAATTATGTTCTGATCAATGATGGTTTAGGAAGCTTTAATGATGAGACCCAGACAAGACTTCCTTATAACTCCTATACTACACAGGACATTGATTTAGCAGATATAGATGGTGATGGTGATTTGGATATTATCGAAGGCAACGAGACATTCAACAGAGTATTGATCAATAATGGGAAAGGATTTTTCGCAGACGAATCGTCAAAGCGTCTACCGAGAGTAAACGATCAGACACGCGAGATAGACCTAGGTGACATTGATGGTGATGGTGATTTGGATATTATCTGTGCCAATGTAGATTTCGGAGGGTTTGGTAACCCTCAAAACAGACTTCTCCTGAACGATGGAACTGGCGTCTTTTCCGAGTTGACTGAAAAGCTACCTCAAAGTAGTTTTCGAACAGTTGATATAGATTTCGCAGATCTCAACAACGATGGAGTTCTTGATATTCTGGCTGGAAATAGATTTAATGGTCATGAAAAGCTGGCCATTATCCATGATGGGAAACTCAACTTCACCGATCAAACCAGTAACATGCTCCCTCCACTTGATATGTATGTTTTTGACTACCAGTTTGCTGACTTCAATAATGATGGCATCAATGATATTTATCTCTGCGGTTTTAGAGGCGGTGATAAATTGCTTTTTGGGGTGTCCAGGTAACTCGTAAGCTGACAGAAGCAATTATTGCATTTTCTGGAATTTCCCTAACTTCCTTGTCTAACCAAACCATTTAGCATTGTGAATAGACGAGAATGGATCAAACGAGGTGGAGCTGTCAGCGCGCTCACACTACTTGGCGGTCAAACGATAGCTGCTACCCTATCAGAGAAAGAAAAATACCAATTCAATCCTCGTCCATTGGACGAACCCATTCAGTTAAACTTCAACGAAAACCCTTTTGGTCCATCTGCGAAAGTTCGTGAAGCGATGACCAAGGCTTTTGATATTAGCTGTCGCTATCCATCCACCTATTCAAAGGAGCTTCATGAGATGATAGCTAAGAAAGAAGGAGTCACTACCGATCACATCGTTGTCGTTGGTGGTTCAACAGAAGGCTTGAAAATTACCGGGCTTACTTACGCCAACAATGGTGGAGAGATCATTGCTGCCAAACCGACCTTTCTTGCCATGATGAGTTATGCCAAGCAGTGGGGAGCGAGTATCAATTGGGTTCCACTAGATAAAGACAAAATGCATGATGTGGATGAAATGGAAAAAAGAATCTCAGCAAAGACAAAATTGATTTTCCTCTGTAACCCTAATAATCCTACCTCAACGCTCCTACCAAAAGAAAAGCTTGTCGATTTCTGCACGTCAGCTTCTAAGAAGACAATGGTTTTCAGCGATGAAGCATATTATGATTTCATTGAGGAACCTGACTATCCCTCCATGGTATCATTGGTTAAACAGGGTGAGAACGTAATCGTCTCGCGGACGTTTTCAAAAGTATACGGACTTGCAGGTCTTCGAATTGGCTATTTGATTGCCAAACCTGAGATAGCGAAGAAGATCCGAGCAAATGTGGTTGCATATACCAACGTGCTTGCGATCAAGGCAGCTACAACTGCCATGCAGGACAAGGAATTCTATGAATTCAGTCTAAGTCAGGTCAAAGAAGGTAAAGAACTGATGTACACGGCCATGAATGATCTTGGATTGGAATACATACGCTCCAATACTAATTTCATTTTCTTTAAGACTGGTCGGAAAATTGAAACTTTCAACAAACAAATGTTAGAGCAAGGCGTAAAGGTTGGAAGGCCTTTCCCTCCTTTTACTGAATGGTGCAGAATCAGCATGGGTACCATTGAGGAAGTTAAGTTTTTCAATCAGGCAATGAAAAAGGTACTGTCTTGATCAAATAAGTTCACGGTAGCACATCAAGCACCACCCAAATCTGAGATCTTATCCAGGTGAGCTCCGAATTTTTTAAGGATTTTGGCTAAGATGCTGATCTGATCCTGGGCTTCTTCCCAATTATCCTGTTCGATGGCTTCACGCACACCTGGCAGAGTTTTCACCCCATACCCTGTGTAGAATCCGGGTGCGTACAACTGATGCTTAAACCATGAACGCCTTGGCAACCCCTCTTCACGTAGCAACATTTGCTCAGATTTAGCAATAGCCACATTTATCTTTTCCATTTGGTCATCCGTCAGCTTCTTGTTACTGAGATTCGAAATGCGATCGGTTTTAGCCTTTAGTTCTGAGACCACATTCTGTAGCGGTGAAAAATCAAGAAACGGAACAGATGCTTTTCTTTCAGGATTCAGAAAAGGTTTCTGCGGATCTGCCACTAGCTGAAACACATCTTTATCAAGTAGCGAATTGTGTGTACTGACGGCCTCCCTTTTGGAATCAGCTAAGGCAATGACTTCTTCGAGGTATGTACTGACGGTACTATGCCATTGCTTAAACTCAAATGGGAGTAAATCAGCATTTGCCAATCGCATTGTTAGTCGTCCAGCAGTTTGTGCTAGCGTCACTCCGTACACAAGCCCCGGATCTTTGAAACGTGTATAGTGCGCATACGTATCGTAAATGGTGTGATAATCGCCACCAGCATTTTCGCCTCTATATCCTAAGTTCAAAGCAGCGATTCCTGCATGTTGAATAAAAGGGGTGTAATCAGATCCTGAACCCAGCGCTGATATCTTAAGATCACCATCTCGTCCATTTATCATTTCTACAGCACTTCTTCTTTCATAAACAGAAACATTTTTCTGTGGGTCTGTTACCGATTTCGCCACTTCCATCACCATGGCCTGCAAAGAGTGAGAGCCTCCCACGCCCAAGAAACCTCGACCACTACCATCTGTGTTGATGTAGGCCACCACCTTCGATTGTAATTCCTGCTTGTGGTCTTCCACCCATTCTGTTGAACCAATCAAACCTGGCTCTTCCGCATCCCATGCGCAGTACACCACAGTTCGTTTCGGCCTTTTGCCCGCCTTTGCCAATTCTCCCACCGCACGAGCTTCTTCCAAGAGAGCCACCATTCCACTGATTGGATCAGCTGCACCATGTACCCAAGCGTCATGATGATTTCCTCTCATTACCCATTGATCGGGGAAATCGGTTCCTTTCATCGTAGCGATCACATTGTTTGCAGGTTTCAATTCCCATTCGAACTCAAGTTTAAGATGAACTTTGGCGGGACCAGGGCCGACATGGTAAGTGATAGGTAGCGCTCCTTTCCAAGCGTTGGGAACAACAGGGCCTTCCAAAGCGCTCAGCAACGGAATCGCATCTTCATACGAAATAGGAAGAACTGGTATTTTGGTTATCGTTGGGGCATCCTCGCGCTTCAATCTTTTTGCATTCTTTGTGGCTCCATAACCTGGTGTCAGAACGTCCCCTGGGTATGTTGGCATATCCATAACGGATCCACGTTGAACTCCAGTTTCGTTTTTGAACGCCCCTTTCGGGTAAACATCGCCGCGATAGTACCCATCGTCTTTTGGATCTGAATAGATAATACAACCAATGGCCCCCTTTTCAGCTGCCAATTTCGGCTTTATTCCCCTCCATGAACCGGCATACTTTGCGATCACAATTTTGCCCTCTACACTAATACCCAACTTCTCCAGTTCTTCGTAGTCACTTGGAATACCATAATTCACAAACACTAAGTCAGCCTCAACATCACCGTCTCTAGAAAAGGCATTGTAGCTGGGCAAGAGCGCGTCTCCCTGCGCAGTGGATTCATCACCCTCCACTGGAACCGCTGCAAGCTTGGCTGTGTATTTGTTTGGTGCTACCAGCTCCAGCAGTCTAACTTTTGGGTAAGGAAATAAAATGTGGTACGTCTCAATTTTTGCATCATATCCCCAAGACTTGAACTGCTTCACCATCCATTCCGCATTCTCCCGTCCATAGTCTGTACCTACATAGTGAGGTTGGGCAGACATTCGCTTCATCCACTGATCCAGATTTGTTGCGGAAAGTTTTGAATCGAATTCTTTTTCCAGCGTTATCTGGCGATCAACATTTTGCTGCTTAAAGCCTAAGATGGACTCTTGAGCAAAGGAAAAGGTGATGAATAGGATCAAAGTAAGGTATAGGTTGAGACGCTTCATATTGTTGTTTGTAGGTTTTCGGTTTGAATTTAGCCAAACTTGACTGAACCATCCTCAATTCAAGACTGAAGACTCCTCAATTCAAGACTGAAGACTCCTCAATTCAAGACTGAAGACTCCAATACGATATTTTTATTTCTTTCATGATAACTACAACTAATTTATTAGATTCACGTTTTCTACAACAAATCAAATTGATATTATGAAAGGAACAAATCTCGGTGAACTGGAAGAGTTAATCCTCTTGACTGTCGGTTCTCTTTTTGATGAAGCCTACGGTGTAGCCGTCATGGACGAGCTTCGAGAAAGGACTGGCAGAGATCTCAACATCAGTGCAGCGCATGCAGTGTTAAGAAGGCTGGAAGAGAAGAATTTTCTGAGCTCAAGAATGGGTGGCTCTACCAATGAACGAGGCGGTAGGCGAAAACGATTATTCACCCTAACCAAAGCTGGAAAGGAAGCCATCGATCAAACCATAGCAATTAGAACCTCGCTGTACAACCGTATTCCCGACCTAACCTACAATTTTTCTGTATGAAGCAACCCGATCCTCCATATTGGGCTGACCGTTTCTTAAGGTGGTATTGTAATCCACGGTTCCTTGAGGAAATAGAAGGAGACATCCATGAGCTCTATGATCGGAGGATTGAACAAAAAGGACAAAAAACTGCAAGAATAAAATTCATCTGGGATGTGTTACGCTTCTTTAGATGGACCAATATCAAAAAGTCAAACTCAAACTACTCAACTATGAACAGCGGACTACTTTTTAAGAATTACCTGAAATTAGGAATGCGAAACATTAGGAAAAACCTTGTTTCTTCCTCTATCAATATTTTCGGATTAGCAATCGCAATCGGTTTTGCAATTACGACCTTCATATTCGCAGATATGCAACTGAATATGGACACCTTTCATACAAAAAGGGATCGCATCTTTCAACTAACAAACTTCGTAGCCCAGGAAGGCGACGACAAGCGTTGGAGCGATTCCCCTATCCTTCTCGGGCCTCGCATTCTGGCAGACCATCCAAGTGTCGAGTCTTTTTCTCGCGTGGAATATAGGAGCGCAAGTGTTCGATTTGATGCTGACGTTTTTGATGAGCTTGCGACATTCGTCGATCCTTCTTACATGGAAATTTTTGATTTCCCGCTTCTTAATGGAAATAAGCAGGCACTCTACGACAAAAGTCAAATAGTGATAAGTCGAGATATGGCCATCAAGTACTTTGATGATGAGGATCCCATGGGTAAGGATCTATCCTTCAAATTCACAAATGGGAAAATCAAACGTTTTACGGTCGGAGCAGTGATGGACGAATTACCATTTAATAATAGCATCAGGGAAGAGTTCTACATTTCGATTGAAAATTTCTTTGATCTCCAATTTCAAGAAAATTACACATGGTCCTTCATGACCGATGGCACTTTTATTCTGATGAAGGATGGAGAAAGTATCGGGTCTATCGCAGATTCTTACCCGGAATACATGGAGCTACAACATGGAAGCAACCCTGAGTGGGAAATTCAAAGCTTCGATCCTATCCCCCTTCCCGAATTGTCCCAACGGGGATATGAGATCGTAGGTTCTGTGAGTGGCGGTGGGCATCCAGCTGGTAGGATTGTACTCGTAGTAATTGCTTGTTTCCTGCTTGGCATGGCATGTTTTAACTTCATGAACATTTCTGTTGTAAGCGCTACTAAAAGACTAAAGGAAATCGCCTTGCGAAAAGTCATGGGTGGGCAACGAAAGCAAATCATCAATCAATTTCTTATTGAAAATACACTACAGTGCTTATTTGCGCTGCTGTTTGGTGTGTTGCTAGCCTACTTTCTCTTTATACCAGGTTTTGATGCGCTTATTCCTCAGATGGACCTACAATTACGAGCTAGCTCCGCAATGGCGATGGTCATCTTTTTTATAAGTCTCCTTCTTGGTGTAGGTTTCATATCTGGAGCCTATCCCGCATTCTATATTTCAAAATTTGAACCTGTGACAATTTTCAAGGGGAATCAGAAACTTGGATCAAAAAATCTGTTTTCTAAAATCATGTTAGGTATTCAGTTTTTCCTGGCAATTATCACGATAGTGGGATGCCTATCAATGGTTGATCAAAGCTACTATATGGCGTCAAAGGATTGGGGCTACGACCCGTCAGGATCACTTTCAGTGTATGTAAATGATGAAGAGCAATACGAGAAACTGCGAAACGAAATTATGGCCAGTCCGGATGTTCAGACTTTTACCGCCTCTACGAATCTTATTGGAAGAGGTGTGGCACGTAGGTCACTGGAACATGAGAATCGTCAAATTCCTGTTCGAAATTATGGTGTCTCGGAAGGGTATTTTGAAACATTTCGATTAAGACTAAAGGAAGGTCGTTTTCTTACAGACAAAGCCTCGGATCAGGAAAGTGCAGTGGTTGTGAATGAAACATTTGTGAATGAGATGGGTTGGGCGGATGATCCAATCAATAAAACTTTTGTGTATGATAGTATTCGAAGGACAATCGTGGGAGTAGTTGAAGACTATCACTACTATGACTTTTTCTCTGGGATAGACCCTGTCATTATCCAAGGCCTGACGACGTCTAACGTTCGATATTTATCAATGCGAACTTCCCCTGATAAAGTATATGATCTTGATCAGTTCACTAAGCAGGCATGGCAGAAAATTGCTCCGAATGATCCGTATGATCGAGTTTTTCAAGAAGATGTATTTGATAATTTCTACACTGAAAACACAGCAAACATCAAGATTCTGATCGTCATTTCAATAATTGCCATAATTCTGGCATGTCTTGGCTTATACGGACTCCTATCCTTCAATATTCAAGGCAAGCTGAAAGAATTTAGTGTGCGAAAAGTCTTGGGTGCAGCCCCTCGCACCTTAGCTAAAATTGCTGGAAAGCAGTACATGTGGATTATTCTGATCTCGTTTGTGGCAGGTGCTCCGCTTGGATTTCTTGGAATGAATCAAATGATGCATAGCCTTTTCACGGACGTCAAGGGGATCTCAATCCTACCCTTTGCCATTGCCATCTTCCTGCTGTCAGTTACAATGATCATCACAGTAGCTGGTCAAGTGAAAAAGGCCATTGAAATTAATCCAGCTGAAGTACTAAGAAGCGAGTAACTACTCTTTATTGAATCAACTATGGGCAACAAAAAAACCGATCTAGTGATGATCGGTTTTTTTCTATTTCAATGGGTCATGGACTAATTGTTCATGAAATCAGCCTAGCGGCATGTGAAGATAGAATTTCGTGCAAGACGTTTCACTGTCAGCACAGAGTCCGAAATTCATCTTCTTTGCCATTCTGTTGCTAAGATGGAGGCCTAAACCGGAGCCTTTTTCATTTTGTGTGCCAGCAGCACTTACACTTTGATTTTCATCAAACAAACGATTGAGTTCATCTTTGCTTATACCTACACCATTGTCTTCTACGACAAGCTTCAGTTTGGTTTCGTCTGCTACGAAACGCACCTTGATTGAATCACCATTATGGCTGTATTTTATCGCATTTGTGACTAAATTCTGGATGATAATGGAAGTCATGTTTTGATCACATTTCACAAAGTGGTCCTCTCCTTCATCCATCTGGACTGAAACACTTTTCAACGCAGCTGCAATTTCATGGCGTTTAACGCATTGCCGTGCAACCTGACTAATATTTACCATTTCTGTCTTTGGATCAAGCTCGTCGAACTCCATCAAAGACCAATAGTAAGTATTGTCGAGAAGTAGCAGTGAATGGCCAACTTTTCCATTTAATTGTCTGAGGTACTTCTCTCGAACTTCATTTTCTATTTGGTCTTCCTCCGAATTGGAGTGTCTCATTAAACTAACCAAAGTTGTAAGCGGCCCACGAACATGATGTGCAAGCGCATAAAACATTTGATCCTTCTTTTTGTTTAAGGTTTTGAGGTGGTTTTCGGAGCTAACAAGAATTTCATTTTGTTCGTAAATCTCTTTGGTTCGTTTTTGAATCTCACTTTCCAGGTATTTTCTTCGTCGCTGAGTTTTCGTTACCCTCCTGTAAACAAAGCCACCCAAAAGGGAAATAACTATGAAAAAGGTCAGTGTCTTAAACCACCATTTCTGCCAGAGTGCTGGCATAATGTCTATGAAAAGCAAAATTGGTTGTTCTGTCCAAACGCCATCATCGTTAGCGGCTTTCATCATGAATGTATATTTCCCTGGTTTGAGGTTGGTGTACGTTATTGCGCGTTGCTTTGAATCCGTATAAATCCACTCTTTGTCAAATCCAGCTAATTTGTAGGCATATCGATTATCTTCTGGACTTGTGTAGTCCAGCGAAGCAAACTCGACCGTGAAGACATTATGAAGGTAAGAGAGCGAGATGGTTCCCGAATCTGCAACCAATTCTTTCAATGGAGGCTTTCCTCCTACCACTACCTCATTTGGTTTAACAGATTTGTTGAAAATTCGAAAATCAGTGAATGCCAGCTGTGGAGGCAGCTTGTTACTCTTTATACTATCTGGATAAAAGAATGTCAGACCATTCACACCTCCAAAAAAAAGCTGACCAGATTCACTTTTTAGATACGATCCAGAGTTAAATTCATTACTTTGTAATCCATCGGTATAGTTGTATTTGGAAATGTAACGCAATAACCTATTGTATTTGTTCAAGCCATTATTCGTGCTAATCCAAATGGAATTTTTATGGGGAACTGCAGCATAAACAACATCATTACTTAATCCTGTTTCCTGCGTGTAGACTCTAAACGTCAAGTCCTCAGGGTGGACCCTGAAAAGGCCATCTCCATAAGACCCAATCCAAAGGAATCCATCAGGGTCCTCGTGAATAGAGGACAACAGTTTAGAAATACCATCTTGTTGCACTCTCAAAAAACTAGTTTGATTTTTTCGTAGCTTATTCAAACCGCCACCATATGTTGAAACCCAAATGGAATGATCCGAAGCTTCAAAAATATCCATGACATTGTTATTTGACAGGCTAAGCGTATCAAGCGGATCGCTAACAAACTGTGTCACCAACTTTGAAGAGATTGGATTAATCACCGAGATACCGCCACCAAGCGCACCTATCCACATGTTTCCGTCACTTAATGTTTTTACTGCCCTTATTCTATTACTTCGTAGAAGTGATTTCTCGTCGTCAGCAGTGTGATAAAATCTTTTGAATTTAAACGTAGTAGTGTCAAGTTGATTCAGTCCATGGTCTGTGGCAATCCACAAGTCGCCTTGTTCGTCAATGTCCATGGTCTTAACATCATTGCTACTAATACTATTTTCGTCCCTGGGGTCGTGTTTAAAAATACGACAAGTCAGACTTTTTCTATTGTAGCGATTCAACCCTTGAGCCGTGCCAATCCACAAGTAATCCCCTGTCTCAATCAGCCCTCTAATTCTATTGCTACTAAGACCCTTAGAATCACGAGCCATTGACTTTAGCAAGCCAAATTTTTTGGAGGACGTTCGCACCTTGAAAAGTCCAGTTTCCAAACTCCCAATCCAGATATTGTGGGATTCATCTTCAAAGATCTCCGTCACATTGATAGCTGAAAAGATGTGAGGGTTGTCTTGAAAGCTCGCTGTGAATGGTTCAAAGGTTTTGTTAGAAGAACCAAGGGTGTAAACTCCCTGAGACCGGGTGCCTAGCCAAACAACATCATTTTGATCTTTAAAAATCTTCTGTCCGAAGAAAGGGGAAACTGGTACCTTATATGCTTTTATGTTACTTGCTCTAATAACAAACTTGTCCTCTTCGTGCGTAGTGTTCTTTGGGTCAAAAGAAAATACACCTACTTCTGTAGTAAACCATATCCGATCCGATAGGTACGCAATACAATGAATTTCACTGGACAGATCAACTATGTGCTTAAGATCAAGTTTATACCCTTGTTGTGTGCTCGCCTCAACAAAGAAAAGGCCAGCGCTCGTAGCAGTCCAAAGATTACCTAGATTATCTAAAGTCAAACCATTCACAGCCAAGAACTCTGAATCTTCTCCCACCACGGAAGAAATACGCTTGAATGATGGCTTACTTTTTTCCTCTACATAGAGAATTCCCTGATTGGTTCCTATCCACATCGATTCGTTGTGGATAGCCAAGTCACTGATAACATTGCCAATTGCATGATCCGTTTGTTCTTTACTTTCTAGAAATCTCGAAAAAACACCAGTTCTCGAATTAAATTTTGTGAGTCCGACTTGGGTTCCAATCCACAGGTTATCATCCTCATCCAGTTCGATGTCCCTGATCAAATTATTCCCTAAAGAAGAGGCGTCATTACTCGATGATGTGAAAATTTTGAAAGAATGACCGTCATACTTATTGAGCCCGTCATTGGTCCCAATCCAGAGAAATCCCTTTTTATCCTGCACGATAGAGGTAACCGTATTTTGGGACATCCCGTCCTTAATCGTAATGTTTGAAATCTCGGGCCCATAAGCTTGGCCAAAAGTTGAGCTAATGGCAAGGGTGAACGATAGGCAGAACGCCGTAGTTGCTGGCTTAAACGTAGACAATTTCATAGGTGGTTAAAAAAACTCATATCAGCACATTCCAATCGCTGGAGAAGCTTTCCAAGGCAGCTTCGCAAAAAACAAGATCACAGGCAGATCGAATACAAATATAATTTCGAATTAGTTCGATATATACCTCATTACGATAGGAAATTTGTTATGTTTAAATAAAATCAGAATATTTAGGTCTTTTTGTCCTGTATTGGACAAATGACATGTGACTAAGTTCAGACCCTATTCATCAATTTGTAGACCCTTCCAATCGTCGTATCGATAAGGGTAATTCTCCTTTACCCATTGATTGTACTCATTCGCAATACGGAGCATGTCTGCCTCTGTATTAAAATATCCAGCCTTTTTACTACGGATTTTTTCAGCAAGGGTTGGATAGTCCTCTACTAACTTAGCCGCTTTCTTTTCAAATTTTCCAAGATAGAAGTCGGACACAGTTTTGCCTTCTTTTCTATACATAAACCCTGAAACTGTATTTTCAGGGGTAATCGGTGAGGAATAGTATTCACGATAAATTGATACTGGTCCTTCACAGAGCACAAATGTAAAGTCGCCCGCTATTGCATTTCCCATATTGGAATTGCGTAATAGGTAATTATCAAAAACGATGTAGGCTATGTTCTCTTTCTCTAGCCGCTCAAAATTCTTATCAAGTAGCGCCTTTTTCTTGTCTAGCAGATTAGGAAGGCCATCGTATTGCCAATTCAATTCCTCGCTGACACCATTCGTGAAAATGATCAGCAGTTTGTAATTTGTATAGTAAGTATAGGACGCGTCAATCTTCCAGAATTTATCGTCGGTTATTTCTGCGCCCTTTTTTAGATAGGGTTTTTCTGCAAAGAATGTCTTCCAATTTTCCGTCCCAAGCAAACCTTGTGCGTTAGAAGAAAAATTGATTAGGGCGCAAAAACTGAAGAGGAGTCCTATTTTCACTCGGCTAGAGGTAGGCATAAATCTAAATTCCAAATCAGTAAATTAACTTATTAGAGGATTTCAGTGAAAAAACCTTTCTAACTATATTCTTCTATTGCCAAATCTGGATGACCAGCGGGAACGGCAATTCGAAAAGCGATGAATGGGAACAGTGGGTTTGGGAGCCAATACTTCCAGCCCAGCATAGGAGACTTCTTGCCATTTTCCGGCTTGAAATGATACCAGAAGTACAAAAATTTATAGGGACAGATTCCAGGTATTCCAGAAAACTCAAAAGCATTTGTTTTAAGGTTTTTAGCAGATATATAGTAGTTTCCTTCGAATGAAAACATACCCCAACCTATTTCACCATCTGCTATAACTTCTCCGGATGGCTGATGTGTGATTTTGATTTTCATATTCTAAATATTCCAGAAGCAATATAGAATTAATCACTTCCACAAACTGTACCGTGCAATACCATTTAATTGATTTTTGATCTCTGAAAGAGGTAGTGAATGATTATCTAAAAAAATCATACCAAAACCTCTTTCAATCTTAAACTCTTAAATCATTCAGCCTTTAGGGTATTCACAGGATTGGTCATAGCTGCGTTCCAGCTTTGTGACAGTATTGCCAATCCAGCAACCACGATTGACACGGCAGCTGCTGCCAAGAAAATCCAAGGCTGCAACTCGATTCTGTACGCAAAGTCTTGTAGCCACGTCTTTGAAATAAAGTATCCTGCAGGGATAGAAAGTGCAAAGCTGATCAGCACCAGGCTTAGGAATCCTTTCATTATGACAATAAGGATCGTAGAAACACCAGCTCCCAGTACTTTTCTTACTCCAATTTCTTTGGTTCTCTTCTTAACAGTAAACGTAGCTAGCCCAAACAACCCCATACAGGCGATTAATATTGCAAGAAGAGCAAAGAACTGTATCATCTGACCTAGTCTCTCGTCCTTTTTGTATTGATCTTCAATTTGTCGATCTAAAAAAACAAACTCGAATGGCCACTGTGGTGAGATTTCGTTCCAAACCTTTTCCACACTTTGTACCGACCCAAGGAGTTCCTCCATGGATGAAGCATCAAACTTGATAGCTACATCCCCAAAAAAGTTAAGCTTGAAAACGCTTGGCCTTACTGGTTGATAAAGAGACTCAAAATTTGCATCCTTCATAACCCCGACCACTTTGGTTGAGAATTTGGTCTTGTTATCATTTCCACCTATCCACGAGAAATTTTTACCCAAAGCTTCTTCATTCGACCATCCAAGTGCTCGGACTGTTGCTTCGTTAATGAGAATAGCTTGACTGGAGTCAGTTGCGAACGCTCTGGAAAAATTCCTACCTGCTGCCATTTCTAGCTGAAATAAATCCAAAAAATCGTATCCAATATTTTTAAACCCAAGGCTTTTTGCTTCTTTCACTTCCTCTCCATCAATGTTGAAACTCTGCTGCCACCCGCCAGTTCCAGGAATGTAGCCCTTGTAAACCCCTGCAATTGACGAGTTGTTGGTCAAACGTGATCTGAATAGTTCAAATTCATCATCAATCTTTGTTCCATGCTCCAGAACGATTGTTTGATCCTTGTCAAATCCCAGGTTTTTCCCTTTGACAAAATTCATTTGCATTTGTACCACAAAAATCCCGACAACCAATATATTGGAAACAGTAAACTGCACAATCACAAAGATCTTTTTGAGCCTTGCATTCCCGCCCTCCCCACTATAATTTCCTCTTAAAGTCACGATCGGCTTTAGGTTACTCAAATAAAATGAAGGGTATGATCCAGCCAGTGCTCCAACGATGACCGCACCCGCTAAAATTCCCAGAATGAGAACTGGCAATTGCACATATGGGATCGATACATCCTGATTCATGAATGAATTAAAGATTGGCACAATGGCCTCAAGTAGCAACAAGCTTAGTAAAGTTGCTAGCACCGTAACCAGAATAGACTCCGTAATGAACTGCCAAACCAGGCTCGTTCGGTGAGCCCCCATAACCTTTCTCAAACCTATTTCCTTGGCTCTGTTGGTCGACTGGGCAGTCATTAGATTAATAAAATTGATACAAGCTATCAGCAGAATCAAGAAGGCTACGATGGCAAAACCATACACTTGTCTTAGATTTCCATTGATCCCAATTTCGGAGAGCATGGCTGATTTTAAGTGAATATCCAGAAGTGGCTGAGTTGCGAAATTGTACTCCACTCTTGTTTTCGACACTCTTCCAAACAAGTCCTTGCCGTCCTCCGATATTCTCGTATCGAAAGCCGCTCTGGATGATGCGTGATCAAGTAGAATATAAGTCCAGGCACCAGACCACTTCCAATCCTGTTCAAAGTCATAGCCATTATTCCCACTATCTCGCTTCCATCGCTGTCTTTGTAATTCAACGGGAACCAAAAACTCAAAATCGATGTGTGACTTTTTGGGTCTTTCAACAATACCAGTCACTTCGAGCTTATCACGATTCTTGTACAAGATCGTCTTTCCCATTGGATCCGAATCCCCAAAATATTTGTAGGCAGCTTCCTTTGTCAAAACAATGGAATACATTGACTCAAGCGCAGTAGAAGGATTTCCTGCTAACAGTACAAAGTCGAACACCTCAAAAACTTCGGGATCAGCAAAAAAGATATTCTCCTCTGTGAATAGGTTTTCACCTGCTTTTAGAGTGGTGGCATCCATCCTATTCTGGTAGAATCGTGTGATTTTTTCTACTTCGGGGTAATTTTCGAGCAGCCTTTGCTTAAGTGGAAATGCAACTCTGGATATCGCTCTATTCTCACCCCGAGTCTCATAGGAATAGGTGACTCTAAAAATTCTGTCTGCTTTTGAATTGAATTTATCATAAGACAATTCACCAAATACATAGGCAATCATCATGATGAAACTCGAAATACCAATGGCGAGTCCCAGTATGTTGATGATTGAAATGGATTTTGTTTTTATCAAACTTCGAATGGCTATTCTGAGGTAGTTTCGAAACATATCAAAGTGGTTTAGTTTTCGGGTTTGCGGTTTTTTCTTAAAGGCAAAAGGCTGAAAGAAAAGGAGCGTGTTAAGAAAGTACAGAAGGTTTGATTTTCGCCGACCGTAGGTCTTAACTCTCCTCATGTACAACTCATGCAGGTCCCCTTCAATACCATCAACCAAATCTTTTCGGCAGTACCATCGCAGAAGTCTCGTCATCCAACCTGGAGGTCCAGGAGTCATATCTCCCCTCCTTCCCATACGATCTTCGGCACATCGTTCCACATATGATCTCGTAATGACTTTGAATCATTGACAGCATTCTTGCCGCTGTTGGTTAGTTGATACAGTTTCTTAGCTCTACCACCTCGCTCCTTGGAGGCACCTCCAACATGTGATTTTAGAAATCCCTTACCTTCCAAGCGAACCAGCGACTTGTGTACCGAACTGATGGTCACATTTCTTTTTGTCCTTGATTCTAACTCATCCGTGATTGCGAGTCCGTAAGCATCTTCATTTAAAATGCCTACGGTTAACAACACGAGCTCCTCGAATTCTCCCAGGTATGTTCCTTTCATTGCAAAGAGTTAATCATTTGTTTCACCTTTGCCTAGTAAACGCAGAAGAGAACAATTGGGTTACCAATTGTTCTCTTCTTACTTGTTAAAACCTCGTGATTACGATGATGAGATGCTGGTGTGGCATACGGCAGAGACCCTAGAACCCTACTATCTCAAACTCGGTCCTTCTATTAGCTGCGCGTCCTTCTTTGGTTGCATTATCTTCGATCGGTTGTGATTCCCCGTACCCTTTTGCCTGAAGTCGGCTATTGTCAAGACCTGCTAGCACCATGTAGTCAACTACAGCTTGTGCACGTTTGGTCGACAAGGCAAGGTTAGCTGCATCCGACCCCTGACTGTCGGTATGTCCACCAATCTCAATGATCATCGATGGGTTTTCTTCAAGCAATTTCACAGCCTTGCTTAACTCCACATAGCTAATTGGCTTTAGTTCTGCTCTTCCCGTTTCGAAAAAGATGTTGTTCAAAACAACCTTCACTCCTTTTTTGATTGGTTCCAAAGCCAGGTCTTTTACAATTTCCTGGTACGTCGTGTCCTTTGGCAACTCAAAACTTTGAGAATAGAAAAAATACCCCTCGCTACTAGCAGAGACACTGTAATTTCTTCCTGCTGGCAAGACGACCAAATACTCACCACTTTCAGAATTACTTTTGTTCACAGCAAGCAATTCACCCGTATCAATGTCTTCAACCAGAACCAGTGCTTGAAGTGGTTCTTCGGATTCGCCATCTTTTACAATACCTTGAATAATGGCTGTTGGCTTAGGTTTTAGGTGATCTGGCAATTCTACCCGATAGAGGTCAAAGTTATTTACATCAAGCCTGGATGATGCCATGTACCCAAATCCAGAAGCTGAAATACTGAAGTTTGTATCGTCTCCATCAGAGTTGATCGGTGCTCCTAAATTTTCTGGTTTAGACCACTTGGCATTTTCGAAAACACTATAGAAAATATCCGTACCACCAAAGCCTGGGTGACCTGAAGTTGAATAGTATAAAGTTTTACCATCTGGTGCTATGTATGGACTCCCATCGCTCAAAGGTGTATTGATGGTGCTACCTAAGTTTTGCGGAATTCCCCAATCTCCCAAGTGATTTTTTTCGCTCATGTAAAGATCTGCGGCTCCATACCCCCCGTCTCTTGTAGAAGCGAATATGATTCTATTTCCATCGGAACTGATCGTCGGTTGAGATTCCCACTCCTTGCTGTTTACAACATTTCCCAGATTCACTGGCTCTGACCACGTGGTTCCACTCAACTCCGTAATGTATAAATCGCAACTTCCTACACCCTTTGTCTCACTGCATTTGACATACACCATTACCTGGCCATCGCCTGTAAAAGCCGAACCGAAATCATTTCCCATTGAGTTAAGCGGTTCAGGAAGTAGTTTAGGTGCACTCCAAACGTCGTTTTTCAAGTCTGAGAAATAGATATCTTCACCAAAATCGTTCGCCTTAGAATTGGCATTTTGAAAATCAAAGCCGCCTTTTCTCACACTGGTAAAGTACAGACGGGTTCCTGTTGGATTCACTTGAGGCATATAATCACCTGAAATGCTATTCACCTCATTAACCAAGACAGGATCGGAGGTTGAATTTGGCAGCTTTCTAACGATGACGCTTTCAGATGCATACACGAGTCGGTTCTTTACCAAATGCCTCGTTTTCATACTTTTGGGGCTATTTGATAGCTTGGACATGTATTTCTTTGCAAAGAAACCAGCGTTGCTAAGCTGGTCAGTCTCGATATACGCCTTGATGATTTCGTAGTAGAAAGTAGGTTTGTAATCCGCATTGAGTTTTTCTAAACTCCGGAATGAAAAGATAGCTTCTTTAAACATTTCTTCCCTCATGTAGGTCATTCCCAAATAATACCATGCATCCTCATATTTGGTGTTTACCTTGATCGCGGCCTGAAATTTCTCAATAGCACCTTTTGAATTGCCTACGTTGAGTGCTTTTATAGCTTCACGATACAATCCATTCGCATTTGGTTGCTGTGCGAAAACAGTGGTACTGCTAAGCAGTACAAAAATTAGTAAATAGCTGATTTTCAATCGTTTCATACTTGTCTGTCGATTTAATTAGAACTCACGTATAAAGATAGAGGGTTTTTGAAGATTCTGGTCTTTCCCTTAGTGCTTAAGCTCTATTTTTACAAAGTCGCCAATTTTGATTAAATGAGGAATCTAATTTTCCTTCTCTTTCTATTCGTTGCATCTTTGGCTGTTGGCCAAACTTGCTTGCAGAAACTTGACAGTGCTGAGTACTTTAAATATGTCAATCAGCAAAAAGCAAAGTTTTATGCATCTAGCGCCCTGTCTGACCTGGATTCAGGACGTTGCGTAGTGGAAATTGGGATTGCTGCGGCTTACAACAACTTAGGACTTATTCTTTGGGAGACCAATGACAAGAAAAGGAGTCTCTACGCATTTCACAGTGGCCTTACCCATGAGCTAATATCTAAAGATTCGACTCATAAGGATTTACTTGGGCTCTATTACAACCTGTCCACACTTTATGAGGAAATAGGTTCATTTGATGAGGCTGGAAAATTTATAGAATTATCCGGTAACGTGATCGAGACTTCATACAAGAATGACGTTCGAGCACAGCTCCGATTCGAGCACAGAAAGGGCATTTATCACCGTGAAGTAGGAAATTTCACAGAAAGTTTAGAAGCCTTCCACAACGCCATAGCTATTAATGAGGGTCTTGGGAACGATTCGACAAGGATTGCTTTACAAATTGAAATCGGCACTACTTACCGGAGTTTTGGTGATTTCAAACAAAGTGAAGCAGCGCTTCTAGAGGCAGTCGAGCAGTCCAAAGACAAAAATGAGCTTCAGTACCTCACTGCAATAGATAGACTTTCCTCCTTGAAGATTGAGCAAGGAGAATACTCAGATTCTGAGAATTACCTTTTGCACAATTTGGATCTGAAAAGGGAGAAATATTCCTCAAAACCCCTACTAGAGCTAGAAACCCTCAATGGGCTTGTTGGTCTCTACTACAAACTGAATGACCTTGAGTCTGCTAATGACTACATGAGCCAGGCCTTGGAATCAACTGGAGACACCCGAACCATTCGTCCCTTCATGATGAACAATCTTGGCACAATTTACATGAAACGGGGGGACATAGAAAAGGCCGAACAAAGTTTCAGAGAAGCCGTCGATGGTTTCCGAGAGCTCTTCGGAACTATGAACCCAGACTATGCAAGTAGCCTGAATAACCTGGCAGGCGTCTATAAAGCGCAAGGGAAGCTAGCTGTAGCACTAAACGTGTACACCAAAGTACTAGACATGGACAGGGTGATTTATGGTGAAAACAATCAGCGCTACGCGACCTCCCTAAACAACGTAGCCCTTTTGTACTTGCAACTTGGAAACACTTCGCTGGCAGGCAAGCTTCTCCAGCGTGCGAAAGAGATAAGAAGGGAAGTGCTGGGTGATTTCCATCCACTCTACATCAAGACACTCAATGACCTTGGGATTTACTATTTGATTTCAAAGGACAGTCTTTCAGCAATGAATGAATTCAATCTTGCACTGAAAGCTGAAATCAAGCACATGGCTGATATTTTTCCAGTGTTGACCGACAACCAACGAAAACTCTACTTTGATCAGTCAAGGTCAAACATTGAGCGCTTTTGTTCAATGGCATTTAAGCCACAGTACATAAATACCCAATATGCGGAAGATGCCTTGAATCACTTTATCAATACAAAAGGGATTCTATTCTACGCATCCGAAAAAATGCGACGAATTGTGCAGGCAAGTGGTGACAAGCAGACGATACAAGTCTACGACGAATGGCGGGAGAAAAAATACAAACTAGCTCAGGCCTATTTGCTTACTGAGAGTGAACGAAGAATTCAGGGAATTTCTATTGAAGACCTTGAGCACGAGTCCACTGAACTAGAAAAACAGCTCGCGCTGAAATTCAAGGTGTTTTTAGATCAGGAGAGTTCTGAGTATCATAACTGGCAGGAAATCAGCAATATACTTCCAGACAGCACAGTCACGCTTGACATCATTCAATACCGGAATTATACGGTAAGTATCAAGGATGAAAAAATAGCGCAGGGTTTTGAGGACCGCTCAAATTATGCAGCATTTATCATTGGAAAAGACAGTTTGCTGCAACCTGTGATTTGGCCTGCCGATGCAGACTTTGAGAAAGGATTTGCTCAGTATCGAAACTCACTAAAGTTTGGCGTAAAAGACGTTGCCAGCTACAAAGTATTCTGGGAACCGATTGATAGACATTTGGATAATGTCAATAAAGTGTACCTGGCCAATGATGGAATCTATCACAAACTAAATCCTGCGGTGTTCTTTAATTCAAAGAAGAACTTATACGTCTCAGATGAGTACGATATCATTTACATCACAAGCGGCAAGGATCTACTTTACAACAAAAAAAAGAAGCTCATCAAGGATGCACAGATATTTGGTAATCCAGATTTTTCTCAAATGGTAGGGTACGAACTGAACCAACTACCAGGAGCAGAACGAGAAGCTCGTGATATCACTGAAATACTAGACGTGAGAAAGTGGAAGTCAGAGACCTTCTATTTCAGCAATGCAACAGAAGAACAAATCAAGAACCTACAAAATCCCGGGGTAATACACCTGGCAACTCATGGGTATTTTGATGATGACCCGAACCACGCAGACCCTTTGCACAGTTCGGGTATATTTCTTAGCAAGAAGATTGGCAGTAGCAACGATGGACTTTTGTCGGCCTACGAGGCTATGAATTTGGCATTGGATCAGACAAGCCTGGTGGTATTGGCAGCATGTGAAACAGGGCTCGGAACAGTACAGAATGGTGAAGGAGTATTTGGACTGCAACGTGCCTTCCTGGTTGCCGGAGCTGACAACATCCTCCTAAGTCTGGTAAAAATCAATGACCAGGCAGCTAGAAATTTCATGAATCTCTTTTACAAAGCGTTACTTGAAGACGAAGATCCTCAACGGGCTTTTTTCAAAGCAAGGGCACAGTTCAAGAAGATTGATTCTAATCCCTACAATTGGGGAGCGTATATTCTGGTTTCGAAGAGCTAGTTCAAAGAACGCTATCAAGTCCTCAAGATCTTTTACCAACCACTCGCAGGTACCTTCCTAACTTCCTCTCCTACTTCTGAAGAATGTCTTCTTCCATTCTTCTTCTGTCACAAAATACTCCGTAGGTGGTTTTCCTGAGGTACCAAAAACTCGAATCGTACTTCCAGAAGGGATTTTGTCTCCTCGAATGTTATTCCAAACTGCTAATTCGCCCACTGAAATTGACAAACTACGTGCAAGAGCCTCTACTGTCTCTTCCTTGGTAACAAGGTAGGTTTTGGCAGTTCTCAACTGCAGCGGCTGCTCGGATTCTACTACTATCTCCACCTTCCTGCTAAAAATTCTTCGGTAGATGTGATCTTGTCCTTCTTCAGGTTTCAGTTCTCCTCTTGCGAAAATGTTAATCTTGTTTAGTGGGATTCCTTTGATCGCCAGGTACGCTTTGATGGCCAATCCTCTTTTTGCGCTCAAATCAATGTTGAATGTATCAGTTCCTAACTGATCGGTATACGCTAGCACGCTAATCGAACTGTAGTTTTTATCTTTTAACTGCCTAACAAGATAATCCATGGATTTCTTTGCCTCAGGGCGTAGCATCACATGACCGAACTCAAAATATTGCGTCTCATATTGCATTCGATTCTGGCGTGAACTCGAGCCAGGAAGTGCTCCTCCCAATCCTGCAATTGCTGTGCTATCCAAGTCTGATCCAGTACCCCTATCGGCTAAGATTTTGGGTTTTGGCTTTTTACGCATGACTGGGTCAAAAAGCTCATACCCTTGATAATCTTCAACCCTAAATGTCACCAGATCAAGTGATTTCACATCTCTAAATTTGGAAACAATCCTTGAATCAATCAGTGACTCGCCTGATATTAAGAGTGAAAGAAAAAGCTTCTCACTTTGAAGATCAAAAGAGTACAGGTTCAAGTTCTTATGGTCCTCCCTGTTGGACGAAATGAATCCGACAGTGTCCGAAATAGCGAAGTAGGTGTCATCCAGCGTCGAATTGAATGGGTACCCCAAGTTGTAGACTTCGGGCTCGAAAAAGGACTCTCCCTTGGCTGCATAAATGTCGTAGCCACCATATCCAACATGTCCGTTACTTGCAAATAGCAAGCAATTAAAAGCAGAAGAAAAATAGGGCGTTATGTCGTTGTCTGATGAATTAATAACATCACCCATGTTGATGGCTGGCGTCCAGGATTCTTGCTTGAGTCCTTTGAGGCTCATCCAAATATCACTACCTCCGATGCCTCCAGGACGATCAGAGCTAAAGAATATCGTGTCTCCCGAGGTGGAAATCGTTGGTTGCTTATTCTCTGACCCTGGCTCGTTGATATAGGCATTTAGTGGCACAGGTTCGGTCCAGGCATTGTCAACAAGGTAGCTAACCATGATACCACAATCTGAACCATTTTCGCCTCTGCAAGTGGAGAAATAGAAGGTATTCCCGTCTTTTGTAAAGGAACCCGACCCCTCCGACCACTTCGTATTTAAATCACCAAATTTTTGACTTGATGAGGTGATTCGCCAGCGATCGTTTCTATTTTTTTCATACGAAACCAGATCTGGGAGAACTCCATCAAACTGACTACCCTCATATTGCACACCTGGCAAATTGCGAGTGGATGCAAACACTAACTGTTTGTTGGACGGATTGATGACAGCTCCAAAATCGTGGAATTTTGAGTTTATTTCATCCATAAGAGAAACAGAGTACCCCTTGTCTTCCTGCTTTTGTCTTAATGCAAGCAGGCAGCCTTCTTTTTGTTTTCTTGACGAGTTGATTAGTTCAGGCTCGGCGCTTGACAGAGCGATCAGAAACGAGTAAACAGAATCTGCTTCTTCGAACCTACTTTCTAGCTTCAACAAGTTTCCATAATTATAAAGTGCACGTGCCTGGAACTCATTCTCTTCACTTGTCACGGAACCTAACGCTAGAAAGACCTCCTTCGCTTCGTCATACTTTAAGGTCTTGTTATAGCAAAACCCAAGTCTGAATCTTGCCTGGTAGTTTTGCTTGTCGATACCTGAAATCTTATCATAAAATTCAATGGCATCTATGTATCGCTGTGCATCGTAGAGTTCATCTGCAATTAGTACCAATTTTGGAACCGACTGAGCTGATACTGCGATTGAGAAGATCGTAAGAAGAAACGCCAGGCACGCTTTCATATCAGAATATTGGGCTAGATACGTTACTCAATGGTTTAGATAAATCGAAATTGTAAGTTAATGAAATCTCATACGAAGGTAGGCTGTTTCCGAGTTCGCGATTGATATCAAACGAAGAGGCGTTGAGGTCCATGCTGCCACCGATTCTCATGTTATTAATTTCAAATCCTGCCAAAACAATAATCGAGTCCTCAAGTCTGTACCAGGTTCCAACTTGGAGTAGCAACGCTGTGGTAGCGCTTGGTGAGCTTATCAGGGTTGACATATACAATCCAGCGTTGATTTGACTACTTCCATCGGAATAGAGCGCATATCCCGAAGGGTGAACGTAAATCCGTGGTGCTAATTCAAATTTGGCAGATCCAAATGCTTTAAACACTCTGCTGACCTCGCCAACTCCAAGTCCATCTTGTGTGACTCTTGGCTGGTTTAGATTGTCTACGCTAACCCCAAGTAAGAGGCTTTTATCTCGGACATAATAATTGTCATTATCAAATGAAGTGAAAATAACACCGAAGTTGAAAGTAGGATAAATCACAGGATCGGAACTGATCGTCTCAGAAGGTCTGGTATTATCGTAGCCAAAAAACCTACTGAACTGTGATCCCCATTGAAGGTTGCTATCATCCAGCTGAGCCTGAACAACGCCACCCTGCAGTCCAAAAACTATGCTCTGGTTTGTCAACTTGGCAAGCTTGATTGCGTACGCACCATTCAATAATATTTTTTGAGCGTTGTAGAGTCCCTCGAATCCACGACGCTCGCGAAAAAATGTAATTCCAGCGCCTCCTACCTGAAAATCTTTACTTGTCGTTCTTTTAATGGGATAGGTAAAAGTCGCTTGCATCAATTCCAGATAAGAATCGGATGTTGGATTTCCTGATCTTTTAAAATTGGTATTAAAGGTCATATTAGGTATAGTACCAGTAAATGCCGGATTCAAGATTGATGTACTTGCAAAATATTGCGAGAACTGTCCTTCCTGGGCAAGTAGCAAGCTGGAGGAAACAAAGACAAATATTGTGGTGAGTATTTTCTTCATCTATTTCACAAGTAGCACTGCACCTGTCTTTGATCTCTGGTCGGTTGTTGAGGTTAAAACAACGTTGTAATAGTAGACACCCCCAGGTGCGTCCTGGCCAGATGGAAGCACGCCGTCCCAACCCAGAAATTCTAAATCCAAGTTGCTGCCTGACTCTGAAACGGAAAACACTTCGTCATTCAGCGAGTTAAACACTGTGAACGAGATTCTGGTAATTTCATCACCGGAGAAAAAGGGTCTGAAGGTACGATTTTCAATCTCGTTCGCATTTGGCGCAAAGGAATTTGGAACAAAGAATTCAATGCCCTCGGCCACCGGAATCCAGGCAACAGCCAATCTCACGGGACTTTCACTGATGCTAACCAAATCGTCGACTGAGATCGTTCCTGATGTCGGGGATATCAATGGGTCATCCAAATCAGATCGAACCGAAGAAAGAACCCTAAATAGCGAATCACCTTCGGTCAGTGCTACAATTACTGCCTGATAAACCTTAGATCTGATTACTTCAATGTTTGGTGTTGACAAATCTACGCCGGAGAAATCGATGGATATCTGACCATCACTACCAGCTCCAAGCGAGGACACCAGCCACTCCACATCTGTTGAAATACTCTGAATGTCTACATCACCTTTAATTGTGGTAGGATCTGGCTGAATACACTCTACGCGAAAAACAGTCCCCGAATTTGTCCCTGAAAGTGTAATGTAATTTGGAGAGCCATTGATCCCCATCGGAAAGGTGACGGGCTGTCCTGTGGATAGTCCAACCAGCTTTCCTTCAACAAATCCTTGCCCAGTATCGTCCGAACTACCTCGCACAATCATATCTAGTTCATCATCTGCTTGAATCACTCCATTCGTAACATTCAGCATCCCATCTATAAAAATACGGTCGGTCAATAGAATCACATTAGAGTTACCTGCCTTATCTACTTCTACATTTTCTATAGTGAGTGTGTCGCCGGAAAGGTTCTGATCTCCATCTCCAACAAATTTTAAACTGCCCACATTCGTATTGGCTACAAAATCAAGGTCGCTGTAGGTTACAATTGTTCCATTGTTTGTGACGACACCATTCAAGGTGGTATTTCCACCAAAATAGAAACTGGCTTGATCACCGACCCAGAGTGTTGCGCTTCCACCGAGGTTGGTGGTTTGGGCAGTCGCAGCCCCAATTGCAGTGCTCACTAAAAATACAATGATTGAAATTCTCATAAGTCTAGTTGTTTGCAGCCGCACTTGTTGCCATCCAAAGGTTCGTTGCCACTTGCACCAAGGTTACCGAAGCATCCAAACCACCTCCGCCTGTTCCTTGTATAGTTATTGAACCGGCAGCAGAGCCCTGATATTGAATATTAGCGCCACCGAATCCATTTATAGTTAAACTGCCACTGTCTGAAGTAGATATAATGAGTTCTCTACCAATGGTATTAGTTGTTGTCGCATCTGGAAGCGTAATATCTCCTGTCGCCAAGTTCTGAACATGAATTATATGATCATTCTGGCCAGAAGTTCCAATATCGTATGTCCCAAACGCACCAGCCAGTGATGTAACAGAAACAAAATGGGCACCACCTCCAGAATTACTGGATGCTTCTACCCAAGATGATCCAGTGTAAATAAGGTGAAGTGTTTGCGTGTTATTCAAGACTCTTGCCACATTATTGGACAACTGCACATTTGTTCCCCCATTATCTACATCGAGTATTACTACTCCATCTGCCTGAGAGATCAAAATAAGTTCTTGTCCAATCGCTCCGCCGGTCACATTTGTAAAGACACCTGCGTTCAGTGGGACAATTCGAGTATCAGCAGCAATAGGTCCAGGATTCACAGGAGCACCTAGTGGTGTGATAATATTACCATTAAGTGTAAGGTTTGATACAATATTTGCATCTCCATTTACATCGAGCAAAGCCCCTGGGGTTCTAGTTCCAATCCCGACATTATAAAAGGTATCATCATCTCCGAGAATAATCGTGTTTCCGACGGTCGCGCTTACATTAGTTCCAATAGCAACTGCAGCAGAAGCTGTGGTGCTTGCATTTCTACCTATTGCAATTCCATCCGGTGCACTAGAACTTACAGTTGCTACTGTGCCTATTGCAATCCCTGAGGTTGCTGTGGCTCCAACACCCGCATCATATCCAATGGCAATGCCACGGGATCCATCTACCTGGGCTCCTAGCCCGTTTGATGTGCCATACCCCATGGCGATACCTTCTGGTGCCGTGACACTCGAAAGTCTTCCTAACGCAAGAGAACTGTTCCCATGGGCCGTAGCTCCATTGCCTAGTGCCACCGCAGCACCAGCATTAGCGTCTGCATTTTCTCCAATCACAACGTTTGTACCACTGTCGTCGGAGACGTCTGCATTGAGACCCATCACAATGTTATTTAATCCTGCACCAGCAAGCCCTGCGCCAGCACCCGTTCCCGCTATTAAGTTGCCAAATCCATCTTGCGCAAGTGCTCCGCCTGCTACAGGTGTCCATGATAACATACCTGATCCATTATTAGTCAGAGCACCTGAGCCTTGAGCTGCTGGCAATGTGACGGAGTAGCCTGTGGTAGCCGCAGGTCCTCTTATTTCAACAGCCTGCATCCCATCATTTTCTTCAAATTCAATCGCACCTGGTAATGAGCCTCCAGTTTGACCGAATCTTGTAATTCCTCGCATGTCAATTCCTCCATTAATGGTTCCTCCCCCCGGTTCCAGCCGCACATTTCCACCATTTCCAGTTCCATTTCCGTTTCCGCCCCGTAATGTTAAGTTGCCTCCGCTAAATGTTGGATTTACCGCTGTCCCAGCAGCAATTTCAAAATCGTCTCCATTTATGGAAGGGTTGGCCTGAACTCGAAAGGTTCTAGGTGACCCACTTGCCAACTCAAGGATCCCGTCTTGTTCCAAGTACAGATATGGAACTGGAGTGTTTGTTCCATTGGGTGTTGCGCTAAACACAAGTCTTGAACCATACGTATTCAATGCCCAAGTTTGGGTTGCATCGGCTGAAATTCTTGCCCCGGGAGCAAAATTAGTAGCCCCACCATAGTTCGCAACAAATTGTAGTTGCCCCATTGTTTCTCCTCCTATAACTGCTGTTGGCGCGATAAGTGTTCCATTAGCATAAGTCAAATTAACCTGTGATGGTATTGTGGCTGAAATGATATTCGTTCTTGCCGCACCGCTCTCGGATCTAACGGTAAGAACATTATCTTCTAGCCGCATCATCTCCTCAGAAGCGGTAGAGTTGACAGGGGTTCCTCGAAAGGTAAGAGCCACTCCCTTTTGCGCACCTGTCCAAGCTTGTGTAGTTATTCCTCTAATGGAAGCTTGGGGAGAAGAATATCCAACTCCATCGTGTCCAATAAAGCCCAGATCTCCAATTACTTCGTTAGTTGCCAATGCAGATGGTAAACCTTGAGTTCCCCCAGCCCTTATCAGCGCCAATTGTGATCTAGTCTGATATGAAGCAGCACTTAGCGTCGCTTGTCCGGCAGCACCATCCACCACAACTCCCAGTTGAGCATCTCCACCGGGAACAGGTAATGCTGGAGATATGGATCCAAAAATTGTATTATCAGCATCATCAAAAGTAGGAGTTGTAAAACCCGAAGCATTTGCCCAGTCAAGAAGTCCACTTCCATTGGTAGAAAGTAGTTGACCATTCGCTCCATCACCATCTGGCAGTGTATAGGTTACATTGGAAGTACCACTTGTGGTGGCTACAAACCCTACTGAGCCAGTTCCGTCTTCATTCTCTAGAACTAATGATCGTGGGTTGGTAAGGTCGCCCACAACATGAAAATCTCCATCAGAAATGACACTACCATCTACCCCTGCGCCTGCGCCCAGTCCAGCTCCCAGGATCAAGTCGCCTCCATCGCCACCGCTAGAATCACCGTCTCCAGCAGCGAGATCTAAATCTCCTCCAGGACCACTCAATCCGTCGGCTGAGCTACCAGCATCGATGAATAGTGTATTGCCTGCTCCTCCTGTATTAGAAGCAATTCCAATGTTTCTGTCGATTCCCTCCACAAAGACCATATCACCACCCAATTCTATTGCAGGGCCAGTGCCGAAGTTATCAAAAAGGCCTGCGGGACCAGACCCATTTGTAGAAACATCAATTGCCGGAACAGAATTTGCCCCTTTTGTGCTTTGAAAAACAGCCGCACTTCCATCTCCGTCTGTGCTTGCTGTCAATGTTGTTGCAGAACTTGTTGCAAGAGAAGTATTAAACCTTGCCACTTCATTCGTTCCACTATTGGTAAGGTCTAATAGCGCAAATGTATTTTCGGCCTGAGTTGCGGAGAATGGAAGGGCTAATCCGGCATCAATCCAACTCAATATCCCACCAGTATTTGATAGCACCTGACCACCAGTTCCGTTATCTATTGGGAGCGTCCAGTTTAAGTTTCCAGCAAGTTCACTTGGAGCGACAATCGAAATACTTTCATTGCCATCGTCATCTTGAAATTCAATTGAATGAGCATTTGTTCCAGAGCTTGCAATAACGAAATCGCTTTCTGCGACAACTCTTCCAGCATTTCCTGACCCTGTACCACCACCTCTTAAGAAAATGCTTCCACCATTTCCTGTCGTATTTCCAACTCCTCCATCAAGTGTAATGTCTGCTCCAGGATCAGTTGGGTTTTCCCCATCTAAACCGTTTAGGTTAACGCTTCCATCTGCGTTAAGCTCGATCCACGTATGTATATCATTTGCAAGATCAACTGCAGAATTCATAGCACCACTTGTCACCCTCATGAAGTTAATTGAGCCATTGTCAAGAAACATAAAACTCGCCAGTTCGGTCCCATTCTGTCTTCTCAATTCATTATCCGCCGGTATCGCATAATCTGGATAAAGGTTATTCCCAATAAATTCTCCATCTATAGTTTGGCCAGTAATGTGTTCAAAATGACCAGCACCCAAACTGTTTCCTATCTGCAATGGATTTTGAGCATTTTGAACTCCTATACCCACGTTGAAGTTTGTGGTCCCATCTCCCATAATAATTGTATTGGCCGTATTTGCCACCGTACCAGCACCAATAGCAACAGCATCTGCCGCAGTTGACTGTGCCCCATTTCCAATTGCGATTGCGTTTGCAGCTGAAGCAATCGCAACGCTTCCAATACCGACTGCATCCCCTCCACTCACATCAGTACCCGCTCCAACAGCTATATTATTGCTCGACACTCCATCTGTTACGTCCGTGTTTGGGCCAAGTAATACGTTAAAAATACCCGAAGTAAGGCCAGCACCAGCATTGGTTCCTACAATAACATTGTCAGTACCTGTGGGCGTAATTCCGGCAATATTCCCTCCGAGATTATTTCCATTTCCGTCAATAGAGAAATCAGTAGATATATCAGATAACACTGCGAGAGTCTCTGTACTTCCTGCGAGGTCAGGAATTACCAATGTTCCAGGAGTTGCAGTCGGTTCCGTAATTACAAAAGTTGTAGTTATTCCGTCTTCAGTATTACCCTCGAAAACTAAAGGTGAACCACCGAGAATATTGCCAGTAAAGAGAGTTGGTCCATTAAGAGAGATATTGTTACTTGGACCTGCAGTAAGATTGAGATCCTGAACGGAATTGATATTTATGCTCCCTGAGGTAAATGTTGAGAAGTCTAGATTACCAGAGGTTGTAGTAAAGTCAGCTGGTCCCTGAGCAGCGAGGCTGATCGCTTGCGTGCCACTGACACTGAAAGGCCCTGTAGCGTCTGTAAGAATACTTGGCCCTCCGTCATAGGCGGTTTGAAGGCTTATACTACCCTCTAACGCTATGGTACCATCAGCATCTGGTATTGTGATTGTTCTCGGTGCTGTAAGACCAGCTATCGCCAGCGTTGCAGTGTTCGCATCATCAACTCCTCCCTGAAATACAAGAGGATTCGCTCCTTGAATTTCACCGAAAACATTGAGATCGCCATTGATATTGATGACATCAGTGGCAGAAATACCAAGGTTAACATCCGAGTTAAGGTTTGTTTGCTCTGCAACATTAAGTGTTCCTAGTACATTGGTTGCAATTCCAGCACTGGCCAAATTTATACTCCCTATAGGTGAAAGGTTAATATCACCGGCAGAACTGGTGATCAAGTCTAGGTCTCCTCCATCCACAGAGAATGTTCCAGTTCCTGTTGCACTTAAAGAAATATATTCGGTACCACTGATGTCAACTGGTCCATTTCCTGCATCTGTTGTTATGAAACCACTGTTCTGATAGGCTGCCTGCAAGTCTTGGCTTCCTATTTGGCCATCAACATATGTCCTAACTGCCTGTTCTGTTGGCAAAGCATTGTCGCTATTGTCAGTCAGTGTTCCGTCGATTGAAAATTCGTTTATTGTGGTTCCGGCGGCAACACCTAGTGTACCTGTAAAGGATGCTGCACCACTAGAGGCAATTCCAGTTGCACCTGTGATCGCCCCTGCCGTACTTGTAAAGTTGCCATCGGTAATTGTAGTTGCAGTAAGTGTATTTACACCACCAATATTATTGGTCCCCATTATTAGGTTTCCACTCATCGTTCCTCCTGCTAGGGCCAATTTCTCGGTATCCAATTCGCTAATTGCTCCCTGCACATCTGTGGCTGCGATATTGCCTCCAGATGAATATGGAACTGCAGCAGCATTCTGGTTGTCATTATCTGGCACATAAAAAACTCCGCCAGCACCATCGGCCTGAAGAAAATTCCCAGCATCTGGTGCGGCTTGAACAGGTAATTCAATCTCATTGGAAGGGTCAAAATCCGCATCATTTACATTATCTGAAACATAAAAAACTCCGCCAGCGCCATCGGCTTGAAGGAAATTCCCAGCATCTGGTGCAGCTTGAACAGGTAACTCTATTTCATTGCTAGGGTCAAAATCCGCATCATTTACATTGTCTGGAACATAA
>Ga0316189_10000279_pt1 | contig 50708 bp, 41 predicted proteins | sample LowCovwburrow_MG_FD_204930 | JGI IMG/M metagenome (GOLD analysis project Ga0316189, IMG submission 204930) | Coastal sediment microbial communities from Maine, United States - Lowes Cove worm burrow | ecosystem: Environmental > Aquatic > Marine > Coastal > Sediment | place: USA: Maine... | reverse complement strand
GAACAGATCCATGAAATCCAGGAGAAACTCAATAACAGACCTAGAAAATGTCTGAGTTATCGCACTCCTAATGAAGTATTTAATGCCCTAACATGAAAGTGGTCGAATTTGGGCTAGAATTTAGGACTTGGGAATAAAAATGGTGACTTCTTGAGAAAAAGCCATTTAAAAAGCCCACCACAACCCATTGGTCATGACGGGCTCTCCTATTTTGAAGGCCGGGGTTAATCAACAGCATATGGTCTAACATACTTCCCCAGTCTAGATTCAACCTCAAGGTTACCAATTTTTTCTAATGCCACTCTAATCCTATTCTTCCCTTCTTCATCTTCGGATCCAGCTATATATCTTAAATTTTCAAAATTTCTCATTTCTTCTAAGAATTTAATGATATTATTGATCACTTCCGGTCTAAATTCAAAATCAGAACCTAGCTTGTCACTAGCTTCTAGTGCATTGAGTGATTCAATGATTTCCACCATCTCACTTAGCTTAGATAATACATTTTCAATATCTGCAAACTTTATTTTAGGAAATTCTTTTAATGAGTGGAGCAGTTTGTCTTGATCTTCAGGCAAAATGGGTTCATAATCAGTTTTAATATGGTAGTCTCCTAGGATTTTGTCAAACTCATCTAAAGACAAAGGTCCGTCTGAATCTTCTAAGCTAGCCCCTCGACCAATAAGTATGGGGGGGGTTATTTCAACCCAAGGCATCTCATGATTACGAGTGAACAGCCCTAAACTTCTAATTTCTTCACGGCCTTCACACTCTCTTTCTAATTTGTAATAGGCTGATGGACCATTGAAAAGGACACGAGTACAAGGACCATGCTCTTCAAACATAGCTTTGGCTAGCTCAATTACACGCCCCCGCATCGCCTCAACCGCCTCAAAATTTTCTGGCTGCCCTGAAACCCTTTGAACACTTCTCCTAACGTTTTGACTGACCTCATCTTGAAGAAGAGGACTTACCCTTAACTTTTCTGAATTTTTATCTGACATAATAAAATGGATTTAATGATTAAAAATTGGTGATAATTATGGACTGATTTAAAAGAATTGTCAATATAAATGACCATCAATAAAGTCGATAAACTCTTTAATCCCCTTGTTTAAGACAAAAAATAGATCAAATTAAACGGCAACAGAGCTTGCCACCATTTATTTTTAAAATGAAATGCCAACCACATGCTTCAAAAAGCCTCACCGTATTTAGAGGTAAGGGTCCGTAAAGAAATAACTTGTTCAAGTTGCGCCGCTATTTGTTTTCTCATTTTTATTTCTTTTGAATGAGTTTTTATCAGTGATAAGGCTAAACCAGCTTAAATTTGCATAGCTATTCTATGATCACCTGCAGGCGCGAAAACGTTTTCGCGCCTGCCTAGTATGCAAAATTATGATCACTTAGCTATAAGGGAGTGGGGGGAAATGAAAAGCAGAATAAAGGGCGAGTAAAGGGGGAAGGTTATTTCTTTACGAGGTCTAACTCTCACCAGGACAATCTTTCCATCAACCACTGACCCCCAATAAGCGTTTGATTTCTCTTAAGCCAGTCAACTTTTTATCCAATTCGCTCTGAATGAATGCTTCTGTCCAAGAGGCTTTTCCATCCTCTTGAGCTTGGGCGTAAAAATCATTCGCTTCATTCTTAAACTTTTCCTCTAAACCCCTAAAACTGTCTGCCAATGATTGATTGCCTAATCCCATTTTTTCTAAGGGGAATCCTCTATCAATCAGGAGTTCATGAATTTTTCCAGTCAATTTTTTTACAAAATCAGAATCACCCCTAATCCATTTTGAAATTTCTATTGGTGTTGACTGAAGCTTATGAGATGACGGATCCAAAAGCACTTCAATGGCTTCTTTCAAAGCATTAGCTTCAGCTTGCATAACTTTTTCAGTCACCCCAAAATGCCTTCCTAGCTCATCCAATCGAGCCACCATCCCAGCAGCAGCGCTATCAGTAGTTTCCACATCATAATCAGCATTGACTTGCACTTCTTCAAACCAATATTTTCTATGATGAGCTATTCTAAGAATCATTTTTTCTGAAACAATTAGACTTAGATTAATTTTTTCCGCCCATTGAACCACGCCAAGGACAAACTCAATTTCACAAACTTCACTTTTTAGTGCATTTTTCACCACCTCATTGATGGCTTTGATTTGCTCCGGACTCATGTCTTGAGTGGAGAATCCGAAAAGATCACTCAACGTGCTTAGATTTTTTAAGGCATTTTGAATACTTCTACCTTGTTCTTTAAAAAGTACATTTAAATTTTCTTCAAAACAAGAAGCCATATCTTCCTTTGTGATGGCCTCTTCGCCCACTCCGAATCGGTCCAGCACACCAGCGTAGTCCTCCTTAGAAAAAGGACGATCATCATCTAGGACAGTCGCAATGATTGAAAGCATCCTTCTCCTTCCCTCGCCATCAGGCAAGTGATCAGAAAAATTAATGCCTAGTAAATCTAAAACGGCTTGGTCTTGCTCCGACCACAATCGATCTGAACCTTCTGGCTCCAACCCCTTTAGCCACTCCTCCACTAGGATGCCCTCAACCCTATTAACTTCAGCTTCTGACAAACCTTCCCCACTCCAACCTCCATCGGCTGCCAAGCCAACATAGATTCCAACGTATTCTAAAAGCCCTTTTTTTAGGGTGTGTCCTAAAGCATCATAAAGCTTTTTGGTTTTTAAGAGGGGGTGGATTTGAAAATAATTCATCATGATAGTTTCTATATTTTTAATCATTTGTATATCAGAAAATTTTAAGCAACGATTTAAATCATTGTTCAAGATCTGAATGATTTTTTCGGGCTCTTCCCCATGAGATGCAATTCGTACTTTAAGCCTCTCAGAAAGAAAGATAGTTTCATCTATTTCAGCCAATAATTTTTTCGCCCCTTCCTGTAATTTAGTGTATGCAAAGGTTCGCTCTATCCAATCCGCTAAATTCCCATCAACTAACTCACAACAAGGTCGATAATGCCCTATATGACTCAGCCCGTCTTGAGCATCTTCGGACAACTCAAGTTCACTAGACAATTCCCCCAAAGACTTTCCCGCTAAAGTTGTCTTGAAGGCTTCAATATTCTCAGTTGACATAACTGAAGTATCCGCCAGCAAGGCGGCAATATCTTTTCTAGGCCCCCTTCGAGATTCGGCTGTTTCCTGTTGGTCTACTGGCTGTGCACTTGAATTTCCTGAATTTTTATCTGACATAATGAAATGGATTTAATGGTGAATATTTTATAAACTTTATCTAGCCCCTAATCACACACCAACCCCAATAAAACCTTAACCTCTTTTAAGGCAAACAGTTTTCTGTCCAGTTCATCTTGAACGGCTTCTTTACCAGCCTCTTCGCCACAAATATCATCCGCCTCTTTTCCGATCCTTTTCTCAAGGTCTCTAAATTTTTCTGTCAATGAAGGATTTAATTTCATTCTTTCCAGGGAAATTCCTCTGACGACCAACATTTTATTAAGTTCTCTAACTAACTTACCAAACGCTCCATCCCGCATAATCCACTGGGCTAACTCTAGTGGGGCCCCACTATCTCTCGGCTCAAAAATAGACCTCAAATCATCTTTTAGGAAATTAATTTCTTCGGTCATAACCTCCTCAACCACTCCAAAACGCCTTTCCAATTCATTCAATTGAGCCATCCCTTCAAAAATTCTAGCAACCAACCCTTCATTATAGCGGACACGATGTGCTTCTTCATACCACTCCCGCTTAAAATAAGCTATTCTGCGAACTGTTTCTGGTGAGGCAACTAGTTCGACCCCAACTTCGTTTGCCCATTGAACCACACTCAAGACATACTCAATATCACCATCCCTAGTATCCAACAATTTCTTCAGCATTATATTGATTGCCTCAATATCATCTGCATCAATGTCTTCGGCCGAGAATCCAAAAACGTCACTCAGCATTTTTAGCTGTCCTAATTCTATTTCTGGATTATGACTCAATTTATCCACAATATTTTTTGAAGCTGCTGTGAAAAAAGGCGCCATGTCTTCTTTTGTGATGACCTCCTCACTCACTCCAAATCGTTGAAGGGTGTCGAGGTAGTCTTGCTTAGAAAAAGGATGACGTTTTTTTAAGGCACTCTGAACAATTGAAGAAGCTGCTACCTCTCGCCTCCCTTGACTTAAATGGTCAGAAAAATCGATGCCTAATACATCTACAATTGCCTGATCTCCCTCTGACCAGAGTCTCCCTGAATCCTGCAATGAATCTAACCAGCCTTCTACCAAGCCAATTTTAGCATCATTCACTTCTACCTCCAATAAACCCCCATTTTTTGCCTTATTAGTCCAAAACTTAACCTGTGATAAAAAATCATCCTGTAATGACTTACATATTTCAAAACAATGCGTTAAGAAAACACAAAGCCCCCTAGGGCTAAAGCGGGGGTGAATAAGAAGAATTTCCATCATCTTTATGATTTGCTCAGACGTAACAATATCAGCATCTTCCAAATACTTATTGAACGCACGATTTAAAATAGTGATGATCTCCCCTGGATTATTACTATCACAAGATTTAATCTCTTCAGCCAGTTCTTCAGGAGGGCCATATATACTTAAGTTATCCACTAAGTGGTTTGACCTTCTCTGCAATTCAGGATATGCAAGATTTTTGCTTATCCAATCTCCCACTCCCGTCCCATTAAAATACGCATTAATGACGCCATTCGGCCGATACTCCCTCATAAAACTCAGGCTTTTTTGAGCATCTGGAGGCAATTCGAATCCAGCACATAATTCTCCGAAAGATTTTCCTGCTAAAGCTGTTTTGAGGGCTTCAAGGTGACGCTTATAATCCTCCTCTGACATGGTCGAAGTATCAATCACCCCACCTGCAAGGAGGCTATCAATGACATCTCTCACCTCTTGTGGAGATTCAGGTGAAGCACTCTGCTCTGGTATATCAGTCATAAAAATAGTTTAAAAAAATAAAATTAGTCGTTAGTGACTATTCCTCTTTCTCTTAAAATATTGACAAATTCATCCACTGGAATTGGACCACGGGGGTCTTTTAATCCTTCTCCAAGGGCAATTAGTACAGGCGCTTCAAATTCACATTTGCGAAATTCATAATCTGAACTCGAAACACCTCCAAGGCTTTTAATAATACCAATACCGTTTTCTCGGTCAGCCCTACCATTAACATCATAAAGATTGTATTTTAAAAATCTTCCTCCATGTACATTTATAGAAACATCTCCTGATGCTCCAATTGCCTCATAAGCTTTGTTAGCCATGGCTTCCGCATGAATTCGCATTGCTTCAGCATTTTCCGACTGCTCTGACACCTCTTGAACCTCTTCTCTCACTTCAACCCCAATACCTATTTCCCCCCCCTCCCTTCTCAGCCTCTGGTTGGTCCAAATTTCTATCAGACATATAATTTAAAAGTTAATTGTGTACACCTTCGCATAAATAATTTCGAATTTTGTAGTATGCACCGAAGCCTTTATAATCCACTATCTAAAGTTAAAAACATTATTTAGGCTCTGGCGCATTATATCCGCCTTCTAAGGTGTGCGGCAGACAGGCCTGCCTTCTAAAGTTTTATACGGCAGACAGGCGAAATTATAAAGGCAAAGGTGTATATATAAATTGGCTCCGGATCTAAACCACATACTGACGTACAAAAGGAGCAAGCGCTTCTTCTATACCCTCATATCCATCCCACTCCCCTAGAAGCGTTTCAATCCCGGTTCCTGCAAAATCACTATAGAAATCAAGTTTTTCTTTTGAGTCTAAGTCAGCTTTTAAAGCAGCAAGCATCTGATCAACATATTCCGGTCTTAAGCCAAAATAAGGATTCATTTTACCCTCGGACTTTAATGCCTTTAGTGCCTTGATCGCCTCAGTCAAATCTCTTAATTTTCCTAAAAGTGCATTTGCGTTTTCTGAAGTTATGTGATCATTACGCATCAATGTATCAAGCGTAGCTTCAGCCTCCGTAAACTCTTGTTTATCGTTTGTGTACATGCGTCTTTCGTTCAACATATGAAGAAATTCAGCAAGAGGAATGGGTCCACGAGGGTCTTCAAGCCCATTGCCCATTGCAATGAGAACTGGGGTCTCAAAAATATATTCCCCGGAGCGTGAAGAAAGGCCGGCGACACTTCCTACGCCACTAGATTTATCCAAAGTATACTCTAGATATCGCCCTCCATCCTCCACACTAACGCTATTACTTGCCCCAATAACCCCATAAGCCCTATCAGCCATACGAATTGCATGAGTTCGCATTGCTTCTACCGCCTCAGCATTGGCTGGCTGTTCTGGTAGCCCTTCCACCCTCTCTCTAAACACCTCACCAACCCCTACTTGCTCCTCTTTTAGACTTGGCTCTGCTAGAACTGAGTCTGCTAGAACTGAGTCTGCTAGAACTGAGTCTGCTTGTGCTCCTGGGTTTTTTGAATTTTTATCTGACATAATAAAATGGATTTAATGATTAAAATTGATCATAATTATGGACTGATTTAATAAAATTGTCAATAGCCTTAGCCATCAATAAAATTGATAAACTCTTTAATCCCCTTATTTAAGACAAAAAATGGATCAATTAAACGGCAACAGAGTTTGCCACCATTTATTTTTTAAAATGAAATGCTTTTTAAAAACCCCTCACCATGTTTAGAGGCAAGGGGTTTGAATGTTGGAATTGAGCTATTCATCTTCCATCAATCCACTTAGTCCAGCCAGCTTATCTCTCAAAGATGACCCAAAAGGAGTAGAGCCTGAATCTGGACGAGGGTTAGAATCTTCTTTTCGTCTACGTTTTTTTTCTTCTCCTCTTACTGCTCTTTCCCTTTCTTTTTCCACTTTTCTTTCCGCCTTTCTTGCTGCTCTTGCTTCATCCCTAGCCTCTCTCCTCAACTGCCTTTTAGTTTTTTGAGGTGTTGGCGGAATGGAAACAGTTGAAGGAGCAGATGGCTTAGTGGATTTTTCACTTTTTTTTACTCTTTGGGTCAATGCTTTAAGCTCTTGTGGTGAGTAATCCTCCTGCTGTTGAGCCGGCTTCCACCCCCCCTCCTCTGACCAGGCTTCTGACTCAGCAAATAATTCCACCTTACAATCCAATAACATTTGATTATATTCTGCTTTGTAACGACTTATCCATTCCTGATCTGTCATGATCTTAAGCCTCTCATCGTTGGTAGGTGGTGTAACTTTTGCATACAACTCCATGAGTTTATCGAACTGCTTTTGCAACATACTTAATGCATAACCTCTCGTTTCTTCAGCAGACCGGTCATTGAATTGAGGAATTAAAGTCAAACTTTCCTTCGATTCATCGTATGCCTTAAAATCATCCCCATATGGTAATATTTTTAACCAGTTTCCATATTCATTGTACCCCCTGTACGCGCCACCTTCTGGATGTATGTCTCTTGAGCCGATTCGAAGATAATTATAGGTCCCCAAGGCATACTGCGGACCAGAATAGAATAATTGACTAGGATAAGCCATCTCTTTACCGCCTTTAGGGAAAAAATAAGCCTTTTCTCTTCGTTTGATCAAAATGGCCCTTACTATGAAGCGCCACAATGTCGTTGCGTACCCTCATTAAGGCGTCATGTGATTTAGCATATTCTAGTTTTGAGTGGAACCTATCTTTTGCCATTTGCTCCAGTGATTCACTATTTTTTTTAATCCCTTCTATGATTTGATCTTGAACCTTTGGTGGCAAGAGCTCAAATGCTTTTTCAATCCTTTTAACGGATGGTATATCACTGGCAACCTCAACCCATATTTCAAGCCCCTCAATCAAAAACTTAGCTCTATATTTATAATCAAACTGGCATTCTGTATATTCAAATTCATCTGTTACTGTTACCTTAAAAACACCACAGGTTAAAATATTAAATTTAGAAATGGTGGTGGATCCATAATTAGGATAATCAAGGGTCAATCCACCCAATCCATCACCCCCTTTTATTGAATCAGGCCTTCCAGAAGTATCAAAAAAGAGTTCGGGATTCTCTCCGGGCAATGATGAAAACAGCTTCTTCATATTCATGGCTTCATTGTAAGGCCGATTGGCTTCGTCCAATGCTACTTGAGGGATGTTCGAAGTTATTTATGCGAAGGAGTATATAACAAACAGAAAAAGGTCAACCAGCCATCATTCATCCACTACCTCCTTAGCCTATCCATGTTGGATTTCCCCGCACTCTAATAAAATTAGAGGCTTTGGCGCAACGCATTACCACGAAATACAGCGCTCGGAGCCCATCAGATTTTTTCTACAACCCATCGACGTTTCGATGAGTCAGTAGGTGGCTTAAGGGGTTAATAAAACAAAACGATCTTCTTTTAAGTGTGATCATTTTGGAATTAATCCTATTACTAATTGCTAGTACCACATTGCATGATGGGGGTTTGCAGAGATGAACTTAACCGATCTCCCTGATTGACTTTTTTCTACCCATTGGGTTTTTTTGATTTGGTTAAATCAAGTGCCGAATATTTAAAAGAACAGTATTTAATTTATTTGTCAATTTCTTAGACTGACAAGCGCAATTATGGACTAATTTAATCAAATTGTCAATAATCATGCGCAAGCTAAAACTTAATATAATCAATAAACGGCTTATATAAAACAAAAAATGAATATTATTAACTGGCAACAAAGCTTGTCACTCTTAGGTTTTTTTGATATAATGGAAGGGTGATTGGCAAAGGGAAGTTGGGACTTAGTAGATTCCACGCTCGGAGGCGTGGAATGACAACTCTCTCCCCAGCCCATTCTCCAAAGGGACCCTACTGGAGCATTACCCTACCGCCTAACCATTCGCTAACCTATTCGAACCCTCATGCAAGACCTCACTCAACTTCTCAATCAACTTGGCTTAGAGCATCAAGAGGCCAATGTTTACCTGGCCGCCCTTCGCCTGGGCACTTCACCCGCCTCGAACATTGCCAAGCGTTGTAAAATCCCTCGCTCTACCGCTCGTTATACCTGTGAACAGCTGGTTCAAAAGCAGCTGATGGTGGAATCTCAACGGAAGAATACGAAACTGTATACCCCAGAGAATCCGGAAAAATTGAATAAATTGTTGGAGATGCAGTTGGAGGAGATTGAGAGCAAGCGTTTTCAACTCGAAGGTTCTTTGCCCGACCTCAAGCGCATTTATAATCCTTATACGGTGATGCCCAAAATGAGGTTTTATGAAGGGGTGGAGGGGATCATTGAGCTCACCAATGATTTCTTAGAAGAAGGTAAAACCGTTTTTGGCTCTATTACAATCACTGAAGACATGCACCCTAAAGTTAGGGACTACATGATCGAAAAATACATTCCTAAACGAAAAGAAATTGGCAATCAGGCCTGGATGATTTTTAATGATAATGAGCAAACCAAAAACTATCAAAAAGAGGACAAGAGTATGCATCGAAAATCACTCTTAGTACCCTATGATCAATTTCCATTCAACTCCTGCATGCATATTTTTGGAGATAAGGTGGCTTTTTACTCCTATAATATGGGGGATATGACGGGTGTGGTGATTGAAAACCACATCATCCGAGAAGCCCAAATGTCATTTTTCCGCTTGGCATGGGAGCGAGCGAGACAACTTGAACAAAATAAAATGTACTCAGATTTGGAATTGCCAGAATAATCAACTCACTTTTTCGAAAACCATCCATGTGTTTGCCGCCTCCTTCTTTTTGTCCTCATGGAAAAAACGAGTCAATCGATAGCCTAAATTAAATAGTTGATCTAATTCCCCCTCATAAAAATTGTCATTCGTTGATGATGAGTTGGTATGCATGATTTTTATTTCCCCACCCTCAAAGTCTCCCTCACCCATGTCTATAATTTTAGCCTGAGGATAAGTCTTTTTATCCTGAGTTTTAAAAGTGATTCCTGGATGATTATCGCACTCAATTAAAGCCTTACTTTTACCTTGGTGTACGATTTTGCTCCCAACGTACCCATTGATTTCAATGTGCCACATGGTGGCTAGATTTCCAGGCGCTGTTACCCCCTTAATCAAAGCATCCTTTGAAATGTCTTGCTCGAGATACTGACCAATATATCGCCCCACACCCTGGTAGCCATCTTCGACATAAAAAGTACCCATGTGGTATTCTTTTTCACTCACTTTATCAGCTCGGCCAATGGCCACCAAAGCCCCCTCATCATTTCTTATAAGAATGAAATTGGCACTGGGATTACTAAAATTAACTGGAAGCTCTTCAATAAGGCTCTCTGCCCACCCCTCGTCAATCCCCTTATATGTTTTTCGAATATTATTGATGACCATTTGCTTATCTGTCTCACTTAAATTCATCTCACCGCCCTTTTTAATCTCAACTTTAATTCGATCAGCACTTAGCTGCTCAATTTCTTCAGGTGAAACAGATCTATCTCCTGCTGTGATGGAGTCAAAAATACCTCGAAAAGCGATCAGCTTGAGTTGGTAGCGCTTGGCTTCTAGAAGGTAAGCTTCAATGTCCTCAATCTTATTGATATTCTCATGAGCGTCATTTAGAAGCTCAGCTCCACGGCCAATGGTTGTTCTGTAGAGCTGAATAAGATTGGTCTTTTGGCTCAAATCAGGGCTCGCTTCTAAGGCCTCCTTGAATTTTTCCTCTTCCTGCCTGGTGATGGAAATGATTTGATAAAATCGCTCAAAAATTGCAGAAGCTTCATCAGGGTGCTTTTGAGCCAAGTCTAAAATTTTATAACCATAATTTCTATCTTTAGCACAAGCCAAAAAAGCAGTGAGCAAATGTTGCCTTTTAGGGCCTTCCCCTGGTAGTACAGCGCGGAGTTTTTCGAAGGTTTCTTGTGGTTCTTCTGCCATGAATTGGAGGAGTTGAACTTGGGTGGCTAGGGTGATTTCGTTTAGATTAAGGCCTAAATCTCTTTCAACTAACTCCTTCATATCAGGCCGATGAAGGTGGCGTAAGATCATGGCCAACTCCTCTGAATCTAGACTTTGAAAAGGATTCAAAGACACCTCTTTAACTACCTCTTCACAATCTTGGTAGTGCAACTTCTGTCCATCATCTGTTTTTGCAATAGCCTCAAGGATACCATGGCGATCAAATCTACCTGTGTAGTCAGAGGCAATGGAGGTTTTTTCTGGTTTTTGAGAGTATGAATACCCCTCCATTGACGATATTACTCTTTCAGCCGCATATTGAAGAAAGGCATTATATCCGTTTTCCATGATTTCTTTGGCAATATACATATATAACCTTGGAAAACCTTCCCCCAATTCTTCATATAGGTATTGAGAGATAATTTTTTCACATAAATAAAGCGCGTCCAACTTTCTGGAGGTAGACATATTACTTATTTCCCTAATAATTTGATCAGATACTCCACCGGTATAATCAAAATTAAGCCTATATACCACCTCACCTACAAAAGCATCAACGACAATTTTTCCAAGAGCCGGAATTCTATTTGCGTAGGTAGCAAGATGGAAACGCTTTCCAGCTGAGATTGCTTCACTTATATTTGGACTACGTGAAAAATGCAACGCATCAATATAATGAACAAACTCACTAAGAGAATCTGAATTTTCTATAATTTTACTTTTTGCCTTAACAAAATTAAATAATTCATATAAATAAACTTCTACAGCTTGACTGTATCTTGATGCAAAACAACCTCTTTCATCTGTAGCACTTTTTAACCCTACTGATTCAGCAATATAAACCTCATCGGCTGGAGTAAAGCTAAATGAATCATCATCTTGTAATTCTCTAGTCAATTCTTTTGAATTTTCATAACTTGCTTCAAAAAAATCTTTGTATTTTTTTTTCAGGCTCTCAACCTCAGCTTGCGACAAGCATTCATGAATTACACTAGATAATCCCCTTCTTTCTTTCTCCACCTCAATATCTTGACCTTCAACCTCAGGCACATGCTCCTCCGATGATGAGAACTCTCCGTCAAAAGCCATTTTTTATTTTGATAATTATCTCTATATTATACCAAAAAAACCCCTTTAAATAAAGTAAAAAGGTGACAAAACTGGTTGTCATTTATGCACAGAAAATACACCCCCTCTTTCAAAAACTAAAATTGAGGTTTTTTTGAACCCCAGGTCGTCGCCGTCTCAAAGGCATGGCCAACATGGAACAATTTCCCTTCCTCAAATTGATTGGCGATGATTTGCATGCCAATAGGCAGACCATTTGAGCTGAAACCCGCCGGCACCGACATCCCACAAATCCCCGCTAAATTGACCGGAGTGGTTAGGATATCAGCCATGTACATCGAAAGAGGATCATCTACTTTTTCACCAATTTTAAAGGGAAGAATAGGAGAGGTCGGTGTGATCAACGCATCGCAAGATTTAAAAACCTCATCGAATTCACGCTTCATCAATGCCCTCACCTTGGCTGCCTTCAGGTAAAACGCATCGTAATACCCGGCACTCAGAGCATAAGTTCCAATCATAATCGTCCGCTTGACCTCGTCGCCAAACCCCTCAGAACGAGACTTGAGGTAGATTTCCTCCAACTCCTTCGCTTGATCAGATGCATGGCCATATTTGACCCCATCATAACGCGACATGTTACTACTCCCTTCTGATTTGACCAGCATGTAATACGTTGGAATGGCGTATTTGGTCAAGGGCAGGCTCACTTCGGTGATTTCAGCCCCTAATTTTTTAAGCACCTCCACCCCCTGCATCACAGCATCGGACACTTCTTTGTCGACCCCTTCCGTAAAATACTCTTTGGGAAGACCTAATTTCACCCCGGTTAAATCGGTTTTCAAGTATTGGGAATAGTCAGGCACCGGCACATCAACGGTTGTCGCATCTTTTTCGGATTGTCCCGCCATCGCCTGCAATACCAACGCGGCATCTTCAACCGTTTTGGTCATGGGTCCGCTGGTGTCAAAGCTGGAGGCGTATGGAATACAACCATGCCGAGGAATGCGCCCATAAGTGACTTTCAATCCCACAATCGAACACAAACTGGCTGGTTGTCTAATCGATCCTCCCGTGTCGGTTCCAATCGAAAAAACAGACTGATCCCCCGCCACACTCGCCGCTGGTCCTCCTGACGACCCACCCGGAACATAATCGAGATTCCAGGGGTTGCGACTGGTTCCAAAATAACTGTTTTCCGAACTCGACCCCATGGTGAACTCATCGGTATTGGTTTTTCCTAACAAAATGACCCCTGCATCCAGTAGCCGATCGTAAAGATGAGCATTGTAGGGCGGTACAAAATTCTCGAGCATTTTTGAAGATGCTGTCGTCTTGATGCCATCGGTACACACCACATCCTTCAAATTCATGGGAATGCCCGTGAGAATCCCGGAAAAATCTGCTTTTTCATCGATTTTTTTAGCCTGCTCTAAGGCAATTTCTGGCGTGACAGTCACAAAGGCATTCAGCTTGTGGTCGGTCTGCTCAATGCGATCAAGGTAGGCTTGAGTCAACTCGGTCGCCGTAAACTCCTTATTTCGAAGCCCCTCCTGTGTTTGTTTGATAGATAAATGAATCATAGGGAATTTGGTTATTTTGTAGAGACGCAAAATCTTGCGTGTCTACAAAATATTAGAAACCTTAATCATATTTCGTTCGATGGGTTGTGGTGATTGGGCTAGTAGTAGGGGCGCAAGATTTTCAGTCTCTACGCTATCCCCATAAACCATATTCTCAACCCCTGTGATCTGAGCAATGGGCTCCACCCCTTCGGTATCAACCTCTTCGAGCATTTTAGCATTGTCTAAAATCTGCTGAAGCTGAGGGAGGAATTTTTCAATTTCCGCCTCCGAAAGCTGCAATTTAGCCAGATCAGCGATTTTTTTAACGTCGTCTTTAGTGAGCATAAAATATTTTTTTAGGCAGGGTTACTATACCTTATTCCCTAGATTTGTTACAATGTTTTCAGTTCAGATTCGAAAATCAAAAACCAAACATCAGCCGCCCACCCCGATTCGCAAACCAATTCGTTTACCCACCCGTAAACCAATCCGAAAGCCAATTAGAAAATCCCCCCAGCCCCCTTTGTTAAGGGGTAGCCATGTGTAGAACATAGGCCCATTCGAAAACCAATTCGTTTACCAACCTGAAACCCACTCGGAAATGAATAAAATAAAAAACATCCACGACGTCAGCAGCTTTTTCTTTTTTGTGATGGCATTTGGCTACGTGACCATGGTACTGGCCTTGCGAAATGCCTATCTACCGGATTTCTTTTTGGCCTTGATGCGGATTTTAGACCTCCCTTTCGCCTTTGTCGCCCTGCTTTATGGGGGTAGCACCTTGGCCATGCAACTTAAAACTGACCAGGAGGGGAATGTTCAAAATGGAGCGTGGATGATCAGCATTAGCGTGGGCGCCTTGGTTCTATTTTTAGTGGTGGCGCTGATGAATTTTGGTTTTCCACCGGTGATTTAATACCAATTATGGACGACGGATAAGGTGTATAAAAGAGGAACTGACTTTGGATGGCTTTGAATTTAGGGGATTCCACGGTCGGAGCCCTGGAAAAAACTCCTTTTTAGAAACCTTTCCATCTTTGATTTAAGCCTGGAACTGACTTCTCAGACAGAACCCTCCTACCTCTGCTTATAATTAGGAGCATCCTTGGTCACCATCACATCATGGGGATGGCTTTCGTGCAGGCCAGCGTTAGAAATGCGGACGAATTTGGCTTTTTCTTGGAACGTGGCAATATCCTTTGCCCCCACATACCCCATACTCGAACGCAGGCCGCCTACCATTTGAAAGATTTCGTGAGCCACAGGGCCTTTATAAACAATCTGCCCTTCGATGCCTTCGGGGACGTATTTGGCCTCTTCTTTGACATCTGCTTGACCATAACGCTCCTTTCCTCCCCCTTGCATGGCCCCCATACTCCCCATGCCCCGGTAGGATTTGAAGGTTTTTCCATCATGATAGATCAACTCACCTGGGCTTTCTTTGGTGCCTGCAAATAGAGACCCTAGCATCACTGAAGAGGCTCCACTGGCAATAGCCTTTGCCACATCCCCTGAAAGTTTAATCCCTCCATCCGCAATCACTGGGAGGTCGTATTTTTTGGCCACCTTCACACACTCCATCACGGCTGAAAGTTGAGGTGCCCCGATTCCCGTGACCACTCGCGTGGTACAAATTGACCCTGGACCAATTCCGACTTTAACCGCATCAGCCCCTGCGTTTGCCAGCGCTTCAACAGCCTCTCCTGTCGCAATGTTTCCTCCAATCACTTGCAAGTCTGGGTAGGTTTTTTTGATGTATTTGACGGTATCAATCACCCCCTTTGAGTGTCCGTGAGCAGTGTCTACGACGAGCACATCCACCCCTGCTTTGACGAGCTTTTCCACCCGCTCTTCCATGTTTTTAGCAGGTCCAACAGCGGCTCCCACACGCAGACGCTTTTCGCCATCTTTGCAGGCATCGGGATAAAGCTTGTTCTTTTCGATGTCACGTCGGGTCACCATGGCCTTGAGTTTCATGGACTGCTTGTTGTCCACAATGACCAATTTACTGTGCTTACTCTCCTCCAAAATATCATTGGCTTCACTGAGCGAAATGCCTTCTTCGGCGGTCAAAAGTTCATCCACTTTGGTCATGCGCTCTTCCACGGTTTGTGACGCGTGTTTGTGGATGAAATAATCATTAGCCGTGATCAACCCCATCAATTTCCCCCCCGTCTTTCCATTATCGGTGACTGGAACCGCTTTGTAGCCATATTTATTCCGAATTTCATAAATAGATTGGATGGTATCGCTGGGCTTGGCACAGATGGGATTTTTGATGAATCCATTTTCAAAGCGCTTCACCAAATCGACTTCTTCGGCTTGCTCATCGGGGCTTAAATTTTTGTGGATGATTCCAATCCCACCATAAAGGGCCATTTTGATGGCCAACTCATGCTCGGTTACCGTGTCCATGGCGGCACTCACCAAGGGCACATTCAGCCGAATTTCTTTGGTCAGACGGGTGCTGGTGTCAACGTCTCGTGGCAGAATTTCAGAATATTGAGGGAGAAGAAGAACGTCGTCGTAGGTGAGATAGAAAGGGAATTCCATGGGTTCGAATGGGTTAACGGATTGGATTCAGATTGACTTCGGATGGGTGAACGAATTGGTTTGCGAATGGGGTTCGGATGGGGGTTGTATATCCCCACTCATCGACCTACCCATGTCCAACTTGCTTCCTATCCAAAATTTTTGTTATTTAACATAGATCGTATCACATCTAATTGGCAGAGTCAAATTTTAGTTTTTTGGCTTAAATAAAGGTTAAATCGCTTGACATTTTTTTAATTTTACTTAAATATTATGATGTCATTAATCCTCCAAACACATGACTGTTAGAAACTTTAAAACACGTGAATCTGTCCTTGAAACAATGGAAGAGCAGATTGATGGACTTTTGAAAACTTGCTTCACCACTCAATCACTTGATGAATACCTAATTCCTTTTGCTGGACAATCTAGAAAGGCCTGTGAGATCATTCTCGAAATTGATGAACATGTTGATCAAATTGATGAACTTCTTGAAGCGTTGGCGGAATCTCGTGCAATGGCAGAAATTTTACTGACAAAGCCGGGATCTGAAATAAGCTTGCTTGAACATAGGTTAAATTCACCAAAGACGTTTGCCTTTGCAAAACGACGCATTAATAATATTAGTAAAATTTTAGAGTCATTGGAGGAAAAATTTGCCGATCAAATAGCAAAAAGAGAGGCGGATCAAAAAGAACTTAATCGCAGGGATCTTATTAAGCAAGAGCCCGTTTTAGAGTGTGGAGACAGTCAAGATCAAGATGGTAAAGAGGAGCCAAAAACTCCTGATGATCTGAAAGAAGTCCCACTCACCCTCATTGAAGGTGAAGGAAGGGCGAAAACAACTCGTAGGCAAATTGGAATGAGTATTCTCAGGTTAATTGTCCCAGTTGGTAAGGAAGATGATTGTCAAATAGAAGTTCAACTCATTGAAGGCTATCTTGATAGTGTAAAAGCAATCATCGATTGTCATCGAAATAAAACAGCCTATGATTCAAATATTGATTATTTAACCGCATTAGGAAGGAAAGATAATCTAGAAGAGGGTATAACAAATAAATTTAGATCCAGGAATGCCAGAGGTGAATTTGAAAAAATCTTAGAAATCTTAAACGAAATGATTACTATTGCCTCACGCCAAAATCACCAGGTGGCCTAATTCCCATTGAATTTTCCCCTAAAATAAGCTAAACATAAACTATAACAACGAAATAACTTGAAACGAAACCACTAAGTACAGCAACTCGTTCAGTGTTATTTCGTTAGCAGTTATCTCGTTAATCCACTGAATTGAGCGAAACGCATGAGCCCACAGGAAGGCGATGGAAACGACTGTTTTGGTGGGTGGGGGTGCCCGTTTTTTTACTATTTGTCATCCAAGGTTCCCTGCCAGCTCCCCAGATCATTCTCACTCACCCTGAAGCAGAGCTGCAAACCGTTGTTTTTGACGGTGCCTTTTTGATTCCATTTGACCAGCCCATGCATCAAAAGTCAGTGATGGATGGCTTTAAAATCACCCCGCATGTGGATGGCCAATTGAGCTGGGATGACCAAAAAACCCTTCGCTTTTTGCCCGACCGCCCCCTTGAAATTGACGATGAATACCACATCCAAATTAAAAAAACAGCCAAAAGCCTGTGGCGCAAACCCATGGAATTCGAAGCATCAATTTATTACTTAGTGACTGGGCCCCCCTTCATTCAATTCACCCATCCCAGCGACCAAGCCGTGATTGCAGAAAATGGGGTGATCACTGTCATGTTTGACCAAGCCATGGACTTTGGAGGACTTGAAGCCAGTGATTTAATCCAAGCCAAACCAGCACTGGAGGGAAAAATACGAAACGTTGGCCGTAGCGCCTTTCAATTTACCCCTAGCAATTTAGAGCCCAAACAAACCTATAAAATCACCATTCCTAGTGGGATACCTGCACAATCTGGAGGGGAAACTGAAGACAGTGTCAGCTGGAGCGTTCGAACCCCACTCACCCAAGTGATTGAGGTGACACCAAGCCCCTATCAAACCGTCGGGCTCAACGACCCCATTGAAGTTGCCTTCAATCACCCCGTAGAACTGGCTCAGATCCAACCGGGTCTCAACACTCAACTTTTCCCTTCCAATGATGTGGACGCGGCAGAAAATCCTCAAAATGATGGCTTTTTTAATGTTGAAGTCCGCTATGGCCTAGATGGAAATGGTGAATTGGACCCCACTCAACTGATTTTTAGCCCTAGTTTTCCCTACTTGCCTGGGCAAGAATACCGCTTTGTCCTTAAGGCTGACGAAGGTCTGGCATTAGAAGCTGACTTTGAGCTATTTTTTAGAACCCACGCCGATCAAGCTGAAGTGTCTGTTTTGGAGACGCATACACCTGTAAATGGGGCAAATGAAAACCTTATTTTTAGTCCTTTTGAAACGGTCCAAATCCCCTTACAAACTGAATTTGTAGATGAAACTGCTGTAAAAACCTGCCTCATTTCAACATCAAGCTACTTGCAAGGGGATCTAGATGGTTTTGAGTGTGAAACTACCGCCATCCCCCTAGACACTCCCACCTCCATGTTGAATTTAGACCCCACAGAACAAGGGGGGCTGTATTTTATCGAACTCATCACAAAAAATAACCCCCTAGAAACCATCGTATGGCGGATGAATGCCCATCTTATCCTCAAAAAATTAGAAAATGGGTGGTTGGTGTGGGCAAGTGATTTGGAATCTGGTGAACCCCTGGCTGACTTAAGCCTTAACTTTTTTTCTGAAAATGGTGTGCTTTTAGCTCAAGGAATAAGTGATGAAAATGGCCTATTTAAATTAAATCAAGCACTCTCTGACACGCTTTGGGTGGAGGGAAAATCTGAAACCCATTGGGGACTCACACCCTATCAATCTCCACTAAAAATAGTGATGCCAAAAATTGAATCTGCTGTGTGGGCCTTGGAACAAGTGGAATATCGACCTGGTGAAACCGTTAAAATTCATGGGGTCTTACCATTAAACCAGCAAAGCACAACTTCCATTTTTCTAAAGCAAGGTGCTCAAATCATTGCAGAACCCTCTGTTGAGTCACTTGAAAATGGCGGATTTTTAGCTCAAACCCTTTTAAATAACCATCTTTCCGGAGGCATATATTCCCTTCATCTTCAGGAAAATGGCATTGATATAGCCACCCCATTAAACTTTTTTGTAAATGCCGAGAAGGGCCAAATAGAGCTCAGCTGGAAACAGGCCCCCACCCAGCTTATTGAGCTTAACAATAACACTTTTCAACTTTTTGCCTCCTACTCCAATGGGTTGCCTGTAGCTGGCTTGGAGGGGCAATTTTATTTGTGGAACAAGGAAGGTAAAAAATATCTTCAAGGAGAGTTGATATTTGATGAGCGAGGACAAGCCAGTTTATCGTGGATCAATGATGATTTAATCTTAGACAGCGGTGATTATTTTTGGGAAGTAATTGCCCTTCAAAATCGACGGGTGGTGGCCCGAAAAAAACACTCATTTTCATTGACCGCTGCCCCTTGGACCATTGAGCTTAAAATGGACCAGTCTCTTTTTGATAGTAAAGGCCCTGTTGATGGTAGCCTTGTTTTAAAAAACCATTTGGGCACCACGTTAAGAGGGGTCGAAACTCAAATCACACTTGAATCGGAGGATGACGTGCTTTATGGTCAAACGCTTAATACAGAAACTAGTCTCACTGATTTTTCAATCCCTTTGCCCAAAGATATCCTTCCAGGATCTTATTTTCTAAAAGTGGAGGCCGCTGATGCCGAGGGAAGAAAGCTCATTAAAAGTAAGCCACTGGTTATTTATGAGATGGGAAAGCCTGCCTTAAATGAAATGAGTGTGTTGACCGAACGGGATGCTTATTCATCTGATGAACCTGTAAATATTTACCTCAATTTACCTGATGCCTCTTTAAATCATCCTGCTTCCATTCTTTTTAGCACGGAAAAACAAGGGCTGACATTAGAGGCTATCCCCATGAAGGTGAGTCAGCCATGGAGCGCAATTGAGCTTCCTTTAACCAATGAAATTGGTCCTGACATGACCATTCGGGTGGGACGGGTGAGGGATGGTCAATGGGAAGAAGTACAAACTCTTATTGCAGCTACGCCAGCTCAAACTAACTTGGATGTTGACATTCAGCTCGATCCTCAGCGCCCCAAGCCAGGCGAAGAGATGACCATCCATTTTAAATTGAAAGGAGGAGGTGAAAATCACTCTGGAGGTTTCATGATAAATGTTTTGAGTCGTGATGGAGATGGGGATTCAATCTACTTTAATCCACAGCTCAAAGCCGATGAAAATGGTCAAGCTGAGGTGACATTTAAGCTCCCCATGGACAATCAAAATGTTGTCATTCATACCCTGGGATACGCGGGTGGAAAATGGATCAGTCTTCAAAACACTATACCGATGCAAGATGCCTTCTTGATTCGGCCAATTCTCCCCCACCCGCTTCATCCTGGAGATCAAACGACTTTTGGAGCCCGGGTTAAAAACATGACGAATGAAAGGCTTGAGGTTGCCCTGGAGATGAAGGTGGACCATGCTGTGGCAAGCAACCCCCTTCAGTCTTTCAATCTTGAACCTGGGGAGGAGCGTCAATTGAATTTTGATGCCCGCATTGACCCTCAAACAACCGCTGATGAGCTTCACCTTCAATTTCTTTCAAATCGAGATTCTGTAGCCATCACACTCCCCATTAAACAAAAACGTTTGTGGATGGATGTAGCGAAGGTAGACAAAGTGTCTAACGTTTGGTCGAGTCTCTTCTCCCTGCCCACCCCCCATCGAATGGGAGTGGGAGAGCTTCGAATCTATCTTGGCCAAAGCCCAATGACAATGGTTCATGCTTCTTTTCAAGCCATTTCTGAGATTAAAGCTGCCAACAATTTTCAGCAAACCCTCTTGCTTTTAAGCCACCTAACCCTTGATACAGAAGAAGAAAACAACCTTCAAGCCCATGTGAATCACCTTCAAAGCCTTATTGATGAAGGTGGGGGTGTTTCTTTTTGGAATCGTAGCTCAAGCTCCTTGAATGCTTCCGCATTAGTGGCTTTGAGCTTGGCTAAAGCGAGCGAAGAAAATTTAAATGTGGAACCATCGACTCTCAATCGATTGCTGGCCTACCTACTCGAAACTCTGAATGACCCCATGCTTTCTGACAACGATCGTGCCCTTACCCTTTGGGTGTTGAGTGAACACGGTCAATATGACACCGAGGCGACCCTTGAAGCTTACAAAAAACTTGATGAAGAGGCCGTTGCAGCTCGTACTTATTTACTGATGACACTTGATCACCTTGCTGAGGCAGGTCAGGTGAGTGTACGTCCTTTTATTGAACGCTTGAAGCAAGAATTAAATGCCTTGGCTCAAAATGCCCCTGTGGGTCGTTATTTTGAAGAAAAGAGTCGACAGGACCGCTTTTTGACTACCTCACAAACTTTTTATGCCTTTGCAACCTTAGACGCTGACAACCCACTTTTACCAAAATTGGCTGATTACTTAACCTCCCAAGCCTCTCTTCGTGAGCCACTTCAGCATTATGAAAATCTATGGTTTATACTGGCGATGGCCAATTGGCAGACTGAAAAAACCAGTGTCGAGAATGAAACCCTTGCCCGCATTCGGCTCAATGGCCAGCCCCTCAACCAACCAGAAGCAATTGAAGATTGGCCGGTCGATCTATTTAAGCTGACAGCCAAAGGAAAATTGTTGCGCTCGGAAGGAGTGAATGATTTATTGGTTCAAATCAATGAAAAGGCCTCATTTTATTTGGATGCTACGCTCTTGTCTTATTTAGATGTGGAGCGATTGGAGGGGGTGGAAATGGGCGTGATTCTGGACAGACGGCTTTATCGAAAAGCGGATGATTCTCAAACTCCTGTGGATGAACTGGGGCAAGGCGAAGTGTATGTGAGTCATTTGAGGTTGATCGTTCCAGATGATTTATATGGTGTGGAGGTGGTGGACCCTGGACTTCCTGGGGGATGGCTGACGCCGGTTTCGACGCTTTTTCCATTTGAAGGGGTGAGAATGGAGGGGGGCAGCCTTCGGTATTTTGCCAGCCACTTACCAGCGGGGGTTTATGAGCTGAAGGCTGAACTTCATGCCTCACTGCCTGGCAACTACACGCAGGCCCCTGTTGAACTGACAACCCTGCTTGACCCTGGTGTTTATGGTCGAACTGCGGGGGGAAGAATTGAAGTGGCTGAATAGAAAGGGGTTGGCCTTTGGTGGATTCCACGCTCGGAAGCGTGGAATGACAGTGTAAATATACTAAAACGGAATGAATATTGTCATTCCACTGGGAGCAAGGTGAGACCGTGGAATCAACTAAATTCTTGACCCCCTTCTACACAGCAACTATCCTAGCTTCTTATTTTGGAAGCTTAATTTATGGCATCTAAAAAATACTGGACTTACATCATGGCCAATCGAACAAGGGTTATTTATGTGGGTGCCACGAATGATTTAATGAGGCGTGTTTATGAGCATAAAGAAAAAATGAACCCCAATTGCTTTACGGCAAAATACCATTTATACACCTTTGCCTTTATAATTCCGTATAATGCACCATAGCTTAAATAATGTTTTTAGCCTTAGGTAGAAGATAATAAAGGCTTCGGTGCATACTACAAAATTCGAAATTATTTATGTGAAGGAGTATAAATAAGCTGGTTCATTTTGAGGAGGCAGATGATATTTGTGTAGCAATTGGCAGAGAAAAACAATTGAAGCGATATAAAAGAAGCTGGAAAGTAGAACTGATTGAAGCGGTGAATCCAAAATGGGAGGATTTAGCGGAAGGGTGGTATAAATGATGAATGGTAGGGTAGTAGATTCCACGGTCAATGCCGTGGAATGACAATTCTGTGTATTTTTAGAGTGCATATTTAGTGTCATTCCACTGCGAGCGGAGCGAGACCGTGGAATCTACCACGATCTAAAAAACTTAATGCCAAGCAAGCTAAAAATGAGATCTGGAGAGCTTTTTTCTAAGTGTTAAATTTTTTTAAAATTATAACTTGACAAGTTTACAATTATTTAATATAGTGTTGTTACATTAATTATTTATAAAAAATAATATGAGCTTAGATTCAACCCGTACCACCAGCGCTATTTTGGATCACGTTATCAATCCTCAAGCAATAATGAGCGATGCTGAATTTTGGTTAGCTGCAGCTGAATTATACCCAGATTTAGCTGAAAATATAGATGAAGTTAGAGCGCGGAGAGCAGCAAATAAAGCTAGAAGAAAGGTCTTCACTTTAGTACCACCTAGTGATGAGCAGAAAACCAAACTTTGCCCAGATGGAAATTTATATACAGCTAAGGAGGATGTGGAGGGTGAGGATGTTACAGAATTGGAGGAGGAAGTTGCTGAGGGTGAGGATGTTACAGAATTGGAGGAGGAAGTTGCTGAGGGTGAGGATGTGGCAGAGGTTGAGGAGGTGGATGATGATTTTTTTGTTCATATTGAAGTCGTGGAGGATAATACCGCTGAACTCTCTGGAGCAGGGAATAGGCTAGAAGGTACAGGCACAGGAGAATTAGTTATAGAGGATGCTCATGATATTACCTTTGATGATCCAGAGTCATTAGAGCACACAGGCTAACCAACCCGCTAAAAAGCTCTGCCCATCACCGCTTCACTGTTTGTTGCCCGCAGTGGAAAGATGGTGGGCTTTTTTAAAACAAAACCATTAGGACTACGACGGCTTAAGAAGTTAACTAAAAGTTAAGCTGTTTGACAAAACAATAAAAATAGACTAAATTTTAACTGTTGCTGAAATTTTCAAGAAAAATTAATCCTCCATTACTATGAATGCACGTGTTGAAAGAGATTCTGTGAACTCTAAAGTTGATGAGGAGCCACTCTCACCTGGAGAAACTCCTTCTGAATCAGACTCAGATGTACTAGAAAGTCTTCGACGCTATGCACTCCTCAGGAACAGACGGGATTTACTCGAAATGCTAGAAAGGTAAAAAGATGATGTAATTGACTTTCTCTTATAAGTTTGTTATAATGGTTAGATTTAACCAATACAAAAATGTCACATCGTTTGATTTATTATAGAGTTCAGCGGGATATGACACCTGGAGAAGGTCGGCGGGAAGTTGATAGCAAATTCTACACACCTGATGATTTGGTAGTTTCAGAGAACGACTCATCTGTTTTAAAAAGCTTAATGGATAATTCTGGAGCCAATGAAGAAGCCAAAGCCGCTTTGGAGGATGGCTTCAGAAGACGCCAAGAAGCCCAGGCTCGAGTTGTTCGAGATGCACTTAGTCAGGTACCTGAAATAGCTCGGCTAAAAAGGGCAATGGGACCCATTGGGTTGAGAAAACTTCTTGAAAGAGGTAGAAATGAAGCTTTTTTTCGTCCAGATGAAGCTGAATCTGGACTAACAGAAATTACTGAAGCTACTTTAAATGCACAAGTTAGCTCAGCCATTCCCGAGTTCAATCCAGGTACATTTAAGCCTAACCTTACAGTGGGTCTTCCTAAAGAAAGTCCAGGCAATCTAGCTGAAGCAATTAGCGAAGCTTTAGAGCCTGAAGGTCCTGAAGAAAAACTTAAGTTAGGAGATGACGCACTTCGCGATATAAGTGATGCAATTGATTTTTTGGATAGCGAAAGCCCACCTCCACCTCCACCCTTTGCCAGTAAAGATCAAAAAGCTGCTTAAACTATTCACTCAAATCTAACACTATGTTTGAACGACGAATTTATCTTACAGAAAGAAAGGCAGATTCTGAGGCACTTCGTGAGGCTGGAATTCATGATATAAAAAAGCTTAATGCTGTGAAAGAGTGTCGAGAAGGAGTGGTAGAAACAGTGAGACCTTATAAAAGTTTCATACCTAGTGAAGCGGAAATGGAATTGATGCAATTACCACAGCGATTAATTCGCCCTGAAGAAATCGAATTTTCAAGAAATATAAAAAAATTACAAGTATTTTTTACTCAAGGGAAAATGATTAGAATAAAAAATACCTCTAATGATGGCCCTAGAACAATCCAAGCCATGGTAACTAATATTATTACCTCTGAAGACGGAGCTCATATAATCCGAGTTATATATGATGGAAATGGTAAGCCAATAATGAAGTATGTACCAGCACTTTCAGCTGTAACACATAATAATGCTCCATTTGCTGAAAAACATGGTGAAAACATGGAAAAAGCAAAATCTGTTGTAGATTTTTTAATTAATAGACAAAATAAATTAGATGAAAATGCCGATACACTCATTGGTGCCCATGCCATTTATAAAGGTCAAAGTTGTTATATTTTAGGAACAGAAGGTAGTGGGGGAAGCCGAGTTTTTACTGTTTTATTTGATGAAAAGGGTTCAGAAAAATCTGATAAACTTAAATGCAAAACTATTTCCTTAGAATCTTTTTCAAAATCAGCCCAAGAAATTGAAATAAATATGCTCCCAAGGCAAATTGCTGAAAACTGGTACAAAAATACATCCCTAGGATATTATCGGGTCCGAAAAGCAGCCTAAGAAAACCTTCCAATTAAAACACAAAGAAAATTTGACTCATCCAAACTGGCACTCTATAATTAAGAGTGCTAAATTTGTAATATCAAAATTTTCACCCCTCCCTTTGACGGAAAAGTACAAAATATAAAATGGTAACCCCCATTCGTACGCCAATTCGACCCCCCATTCGTCAACCTATTCGAAACCAATTCGCCTACCAATCCGAAACCCCATCCGCTAACCCATTCGAAACCATGGAATTCAAAAACCTCACCTTAAAATCAGCAGAAGCGCTAAAAGGCGCTCAAAAAATAGCTCAAAAGCTGAAACATGCTCAGATGGCCACCCCCCACGTACTCCTTGCCCTCATCCAGCAACGTGAAGGCATTGTACAGCCCATGCTTCAAAAAATGGGGGTCAATTTGCAGAACATCGCCATGCAATTGCAAGCGCACCTAAAAAAACAAGCCACCGTGAGTGGAAACACTCAAATCACAGCCACCCCCGAACTCGCTGGCGTGCTGGAGCAGGCTCAAAAAGAAGCCAAAATATTAGGTGATGAGTACATTTCGACCGAACACCTGCTTTTGGCCATTGTGGAAAAAAGCAAGGTTCTCCCCCTCAAGCATGAGGATGTGCTTAAAATCATGAAAGACCTTCGAGGGTCCCATCGCGTGGTGGATCAAGACCCTGAAAGCAAGTATCAAAGCCTCAAAAAATACACCATCGACCTGACCGAGCAAGCCCGTAATGGAAAGCTAGACCCCATCATTGGGCGAGACGAAGAGATCCGTCGGACCATGCAAATCCTCTCGCGTCGAACCAAAAACAACCCTGTTTTGGTGGGAGAACCTGGGGTGGGTAAAACCGCCATCGCTGAAGGATTGGCCCAGCGTATCGTGGCCGGAGACGTGCCTGAAACTCTCAAGAATAAATATGTTTTGTCTCTCGACTTGGGAGCACTGGTGGCAGGCGCTAAATTTAGGGGGGAATTTGAAGACCGACTGAAAGCTGTTTTAAAGGAAATTGAAGATTCAGCGGGACAAGTGATTCTTTTCATCGACGAAGTACACACTCTAGTGGGCGCAGGTTCGGGAGGAGAGGGTGCCATGGATGCTTCAAACTTACTCAAACCAGCCCTGGCCCGTGGTCAACTCCACGCTATCGGCGCCACCACCTTGAAGGAATTTAGAAAATACATCGAAAAAGACGCTGCTCTAGAACGCCGTTTTCAACCCGTGATGGTCAACGAGCCCACTCCCGAAGACACCATTGCTATTTTGCGAGGGATCAAAGAAAAGTACGAAGTGCATCATGGGGTACGGATTGCCGATAGCGCGATTTTGGAGGCGGTGAATTTATCCATCCGCTACATTGGGGATCGATTTTTGCCCGACAAAGCCATTGATTTGATTGATGAAGCCACGAGTGGTTTAAAAATGGAATTGGAAAGCAAGCCCGTTGAACTAGACAAGCTTCACCGTAAACTCATGCAGCTGGAGATTGAAAAAGAAGCCCTCAAAAAAGAAAAAGATGAGGATTCAAAACAGCGACTAAAAGCCGTGACCAAAGACATGGAGGAGATTGCCGAAAAAGCCAAAGGCATGGAATTGAAGTGGCAGGAAGAAAAAGGGAAAATTGATGGACTTCGCAAAATCAGTGAGGAGATGGACCAGCTCAAAATTGAAGCTGAAAAATTAGAACGTCAGGGGGATTTGAGTCGTGTGGCTGAAATCCGCTATGGTCAAATTCCTGACCTGGAGAAGGAAGTGAAAACCATGCATCACGCCATTAAAAAAACAGGTTCTAGCCTCCTAAAAGAAGAAGTGACTGCCGAAGACATTGCCGAAGTGGTGTCGCGTTGGACAGGAGTGCCCGTCGAAAAAATGCTTTCTGATGAAAGCCAAAAACTGACCGAAATGGAAAAATCCATTGGCAACCGTGTGATTGGTCAAAAACAGGCTATCGCTGCAGTGAGCAATGCCGTCCGTCGAGCGCGTGCAGGCATTGGAAATCCCGATAAACCCATGGGGTCTTTTATGTTCATGGGGCCAACGGGGGTGGGGAAAACCGAACTCGCCAAAGCCCTGGCTGAATTCATGTTCAATGATGAAAAGGCCATCATCCGCGTCGACATGAGCGAGTACATGGAAAAGCACGCCGTCGCCCGTTTGATTGGAGCCCCTCCAGGGTATGTGGGCTACGAAGAGGGTGGTCAACTGACCGAGGCCGTCCGTCGAAAACCTTATTCTGTGCTGTTATTTGATGAAATAGAAAAAGCCCATCCAGACGTATTCAATTTGTTTTTGCAAATTTTAGATGAGGGCCGATTGACCGACAGCAAGGGCCGCGTGGTTGATTTTAAAAATACGATGATTATTTTGACAAGCAATCTGGCCAGTCAGGTGATTCAAAAGTATGCCAATGACACGTCGAGTGAAGAGATGATGGTGGCCCGACTGGAAAAAGACGCCAATAAAAAGGCGGAAGCCCGCTTGGAGCTTCGTAAAAAAATGGAAGGCGAAGTGAATGCTGTCCTTCAACAATCCTTCAAGCCCGAATTCTTGAACCGCATTGACGATGTCATTATTTTTGAAAGTTTAACCAGAGATGAAATCATTGAAATCGTTGACTTACAACTCACCACGCTTGAAAAGCGATTGGCACCTAAAAAACTAAACCTCAACGTGGATCAAGAGGCCAAAGCCCATCTAGCCAAACATGGTTATGACCCTAATTTTGGCGCACGACCCCTCAAGCGTTACATTCAAAATGAGATTGAAAATGCCATTGCTCTGAAAATTTTGGAAGGCAACCTAAAAGAAGGAGCTACCATCAAAGTGTCTGTGAAAGCGGGGGAATTGAATATTGAATAGAGTGATTGAATCAAGCTAAAACTTTTTTCATTCGCCCAACCCCCTCTTGAATGTCTTGCATTGATGAAGCATAAGAAAAACGAATGCAGTTTTGACCCGCCTCTCCAAATGCGCCTCCAGGCACTACCGCCACCCCAGCATTTTCGAGTAAAAATTGGGTGAACTCAAAGCTGTCACGAATGTGATCGTTGAAACAACCTGAAATATCGGGGAAGGCATAAAACGCTCCTTCTGGTTTTTGGAGTTCGAAACCAGGAATCTGATTCATGGCTTCAAAAATAAAATCCCGGCGCTTGATAAATTCGGTCGCCATCAGTTGAATTGAATCTTGAGGACCGGTGAGCGCTTCAAGGCCTGCGATTTGGGCAATGGAGCAAGGATTCGAGGTGCTATGACTTTGCAGGTTGCCCATTTTTTTAATGATGAGCTCGGGGCCGACAATGTAACCAATGCGCCATCCGGTCATGGCGTAGGTTTTAGACACCGCATTGACGATGAAGACCAACTTGCTGAGCTCTTTTAAGTTGGCAATGGAACAATGAGTTTTACCATCATACAAAAAATATTCGTAAACTTCGTCGGAGATGAGATAAAGGTTGTGCTTGAGTGCTAACGCTGCAATTTTCTCAAGCTCTTCTTTTTCAATCATCATGCCCGTCGGGTTGCTGGGGCTGTTGAGAATCAGGATTTTGCTTTGGGGAGTGATGGCTTCCTCCACCATTTTTGCCGTGAGCTTGAAGTGATTGGAGCTCGTGTCGATGAATTTAGAATGCCCCTCGCACACTGCGACCATGTCCGAATAACTGACCCAATAAGGGGATGGAATGAGTACCTCATCGCCGGGGTTGAGCAGGGTCATGAAAAGATTGAAGAGGGCTTGCTTTCCACCATTGGTGATGAGCACATTTTCAACCGAAGCCTCCACTTGATTATCGCGTTTGAGTTTCATCACCACAGCCTCCTTGAGTTCTAAAATTCCAGTCGCTGCGGTGTATTTAGTGAAGCCTTGGTCAATGGCTCGTTTGGCGGCGTCTTTGATGTTTTGCGGGGTGTCAAAATCAGGCTCTCCCGTTCCAAATTTGAGTATGTTTTTGCCCTGCTTGATCAACTCGATGGCTTTGGCATTGATGGCCAAGGTGGCGGAGGGATTGATTTTTTGGATGCGGTTTGAGAGCATGCTTTAGAAATTAAAATTGAAAAATGATGAATCAACTCACAAATCCCAATTAGAAATGTGTCATTACCCCAGACTTTTCCGAATCTCAGCTGCCTCCTCTAATTCTGACGTGAAATCTTCGCCCTCTAATGAATGCAAGTAAATGGAAGAAACAAGGTTACGGTGAATTTTATGCTTGGTTTTAAGCGGCCCCAACTCAACCCCCAAATAATTTTCCACCTCTTGAACATCCTCTTTAATACCGTCAAATGCTGGGAATTGCTTGGCCAGCTCGTTTAAATTTTCCTTGTTAAGGTATTTTCCAGCGTGAATCAAATCAGCCCGAAGATTGAGGTAGTGTTTTTCAATGGTTTCGAGCTTACCCTCTTTCATGGCATCGCGAATTCCTCGGCCGGTTCCAATGAACTCAGGAGGAACACCCAAAGAATAAAGTGACCCCGTGAACTTGATCGTTCGCGGCAAACTAACCTTGCCCACCCCCCGGCTGTAACCAAATAGGCCAATGTGCTGCATGCGCTCACGGCGACCGGGGGTGTGCTTGGCGATATTGTTGACCACCTCGGCAATCCCTTCGACTGTTTTTTTATAGTAGTCTTCAAAGGTCTTGATGACCCACTCAATGTCACTGACCTCGCGTGGAGTGATGGGGGTGAACTTTAACGTGGGCAACTTGGCTTCGATGAATTGAATTGCCTCCTTGACTTGCTCCAGGGGATAGTCATAACGGAAGGCGGATTGAATGCACATGGTTCGAATGCCGCTGTATTCTTGAATGGCGCTTTTGATGGTGGCTGGATTGACCCCTCCACGGAATGGCAAGCAACCAGGTCCAATAATAGGATATGTGGGCACTTCATATTTTTCTGAGATTTCATTGAATTTTTGAAGGGCCACCTTACTGGCTAGCACCGCTGGAAATAAACCGGAATTCAACGCTGGGTCAGAGCGGGCCATGAAGGGGCGAAGGTAGGGGGGCTTCTTTCCAAACTCTGCCTTGCACCCCTCAATGTATTCACTCAAAAGCTTGTCCACTCCAAACAAATGATCACACCCTTCAATGAGAGGAATGACATGGAATTCATGCTCGGTTTGGCGCTGGGTTTTAAAGGCCTCTCGTTTGAAGCGCTCCACCTCGTGAAAGGTTTTTTTGATGCGCAAGAGTTGATCAGCCGATTTAGTCATGGGTAAAATCACCTCAAAAATAGGTGGCGAATTCAGGCCAAGTTCTTGAGCCACATCATCGGCGGTTAGGATGGCCATGAAAGCGCGAGCCAATCGATAACCACTTTCTTCATCGGTGTTGGGGACCCGAAAGGTTAAAAACATATCTTTACCCAATCGATTTTTTTTGAAAAATTCATGATGACGCTGAAAGAGTTTTTCAACCACCGCCTCGTCGACAAATTTACCCTCCCAATCCCACATGTATTCGGTGCAGCCCAACTCCTCAAACATCCGCTGACATTCTTGAACCTCGTCGAGCGTGTTGACGTATTTTTTACCCAAAAAATACACCTCTTTAGCATTATCAGGGTGTTGGGTGGCCATGGTGGCTGGGATTTTTCGGTCCATAATTAGAGGGTTATTTGTTTTTATTTTAGGTCAAATCTTGAAACGTGCCAAGATCTATCTTCATTTTAAAAAAATTCCTTATATAAAACCCCCTTCAAAATCACTCTAAACAAAATCCAATTTTGCGCTCAGGTTCTGAAGGTGGAATAAGCGCCTCAATAGCTTGCCATACTTTTTTGAACTCAACCGTGGTTTCTTGTGAGTTTTTAAGAAGAAAGGTTCTAATTTCTTTTAATTCTTTACTTAATTTTTCAGTCGATACCATTACCCGCCTCATTTTGGTAAAAGTTCGCATGATTTTGATGTTGACTTCAATGACCTGCGGACTCCGAAGCACACTGGACAACATGGCCACACCCTGTTCGGTGAAAGCATAAGGTAAATAGCGTCTTCCCCATGCTTTTCCTGCGATTCTTTATTGGAATTTAAACTTGAGGTCACAAATTGTGACCTCAAAAAAACTAAATCTTTTTCTTTCAATTGGAACATAAAGTCTTCAGGAAAGCGCTCAGAGTTTCTTTTCATCGCCTGATTTAAAATTTTGGTTTGCACACCATATAATTTGGCTAAATCAACATCCAACATCACTTTTTGGCCACGGATGATATAAATAGATGATTCAATACACTCATCAGGCAGCTTTTGTGTATACTTATTTTTCATTATATATTTAGATTATGATTCAAGGTATCATATTAGTGAACTTTTGTTCACCTGTCAATCCCTTTTTTAAAAAAGATCTGATATAATGAATGCATGCTTAATCTCCTTCGAAAAATCATTGGCTATGACAATCTTATTAGGCGCGCCTGGCATTTTAAGAAAGGACTACTGGCTGCCATGTTATACGGGTTTCCTGGCAAAAAAATGGTGTGTATTGGCGTGACTGGTACCAATGGTAAAACCACCACCACTCATATGATAGAACATGTACTGCATTCGGCCGGTAAAAAGGTGGCCATGATGTCTACGGCTGAATTTTCTATTGATGGGAAGCACTGGGTGAATGAATCTAAAAAAACCACGCTTTCCCCTTTTCAGACTCAAAAGTTTCTTAAGCAATGCCTGAAGGCAAATATGGATTATGTGGTGATTGAATCCTCCTCGCATGCCTTGCATCAATTTAGGCTTTGGGGCATTCCGTTTTGCGTTGGGGTGATGACCAATCTTACCCATGAACATTTAGACTATCATGGCAACATGCAAAAATATGCAGCAGCCAAGCGCATGCTGTTTGAAATTGTAGCTGCCTCTAGCAAGAAAAAAATGTCAAAACGAATGAGGCAAATAGCCCATCAAAAAACAAGCGTCCTTAATGCTGGCGACGAATACTACCCCCTTTTCAAACAGGTTGAGGTGCCTGTGCAGGTTAGTTATGGAATAGAAACAGGGGACCTTCAAGCCGTTGATATCGAAAATCACAAAGCGGGTTCAAAATTTGCCTTGATTTTAAAACCTTCCAAGCTAACTCAAGTGATTGAACTTAAGCTGACAGGAAGTTTCAACATCGAAAATGCCCTTGCGGCGACGGGCGCTGCACTGGCTTGTGATTTGGAATGGGACGCTATTAAAAAAGGGCTTGAAAGTTTTGAAAGTGTTCCAGGACGCATGGAGCGGATTAAAAGCCCTAAAGGCTTTGAGGTGATGGTGGATTTTGCCCTGACTCCTGATGCCTTGCAACGGCTTTATTCGGAGCTTAAAGAAAATACAACGGGTCGTTTGATTGGTTTGATTGGAAGTTGTGGCGATCGAGACAAAGAGAAACGTCCCGAAATGGGTAAAATTGTAGCCAGCCACTGTGATTTGACAATTGTGACCGATGAAGAACCTTACACAGAAAATCCCATGGACATCATGCAGGCCATTTTAAAGGGGGCTGAGGAAGTGAAAACCCTGGGTGAGGACTTACTGTTGATTGAAGACCGTAAAAAAGCTATGGAATATGCGATTAAAAACGCAAAAAAGGGAGATGTGATTGTGGTCACGGGTATGGGCTCCTTTCAAACTCGAACCATGAATGATGGGCCGATGGAGTGGGATGAGCGGGAGGTGGCTAGGGAGTTGATTGGAAAATACCGGTGATCAAAAGGAACTTCAATTAAATTCAAGCTGTGCCATATTTGCTTATTCCTGCCTTGAAAGCTCCGCATTCACTCGCTCAATCAATTCTATAAAACCTGGACTTTCAATGTCTTTTGACTCCCTAACCCGAAGCACCACCAATGACCAGGCATCGTTGGGATTTAAAATACCCTTCCAAATGCGCTGAGAATAGTCGGATATGATTTCGTCTTTGCCGACAAACCAGTAAAAAATGACGCCTTCGTCATTTTTTAACGTTGCTTGGCGCATGTCGATGCCATTGAGTTGAACAATTTTAGAATGATCGACCTGATGCCCCATGCCTTGAATGCAGATTTCGGGGTTGTGATGGCTGCGCCACGAGGTACTGGTTAACATGAGCAAAGCAAAGGGATTGCCATCGACTTCACCTCGGAATTTTTTGGCAAATTGAAGTTCTTGGCGGTCAAAAAAATCACGTTCTTTTTGGCTAAAAGGGAGGTCTTGAAAGTCTTCCTGCGAAAAATCGAAAGTAGTACTAGAGCTTGATGCCTCTTTTACATCGAGGGGCTTACTTTTAAAATAAAGGCTTGAGGCGCCATCAAACAATAAAATGCCAAGGATTAAAATAACCAGTGTTTTTTGGCCAGATTTTTTCTGAATGGAGAGAGTATTATCAGAATGAGAGCTCAAAAATCGAGTGCTCAAATACAGAAGTAAATACGCACTTAAAAGAAAGCCTAGCACTCCCAAAAAAACATGAATCGCATCGCCTTCTTTTTGAAAACCCATGATGTCGACAATGAAAATGAGGCTGAACACGCGCCAAAAATTCAAAAATAAAAGAGAGAAGTAAAAGGCTAGAGATACAAGAATCAAACGCAGAGAAAAAGTGACGCGTTTGAAAAAATAAACCGTCAACATCAAAAGGGTGCCAATATAAATGCTTTTGACCCCGCTGCAAGGTAAATCGATGCTGGTGGCCGTGTTTTCAGTAAAAATAACCGTGGCTTGAGATATGTTTGAATGCCCCATTAGACCTAGCAAAACGCTGACTGCTTTTGCAGTTACAATACGAATGGGAAAGCCTAAAAAAGTTTGGATGTGCTCTGCAAAAGGTAGGGTAAGAGAAATGATACCCGCTAAATAAACCCCTCGTTTCCAAATGTGTTTGGGCAGATAACAGCCCATCAGAAAGTAAAATCCCATCAAAAAAGCGAAGGCAGAAATGAGATGGTAGTGCCACCATAGAGCATTGATGAAATCCAAGCCAATCATCAGAATCAAGCCGTGAATGGCGACTGGCTCGGCGGAAAAACCCCAATGGCTCAAGGCTTCTTTTCGATGTTTCCACAAGGCGGATAGCATCAAGACAACGAGGATCAAAAAGAAGATTCCATACTCATAATAATGAGGCTCGACAAAGGTTTTTGCCATCCACAACAGACTTGTCCTGAAATAGAAAAAGAAAGTAACAAAGGCTAAAGCACTCCAATATTTAAGACTTATCTTTTGAACCATGCTGTGATTCTTTGTCGATAAAAAGCCAGCAAAATAAAGGCGCTCAAGAACATCAACAGCCACTCTTCAGGCTCGGGGGTTCCTCCAATATCTAAAAGTCCTGCGCCTGCTGGAGCAGGAAGAAAATCAGCCCCTTGATTGAATTCGCTTTCAAAGCGATCGTCTTGTTCCTCTGCCCATTCTAGCTCTTCGCGCTGCCTATCATTCACCAAGGCTAAAAGGGATGAATACGGCGAGGCAATATTATAGTCGATGGCTACTTGGTGTAGTTGGTCTAAGGTTTCTAATTCACCCACATCACCGTCTTGAATCCAAGATTGAATCTTAAATTTAGCGCCCACGGCCAAGAAGTCTGGATCCTCTGCTGGACTAGAGTTTTTGAATAACCATGAATCTTGAAAATCAGGTAATTCTAGTGATTCTTCTTGGCCAACTTCTAGTTCATCAATATTGTCTATCAAAATGAGGCCTATAGGTTTGGCTATGGTTTGGAGAGGTTGTTGATTGGGACTCAGCCACATTCCCTGGTCGGTGGCCTGTACGACTTCCCAATCCTTTATTTCTTGCGTGTCTAAACTGATCTGACGGATCTGAAACGCTTCTAAGGCCTGCGCCAAACTTTGATGAGTGCCTCCACGGCTTTTGAATATATAATTGCCTAGTTCAGTAGAATAAAGGGGTGGCCCATCGGGATGAATTAGGTAGGCAGGGGAATTTGGAATGTCTGACAGGTCAGAGGCTGACTCATCCTGATCATCTGAATTTGAGATTTCAGACATTGCCCCATCACTGATCATGAACAAGGCTTCGTATTTTTCACTCGATTCACTCAAGGTTTTTAACGCCATCAAACGTTCTGTTTGACCTAAAAAGTGAAGCTCAAATGATTCTTTCAAACGTTCAGAATTCAGGGTGATGGGTTGACTGACATGGGTGTTGAAAAAGTAAAGATCCACCTGATTTTCCTCAATCAAGCCTGTTGGAATGGCTTGCAAGAAGGTTTCAAGGTCAAAATCGCGATTGCTGTAAGACGCATCCACCGCCAAAGCAATCTTTTTATCTTTTAAGTTCAATTGGCTTTCAGTGGCATTGCAATCGTAGTCTGGTAAGGCGGGATTGGCCGCATGAGGCACAAAAACTAACTCCTCATCAAAGCCCATGATTTTATTGCTGCAAGCCAACAAATTAGAGGCCTCAAGGGGCAAGTGAGTTGTCATTTCAGACGCAGAAAGAGCTTCGCCATCTAACATAAAATCAGTCTTGATGTGCTTCTCATCCACATTTCGCGACACGGTGAATTGGGGCAGTGGAATGCCTTCTTTTTCAAGAAAGGTGACGTATTCTATCTTCACACGTTGATCTCCCTCTTCTTCAAAATCCTCGCTGCGCTGTTCAAAAAAGCTAGGTTCAGTGGGAATGGGGAACACACGTAAGCGGTACTGATTTGGCCCCATTTGCTCCAATAAAGCGGGGTCCTTTCTGAGGCGAACTTGGCCTGAATAGGTAGCCTCTGCTGCCCCCTTAGGGGCAACCACTCCTTCAAATTCTAAATCTGGGCCAAGCCACAGGCCGGTGACCACCGCGTTGTCGGGTAAAAAGAATTCGTAATACACCTCTTGGCTTTGGTCGCTTTTATTTTGATATTGCTCTTCAAGGCTGACACGAGCGAATTGGCCATCCTCACTTATTTGAGCATCAATCTGACGATCAATAACCCGCACATTCGCCTGACCTTCATCTAAAAGACCAGAACGAGCCGCACTCGAGATTTGTGCGGCATCCAAGGTGTCTAAAATTGTCTCTTGTTCGCCCTTTTGAATGTGCTCATCAAACAAAGCTTGATACCAGGTTTCAGCATTGTTTTTATCCGTCCAAAAATCACCCTTATAAATGAAGGGTCTGGCCAAACCATTGAAAGCATTTTGCAACACCACACCCAACTCTTGAGATGTTTCCAACACCTCTTCATATCCTTCTGCAACGATGTCTGCGTCTTGGTCTGCTAAATATTGGTATGAAGCCAAATAGAGTTCGGCTAAATGGTTTTTTAGATCGTTATTCCGGGCTAACTCTATGCTTAATTCCTGATTTTCTTCAAAGCTATCTGCCTCTAAAAACGCTTCGATTTCTGATTGATAAGATTCTGACTTAGGTTGAACAGAGAAAATAAAGAAGGTAAGAACTATCAGACTTAAAAAACCATAGGTCAATTGCTTCGCTCTTTTTTTGGAAATCAATTTAACCAAATGAGCATAGCTGGCTTTGAAAGAATGACGATAAGCCAAAATAGCTATAATTGGCATAAGAAAAGCCATGCCAAAAGTGAGCAAAAAAAGCAGGGCATAAAAAATAAAGCTAAAAAGGGCTAGGCCTCTGGTATCCATGACATACTCAATCAGTTCTCCAAATGGAATCTCAACGAAAATGAAACGGAAAAATCCTACCAATAGAATGGGTAAAAAGAAAAGGAGGAGTAAAGAAATGTAACCTTGTAGAATCAACGCTGTTTCTTGAGAGAGGGTTAAAAGACCTTGTTTCCATTTAGAATCGCTTTTTTCTTTGAAGAGATAGGCAATGAAACCAACAATGCTCACCAACCCCATTGAAAGCAGGAGCCATAAAGCGGAGGTGAGCTCTCGTACAGCTAAAATGCGTATGAATGCGAATAAAAAGAGGGGCAATTCTACGGCAAAGAAAAAGGTCACCAATTTTTTAGGCGATCGTTTGAGTCGGCTGAAACCTCCTAAATACAAAGCAAAAAACTGTATTGCAATGATAAAGTAAATCATCAATACGACACTCCAGGGGATATCTCTCCAAAAAAATTCTTCTAAAGCGGGAGCTAAAAAAAGCCCCATGGCAACCAGGGAAGTAACATTATAAACCCAAAAAATACTGTAGTGCAGGATGCGATTCTGAGTGAAAAAGTGAATTATTTTTTTCATGATTTGATCTTTTATAGGAAATGAAGGTATCTTATTTTAGCATAATCCAACCTACATGTCTCCTAAAAATCGTATTTACAACAACCACATCAACGGGCTAGTGCTCATCGATAAACAAAAAAATTGGACCAGTTTTGATGCCGTGGCCAAAATTAGAAACATGTTCAATGTCAAAAAAGTAGGACACACGGGAACTCTAGACCCCTTGGCCACTGGGCTTTTAGTGTTGTGTGTGGGCAAAGCCACTAAATTAGCCGAGCGCTTGACAGGACTGGACAAGGAGTATGTGGGAGAAATTCATTTTGGGGCGACCAGCAATACCGATGACGCTGAGGGGGAGCTTACTGAAGTTGCCGATGCGAAGCCCGTGAGTCTGGAGGAAATTCAAGAGGCTTTGAAGGCCTTTCAGGGAGATATTGAACAGATGCCACCTCAATTTTCAGCCAAAAAAGTAGGGGGGAAACGCGCCTATAAGTTAGCTAGAAAAGGTGAGAAAGTAGAATTGGAAGCAAAGAAAATCAAAATCAATGCGATTGAGATTTTGGATTATGAGTGGCCAAAATTGAAATTGAGGATTGATTGTGGAAAAGGCACTTACATTCGAGCCATCGCAAGAGACCTTGGAGAAAGCCTAAAGGTAGGAGGTTATTTATCTGATTTGAGGCGAACTAAGGTGGGGCAATTCAATTTAAAAGATGCTAAAAAAGTGGAAGACACCACCGAAAAAGATGTGATTCGGATGGCGATGGGGTATTAAATAACAAAAAACGAGATAACGACGTGATGCTTTTAACTAATTAATCTGGATAGTAAGCCCATTTTTTCGCTTCTGGATTGTAGTAATGAGATGTATTTTTTGTTCCTACAAAATAAGATAGGTTAAATTTGGCATCTGATTCACGGTTGTAATTGAAATGTTTTTCTAATTCAGGAGATGAAAAAGCATATCCTGAGAGATCATTTGGATATATATTATCCTGAATTTTTCCTTCGTATAAATAAGCTGTAATATTGGCTGACTCCTCTTTTAGAGAAAGTAGCTTATCACCTAAATAGAGCTGATAAGGAATAATAATAAAACCTATTAGCAAAATAATAATAGTCGCTACTTGTTTTTGCTTACTGAAGAGCAACATTAATATTGGAATTATGTTTATTGCTATTGCTAAGTAGTATAGACCAGAAGTTATTTCTCCAATGGTTTCAAGGGCCAATTTTGCTGCAAAAATTTCAATTAAAATTAATGAAAAAATGGCAATTCCTAAAAGTATTTTGTCTATTGTTTTCGCTTTCATAATATATTGACTAATTAGTTAAAAATTTCACATAACTTGTTAAAAGCTATCTCGTTAACTACTACTCTTCAAATGCACGGTTTGAGTTGGGAAGGCCATTTCAATTTTCTCTTTACCAAACGCTGTCATAATGGCGATGTTGATTTCGTGCTGCCGGTCGATGTAATCGCGGTAGACCCCAGAGTTGATGAAGTACACTATTTCAAAAATCAGACTAGAATCAGCGAATTCTCTAAAATGAGTGCGGTCGTATTCAATCATGTCGATAGGATGCATGAGCTTCTCGATGATGGCCGGGATATTAGTGAGTTTAGCCGGCTTGGTGTCGTAGGTGACGCCAATTTGGAAAGCAATACGACGCTTTTTCATCCGCTTAAAATTGCGAATCCGGGTGCTCGTTAGCTCGTTGTTAGAGATGACAATTTCCTCCCCCTGCAAGGCTTCAATGCGGGTGGATTTGAGGCCAATGCTTTTGACGGTACCCTCATGTTTCCCCACTATGATGTAATCCCCAATTTCAAAGGGCTTGTCGAGGTAGATGCTGAAGGAGCTAAACATGTCTCCTAGAACATTTTGAACCGCCAAGGCCACAGCGATTCCTCCAATTCCCAAACTGGCAATGAGCGCCGAAATATTGACTCCTAAATTTGAAAGGATGAGTAAAAATCCCGTGCTCCATAAAACGATTTTAGCAATGAGACTGAGAGCCACATAGGTGGTGTTTTTTTTATGACTTCGCACCTCCCCCCTGTGCCTTGCCAAGCGATAAAGGCCATATTCAATGAGCTGACTGGCCACTTTTGCCCCCCAATACACCAATAGAATGACCAGCCCAATTTCAACCATATGGATGGCCAACTGATGAACTTCAATGACCTGAATGGCAAAGTAGAGAGCGGCAAAAAAATAAAGCAGTTCGGGAATTTTCTGGATGATTTTGTAAAACTCATTATCAAAGTCATTTTTAGTGCGAGTGGCCCATTTTTCTAGACCGGACATGAGACGACGCTTGAAGTATTTAAAAAACACCCAAAATAACAGTAGAATTCCTAAGGCAATGAGATATTGGCGCAGCGTGTTGCCATAATAAACTTGCTCTAGCCAGGGAGTGTACTTGAGTAAAAAATCAAACATAGTTGTTACTGAGTTTAGGAAAAATTAAGACATACATCAACCCAGTAGACTTGCTATTTTAACTATTTTTTGTTATAATAATTAGATTATTTAATAGGCAAACCTTCAAACTCAATGGACAACCTTGACTACGACCTATTTCGGGACTCAAAAAAAGCCTGGAACGTCGAAATCCATCCTTAGCTTTAGATAATGAACTAAAAGCTGATAAGATGTCGAGATTAAATTATTTAAATCTCGCTGATGAAATGTTGCAAAAGGGATATTTTGACGAAGCCTATCTTGATAAAATAAGAAAATTACCCCTCAATGAATCAATGGATGTCATTTATGGCATCAATTCAATGCCGATAGATCTCATCATACTGAGGAAGAAATTTAAAGCAATCAATCTTTTTGAAGAGCGGAAAATTTCACGCCTCCCCTTAATTCAAAGTGTGAAATGGATTAAGATTTTAAAAGATGCCCACTTTCAAAATATCAAAGGATGGATTAACAATAAAGAATTTAAAGCATTGCGAAAAAAAATAGGCGGGCCAACAAATGAGATCGAGCAACATCTCACCATTAACTCCAAGGTGAACAGACTCATTGACTCAATGCTAGAAAGGGGGGAGTTGTCTCAGGAAGATGCCAATGGCTATAGGAAAATGTCACCCTCCAAGGCATGGGATGAGCTAAGAACAAAAATAGCCTCTGTAGAAACCGAAAAAGCAGCAAGTGAAATCTTAGACCAAAAAGATCCCTATAGGCATGATGCCTTTGAAAAAGAAATGACTTATGATGCCAAGGGCAGCTTATGGATGAGGAGGGATATTGCAGTCCAAACAGAAAGAGAAGCAAGACGTGCCGAAGTTTTTAAAAGAAGCATGGATCAGTTACTTAAACATGGGGTAATTGATGAGGCAGATGTTCAAGCCATTGAAGAAATGAAACCTGGAGAATCTCATGAGTTGGTTGAACAATTGATTTCTATGCCTCGCACCATTCGCAACCTCAAGGAGCTAGATGCCATTACAACAAAGGAAGTTCAGACCCTTAAGACCTTACCAGCTGAAATGCGATTAAAATGGGTCAATCTCTTAAGAGAAAGTCATTTTCAGTATGATAAAGGTTGGATCACTAAAGGTAAATGGAAAGAAATTCGTCAATCACTTGGTGGTCCTATGGATAAAATTGAGCAAGAACTAATGATTAGCAGACGTGTTAATCAATTCATGAGAAGTCTATTAGAAGATGGTGAACTACCCACCAACGACTATACAAATCATTAGAAATGAAACTAAAAAAGCTTTAGCCCAATCTGAAGCTCTAGAGAAAGAGACTTAAATAGAATTATTTTTTAAACAAAACCCATGCCAGAAAAAATGGATTCCCTAGATCATCTAATGCTGAAGGATGCCAGAATTTGCCTCAAAAAAAGGAAGGAAAGTCTGGATAAAAAATCAAAGGATTTAGACGAAATGGTTAAAAAAGATGTGGTGGATGAAAAAAAACTCAAACGTGACCTAGCCTATTTGAAAGAAGTTAAAATCCTAAATAAAAAAGAGGAGGAGGATCTGGTAAAAATGAAACCATTGGAGGCCCAAAAAATAACAAATCGATTGATTTCCATGCTGGTTGAGTTAGAGCAATTAGTAAACTCAAACGTCATCAGTCCAAATGAATCTGAAAAAATTAAGACATTATCAATTACAGAAAAATTACGATGGGTCACTCTTTTAAAGGTAGCCTATTTACAAGAAAATCAGGGGTGGCTGGATGCTGATGACCTAGATCAAATTCGCAAAAGCATTGGCTTATTTGGAGAAAGAACTGAAAAATGGCTGAGTGCAAATGGTGAAGTTAAACAAATGATTGACATGATGGAGAGGAATAGAGAACTTTCCCCAGAAGATGCCAAAAAATATCGAGACATGAAAAACCCCATCAAAGCATTAGACGAATTAAAAACTCAACGGGCAACTGAGCAGACACTGAGGGAAATGAGGGAAATTTTTGGAGAATGAATTAGCTAGAAAGCCCACTCACCAAATCCATCAACACCGCTTCGGGATCCTTCGCTTTGGTGACACCACTCGCCAAAAGCACTCCACATGCACCCAACTGAAGGGCAATACGGACATCTTCACCTGTTTTAACGCCGGCTCCTACCAGTAATTTATCGGTTCCGATTAAGGCTGCAGCGTTTTTAATGATGTCCGGCTGAGCGGTAGAAACTGAAATATCCCCTCCAATCAATTCAGGCGGTTCGACGGCAATCAGGGCGGGTTCAAACCCTAAAAAACTCGCCCCCTCTTCGGGGTCTTTGGCACACACAATAACGTCTAATTCCACGTTTTTAGCACGTTTGATGGAGGCTTCAAGAATCCCTCGTTCCAATCGACGTTCGGAGTGATTGAGAAGGGTTCCCACGGCCTCAGCCATCTTCACATTTTCGGGGAGAATGTGGCCCGTATGACTTCCAAATGAAACCGGGTCGATGTGTTGAGCATAAACGGGAATATCTAGTTCGCGACTTAGCCATGCTAAATCAACCGGTTGAACCACAATGCGGATGTCAGCCCCTGTTTTTTTGGCGATGGTTTCATGGATTTTTCCTAAATGCATCGCTGCTTCTCCCGTGGCAGATTCGTAGGTCTTAAAGTTAGTGATGATCATAAATTCGGATGGGGTTGCGGATGGGATTCGAATTGGTTAACGGATGGGTTGGCGGATGGGGGGAAAACTGACCACTGGCCACTTGTTCCTAATCACACTTTAAGCAAACCCCCACACCAAGAAAAGAACAGGCCATACTGCCAAAAGTAATCCAGCAAAGGCAAGGTATGTCCACTTGGCAATGCGTTCATTTTTGAGCTGGTTTTTCATGCGGCCAATTATTTCTACTTTTTCAACTTCTTTTTGTTCAATGGCATTATGAGCTTCTTTTAACTCCTTATTCTTTTGATTGAATTCCAACATTGGCACCATGCTCTTGACTTGTGATTCAAGCTGACCCACACGATAGGTGGCTGCGTCCAAACGCTCTTGTTTTTCTTTGAGCTCCTTTTTAGCTTCACCATAAAGATTTTTGTATACCTTTTCCTCATCCTTCTCTTTTTGCCTCACCTCCTCTCTTTTTGTGGATTCTACTTTGATATTTTTAACAGCCAAGCTTGTTGCTTTTGACTCTCGTGCCTCCTTTAAATTTTCATTTTTGATGTCGACAAACTGTCCAATTTGATCCTGAATGACCCTATCGACATCAACACGTTTAATGAGCACACGACGTCCATCTTTGCGTGTTTTGAATTTATATTTACGGATGTAGCGATCCACGGTTCGAGTGGAAACCTTTAGAATTTCACTGGCTTGATCACGGTCAACGTAGAGGTTAGCAGTTTTTGTCATGGCTATGTTGGGTATTTGTTTTTAGACAGAATGTCCAAATAAAAGTGGACAGTCTTTGTTAAACTTATGTTAACAGAACCAGTATAAAGGGTGTCTAACATGAGGTCAAACTTTTTTTGTTGTACTCTTTTATGAGGCTAAAAAAAACCTCTAAATTGAAGGCGAGGTAACGTTACCTCGCCTTCAATTTCCAAATTCAAATTTAAATGACTAGTGGACGGAATTTATTTTTCCATCATCTCAATAAACTCATCGAATAAGTAAGCTGCATCCTCCGGCCCAGGACTAGCCTCCGGATGAAATTGAACTGAGAGCCAAGGCTTACTTTCGTGCTTGATTCCCTCAACGGTTTCATCATTGGCATTGCGGAACCACACCTTCCACGCTTTGGGGAGGGTTTTTTCATCAATCGCAAACCCGTGATTTTGAGAGGTGATGTAGCAGCGCTTTCCCTCGTCATTGATGATATCTAAACAAGGCTGATTCGCACTGCGGTGTCCATACTTAAGCTTATAGGTTTTTGCTCCGACAGCCAAAGCCATCAGCTGAGCCCCCAAGCAGATTCCAAATATTTTCTTATCCTGCTCCATGGCCCACTTAATTGACGCTATGGTTTTGTCGGCCTTCTCGGGATCGCCCGGACCATTAGAAATAAAAACACCATCGTATTTTTCATTCAATGTAGATAGATCATAATCCCATGGCAAACGAATCACATCCACCCCACGCTCCAGAAAAGAACGGATGATGTTGTGCTTGATTCCACAATCCAACAATGCCACAGTCGCCTTAGATTCCCCTTTTGCTTTCAATATCGTTTTATCACCCACAGACACCTCAGCGACCAAATTAGCAGCATTGGGATCACTGAACTCCATGTTTTTATCGAAGGAATCTGAACCATCGACAATCTTACCCAACATCACTCCGTGCTCCCTTAATTTTTGTGTGAGAGCCCGTGTATCCACCCCTTTTAAAGCTGGAATTTTATGCTTTTTAAGAAATTCAGAAAGTGCTTTTTTTGATTCCCAATGGGTATTTTCCTCGCATGCCTCGCTAACAACAATGCCTCGTAAATGAATGTTTTGGCTCTCAAATTTTTCGCTGAGCCCCTCACTTCCCACCTCCTCTGGCACTCCGTAATTTCCGATCATGGGATAGGTGAGGACTAAAATTTGACCGCGATAACTAGGATCTGTAAAGGTTTCAGGATAACCCACCATACCCGTATTAAAAACCACCTCTCCGTCCATGAATTCCCCCTCACTGAGTTCGTGACCAAAAGATTCTCCTTGAATTTCTGTACCGTCTTTTAGGATGAGCTTGAGCATAACTTGTTTTTTAAATGATTTTTTGATATAATGAGACTACATTCGGGATTTTCCCGCGGCCCCATCTCTCCTGAGGTGGGGAATATTTTTATGCATATAGCTTTTGAAAATCTTCTTTAATTCTCTTGAAATCCTGATCGTCTATTTCACCCAGCTTATTTGAAAGTCGTCTATAATCAATTGATTTTGATTGTTGTAGGCAAGCAATCATCATTTTTCCACCTTGCCTGAAGGGAACGTACCAACTCCCTATTTTATTTTTAGTTGTCGTTGGTATGACGAAGTAAAAATGGTGTGATAGCTTTTTATAAATAATAACTGGCCTAGAGAAAAGTGAACTTTTTCCATCAATTTCTGAACCCACATTTTCTCCAACACTAGCCCACCATATCTCCCCCTCTGAAACATAAGGTGGAACATGATGCTTCCTGTGAATTTTATCTTTTAGGGACATCCATTCAAAAAATCGTTTTTTAAGCATTTTCATCAATTGAACAAATATTCTTCGGATAAAGAAAGGGTAATTTTGATGAACAACTTTAGGCAATTATTTTGAGCGTAATTCAGGTGGGTTAACGAGTGGGATTCGAATTGGCTAACGGATAGGCTTACGAATGGGTGACGGATTGGAATTGGTTATTCGACGTTTGATTCTCTCATGTCCACGACTCTCAGCTGGACTTTGCGTCGACCTCGCCATTCATTCACATCTAAATTGAAGGCAATGTCATAGGTTTTTTCTGGAGTGATTTTATCAAGATACTCACCAAAACGAAAGGCAATTGCGTCAAATTCTTGATGACCATGTCGAACTGGAAATTTGAGATGGTCTTGATTTTGGCCCAGCGCTTTCACTTCATTGATCTGCACTTGCTTGAGCATCAAAGTGGGTTGAGGATTTCCCATCCCAAAGGGTTCAAATTTACTCAGCTTGCCTTCTGTTTGAAGACTGATATCACTAAAATTCACTTCGCACTCCACATCCAACTTTCCATAAAAATGGTCCAAATTGATATAATCGGAGGCTTTTTCTTGAATGCGCTTCAGTAATTCTTGGTGATTTTTTTGAGGTAAACTGAATCCTCCTGCCAGCATGTGCCCTCCCACATTCGTAAAGAGAGGTTCGCCAATTTCCCTTAAAAATGAGGTGATGTCAAAATCATTCAAACTGCGACATGAGGCTACCAATTCATCTTCTTTTTCTTGCATGGCGATCACCGGGCGACTGAATTTTTCGACTAAACGGCCGGCAATCAAGCCCAAGGTTCCAGCGCTCCACTGGGGGTCACTCACTACAATTATGTGAGGGAGCTGGTCCATCATGGACACTTTTTCGATGGCTTCATTCAAAAAATCATGGACAATTTCGCGCCGGGTTTGATTGAGCTCAGCCAATGGACCCGCCTTGCTCACATCTCCCAACAGAAGTTCTAACGCCGTGTCAGCTGTCGAGATTCGACCCGCTGCATTGATACGTGGGCCAATGAAAAATCCAATGGTTTGGCTGGTGATGGGCTTATTTTCAACACCCCCTTCTTTTAAAAGCGCCTGGATGCCGGCATGACGGCCTTCGTTCAAGCTTTTGAGTCCGTTGTTGGTCAGCACCCGATTCTCACCATTTAGATCCATACAGTCGGCCACCAAACCAAGTACAGCAAGGCCCATTTGATCGTAAAGGTAACGGGTGGTGGTGGCTTCGTCAAAATAAAGTGGTGCCATGGCGCAAATCAATTTATAAGCCACAGCCGATCCACTCAGCTCTTTGTTGGGATAAGGACATTCGGGTTGTTTGGGGTTGATGAGGGCATGTGCCTCGGGCAGTTCAGAGGGGGCATCATGATGGTCCGTGATGATGGTTGTCATGCCTAGCTCATTGGCCAGTGCGACTTCCTTTTTATTAGCGGTGCCACAATCCACGGTGATGATCACATCGACATTTTGCTCCTTAAATTCTTGCATGAAGTAGTCTTTGAGTCCATAACCATCTTTTTCCCGGTGGGGGAGACGGTAATGAATGTTGGCGCCTACTTTTTGGAAGAAGTCATAAATGAGAGCGGTAGCCGAGGTGCCATCCACGTCATAATCTCCAAAAATCATGATTTTTTCTTCGTTTTGGATGGCTTCTTGCAAGCGATCGACTGCCTTTTGCATGTCTTTAAGCAAAAAAGGGTCATGTAGCCGGCTAAGGCTGTAGTTGAAAAAAGAGTACATTGATTCTTGATCTTCGAGCCCTCGATTTATCAACATTTTATCCACCAGTGTGCCTTTTTTTTCTTGAACTTTGATCTGCCATTTTTTCCCTAAAAAACTCATGTCTTTAAATTATTCTAGAGTTCATCTTAACTCAAATTAGTAATGAAAGGCAAGTGGAATCGACGTTATTTTTTTTCGCCTACGATACAAAGGAGACGAAGAATGGAGTTGCAATCTTTAGCCGTGTCACTTGTCCATTGATCCCCTTGAGCCCCAATTTGACCAGTAAAACCCATTTCATCACCCGATCCAGTGGTCCATTCTTCACAGTGATACTCGGTAGAAAATGGTAGCCCACCAGCACCCACATTGGACCAAACACTTCCACTGACCTCCTCTCCATTTTCATCAACCATTAGAGGATTTGAAAGATTGAGTCCCAGTAAATCCCCATGACTTTCAGCAATCACCACTCCGTTGGCATCAACATAGTGCCCTTCAAAATCAGGCAAACGTGTGGCAGGAGAAACCTCACCATCTGACAACCAGGCTTGTACAAAAGCTGTGTCTGGAATAGTAATTTTTTCACTTTCTCCAATTATTTTTGCGCACATTTGATCTGCGTCTTCCACTCCACCCAAAGCTCCATTTGAGCGCGGACTTGCAATCGTCATAATGCGCTGCTCAGCTGAGCAATCCTCGCTACAAAAATCTGCATTGTTTGTGTTTCCATCGTCACACACCTCTCCTTCATCTAGAATTCCATCGCCACAATTTAGATTTTCACCCGTATCCGTCATCCCTTCTGTGGCTGAGGTACTTGTGTCGGAGGTTGTCGTCGAGGCAGTCGTGTCATCCCCAGTCTCATCTGTGGTCGACGAGCTCTCTGGACCTGTTGATCCTGTGGTCGAACTACTAGCATCTGTGTTTGAGGCTGAAAAATGTCCCTCAGTATTGTTGGCAGAGGCATCGTCTCCACATGCTGAGAGCAACAAAACACTGGCAAGTAAGCCACGAACGCCAGTATATTTAGGAGAATTGGAAGGCTGGAGGTTCATTTTATGAAATTTTAATGAATTAAGAGCTTATTTTATAAAAAAGGGGTGAAAAAAGCAAGAAAAATCATCTCCTTCCAAAAATTGGATATGATTAAGGGGCCCACATTTTTTTTAATTCTTCAATTCTTTAAAATGGGCCCCTCGATTTCATCAAAATTCTTTATGGAGAATTTTAATGAAGAGTATCCATAACCGGGCTTCGGGCTGAACGAAGTATTCCCCATCGGACGACCCACTCTTCGGGGTCCTCAATGTCTATTCCACCAGCACAACGGTAATTACTAGCAACCCCCTCAGCTCGGGATCACACGTTGACTGGCAGTTTTCATCACTGAGACAAAATGGATAATATGTAATTTTATTTAATTTGTCAAGCATTTTTATTTTTCAGTTACTTTTAAGTTTCCATTTCGTATAAAACATCGAAAACCACAACTTTATTCACAAAGATGTGTTATTGTGGTTGTCTGTCACGGCTCGCAGACCAAGCAAACCACCCTGAGCCACTGAGGAATGACACCATGAACGTTCGATCCTTTTCCCTTCTCCTTGCCCTTTTACTTGGAGCAACTGGTTGCACTGGACACAACCCCAACGCCTCCGCCACCGAGGGTAGTACTGGTAGCAGCGGAGACACTGAGGACCATCAAGTCGACACGGAAGATGTGTCGGGAGGCACGTCGCCAGACACTGAGACCTCTGGTGGTGATTCAGCCAGTGGAACCACTGGGACTGACTCGGCCAGCACGAACACCTCTACCTCCACCACGACCACTGGTGCGCCCGATGAGACCACTGGGGGCAACACCACAGGGTGGGTGGGTGGGTGCATGGACGGCTGCGAAGACTACGTGACTCGCGCTCAAATGGCCGCCGACCTGGAGACTAGCTGTGAGAAGCTTTTCTCGGATATTCTCTGTGAGGATGATAGTCAGGATGACTACGTTCTCAGAGCAGAAGCGATCAAGGTCGCCTATCAACACCTCCTTGATCAGGGGAAGTTCCCCGAAGACTGCATGGGAACCATCCCGGCTCACCTGGACGTGTCGAAGGGGGCCTGGTTCTACTCCTCCATCTGGAAGCTCTACTGCGCTGAAATCCTGTTTGATGATGGGCAACAGTGCAGCACCAACTTCTGTCCGGGCTCTCCCGCCTGCCAAGACTGGTGGAAGGACATCCACACGAAGGTGATGGCCCTCTAGCCTCACCTCACCCCCGACTGGTTACGGCTGGTCGGGGCTTTTTTAATCCAGCAATTTTTTTAAATTTAGAATTTCTTTCTGCATGGCTTCATAGCCCTCTTTTATAAGCTTTTTGGCTTTATGAAAATCAAACAAACGGGCTGAGCTCAACTTAAGGTGCATCATCACATCGGCAGGGTCATCGATTAAGTTCTTCTCCATCACCCCGCGCTGCATCAAAAAAAGAGCCCCCTCCATCACGTCGAGCAGACTGGGATAATCCGCACTCAACCATTTTTTCATGCCCTCTTCTTTTTCATCCTTTCCCCGCTCATGTTGCTCATAAACGTATTCTCGACTCAAATCAATGGCCAACACCAGCTCCGCCCCCATTTTCCTTGCCTCATCAATCGGAAGTGGGTTCACCACACCCCCATCAATCAAGTGATCCTCCCCCTGTTGGACGGGAACTAGAATTCCAGGCAAACTCACACTCGCTCGAATCGCTTCGGGCAAAGATCCTTTTTTAAGAACCACTGCCGTACCGTCATTTAAACTCGTGGCCATGGCTGCAAAAGGAATCTGACACGCTTCAATGACTTTTTCTTGGACCATTTTTTCTAATAATTTTTTCAGTTTCCCTCCTTTTAAAAGTCCATTACTCATCATGGTGGGATCCATTTGAGTGAGCACATCCGACCAACGTATTTTTTCTAAATAAGCCTCAAGATCATCCAGATGACCCGCTGCAAAGACGCCCCCCACCAAGGCTCCCATACTGGTTCCTGCCACACAGTGAATGGGAATTTCCGCCTCTTGCAAGGCCCGAATCACCCCCACATGCGCGCACCCTCGAGCCCCTCCCCCTCCCAAGGCTAGTCCTAATTTTTTCATTTTTGTGATGATTATTTAACTCTATTATTCATGACTTGCTGCAGAAGAGCAATTTTACTGAAGTTTTTATGTTTGTAAGTGTCTTGGTGTTTGGTGATTGGTAGATTCCACGTTCAGAGCCGTGGAATGACAATAGGCTTCATTCCATCTTCCAATCACAATATAAACTGAAAAAAGGAAATTTAGGAGTCTGAGGAGAAACGAGCGGACGTAATATTGACTTAAAGTACAACCTTGAGACCGCTTCGTGTTCTCCTCAGGGTTTTTTGGTTCGTTTTTCCCCGCCATTCAAAAATTTTAAATAAGTGGTGAGGTGCCAAAAATGAACAAGCACTGAGATAACAAAAAATGTAGCCGGCGATTAGCCGGAAATAGCAGGGTGCGATTACCATTTTCAAATTAATTGAACCAGGTTATAAATCAAGACTGTCCAGAACACCTTCAAAGCTAGTCTGGATGTGGTTTGTTATGGAATTTTAGCTGAGAAATATCTCCATTACAGGCTAAGACGATATCTTTAATGATTTCCATTTCCAACTCCAGC
>Ga0316189_10000278_pt1 | contig 50738 bp, 41 predicted proteins | sample LowCovwburrow_MG_FD_204930 | JGI IMG/M metagenome (GOLD analysis project Ga0316189, IMG submission 204930) | Coastal sediment microbial communities from Maine, United States - Lowes Cove worm burrow | ecosystem: Environmental > Aquatic > Marine > Coastal > Sediment | place: USA: Maine... | reverse complement strand
CTGCACCATATTGAAACGGGCCTGTTCGAACGTGTTGGCGATCATTTGGACTACCCCGGAAATTGTGGTGACTTAACTTCAATAGACTACGGATTTTGCATGTCACAGGCAATCCCCCCTCCGCCAGGCAGTTGCAAAGGTGTAGACCATCCGATACCTTGAGCAGATTCTCTGGGCGCTGAGGCGCCAGTGAGCTGGGGGTGCCCTGTTGGGGCTGAGAGAGACCCTTTGAACCTGAACCGGTTGATACCGGCGGAGGGAAGCTGTGGATCCGGTCCGCTGGAGACTGCCCGCCTCCTTATCCGCCCGCAAGAGGACCAAGGCATGAGCGCCATCCCTGAAGATTTCATTAAACAGACCAATCGCCTGTCGCAGCAGGTCACCAGGCCATTCACCGGCTCGCAAAAGACCTATGTCGAGGGATCGCGCCCGGATATCCGGGTGCCGATACGGGAGATAGCACAATCGCCGACTCAGGCCAGTTTCGGCGCGGAGGAGAACCCCCCCATCCCGGTCTATGACACCTCCGGGCCCTTTTCCGATCCGGATGTGCGTGTGGACCTGCGTAAGGGGATGCCCGATGTTCGAAGCCGCTGGATCGAGGAGCGGAAAGATAGCGAAATCCTGTCGGGCCTCAGCTCGGAGTATGGCGGCCAGCGGCGAAACGATCCGACCCTGGATGCTTTGCGCTTCGAGCACATCTGTCTGCCGCGCCGGGCCCTGGCCGGTCGCAATGTCACCCAGATGCACTATGCGCGCAACGGTATCATCACACCGGAGATGGAGTACGTGGCTATCCGTGAGAACTGCCGTTTGCAGGAGATGCGGCAGGATCCACGCTATCGAAAGCTGATCCGGCAGCATCCGGGCCAGGACTTTGGCGCCTCTATCCCGGCGGAGATCACGCCGCAGTTCGTGCGTTCGGAGCTGGCCCTGGGGCGGGCTATCATCCCAGCCAACATCAACCACCCGGAACTGGAGCCGATGATTATCGGCCGTAATTTCCGGGTCAAGATCAATACCAATATCGGCAACTCGGCAGTTACCTCCTCCATTGCGGAGGAAGTGGAGAAGATGGCCTGGTCGGCGCGCTGGGGCGGCGATACCCTGATGGACCTCTCCACCGGCAAGAACATCCACGAGACCCGGGAGTGGATCCTGCGCAATGCACCCATGCCGATCGGTACCGTACCTATCTATCAGGCCCTGGAGAAGGTGGATGGCAAGGCCGAGGAGCTGACCTGGGAGATCATGCGCGACACCCTGGTCGAGCAGGCGGAGCAGGGGGTGGATTACTTCACCATCCACGCCGGGGTGCTGCTGCGTTACGTGCCCCTGACCGCCGACCGGGTGACCGGCATCGTTTCCCGCGGCGGCTCCATCCTGGCCAAGTGGTGCCTGGCCCACCATCAGGAGAACTTCCTCTACACCCACTTCGAAGAGATCTGCAAAATCATGAAGGCCTATGACGTGGCCTTCTCCCTCGGTGACGGCCTGCGCCCCGGTTGCCTGGCCGATGCCAACGACGCCGCCCAGTTCGGCGAACTGGAGACCCTGGGTGAACTGACCCGCATCGCCTGGCAGCACGATGTGCAGGTGATGATCGAAGGTCCGGGTCATGTCCCGATGCAGATGATCAAAGAGAACATGGACAAGGAACTGGCCGACTGTCTGGAGGCGCCTTTTTACACTCTGGGTCCCCTCGTCACTGACGTCGCCCCGGGCTATGACCACATCACCTCGGGTATAGGTGCGGCCCAGATCGGTTGGTACGGTACCGCCATGCTGTGCTACGTGACCCCCAAGGAACACCTGGGGCTGCCCAACAAGGAGGATGTGCGCGAAGGCATTATCACCTACAAGATCGCCGCCCAGGCGGCGGATCTGGCCAAGGGCTTTCCCGGTGCCCAGATCCGGGACAACGCCATGTCCAAGGCCCGCTTCGAATTTCGCTGGGAAGATCAGTTCAATCTGGGATTCGATCCCGAGCGGGCGCGCGAGTACCACGATGAGACCATGCCCCACGACGCCCATAAAGTGGCCCACTTCTGTTCCATGTGTGGCCCCCATTTCTGCTCCATGAAGATCACCCAGGATGTGCGCGAATATGCTCGCTCCCATGGTCTTTCCGAGCAGGATGCCCTGCAGGAGGGGATGACCGAGAAGTCCCAGGAGTTCGTGCACAAGGGGGCAGAGATCTATAAAGAGGTTTGAACGGATGATTGCGGCCAAGCAGACTCCCGCAGGGCACCGCGTTCGCTGGCAAGCCTGCTCTGCCTGCCGATGAGCATGCAGTGGGCTCAACTGCTGTCGCGTAAGCGTCTGGGTAGCGCACAGCCGCCTGCTGCCAGCCTGCGTACGGATTTTCAGCGTGATTTCGATCGCATCGTCTTCTCATCCGCCTTGCGGCGCATGCAGGACAAGACCCAGGTATTTCCACTGTCACGGGTCGACTATGTCCGCACCCGTTTGACCCATAGCCTGGAGGCGTCCAGTATCGGCCGTTCCCTGGGTACCCAGGTGGGCGAGCAGATCATCGCTCGGCACCGGCTGCAGGGGTTCGAGGCATCCGATTTTGGTGATATCTGTGCCGCCGCCTGTCTGGCCCATGACATTGGTAATCCTCCGTTCGGTCACTCGGGTGAGGATGCCTTCCGTCACTGGTCCGAAAACAGTGAGTATGGAAAGCGGCGGGTGGATGTACTGCAGGGTAGTGAAAAGGAGGATTTTCTGGGCTTTGAGGGCAATGCCCAGGGATTTCGAATTCTGACCCGACTGCAGAATCCGGACAATCAGGGCGGCCTGCAGCTCACCTGCGCCACGCTGGCCGCTTTCACCAAATATCCCAGGGAATCATGGATTGGAGGAGGCCACTATTCCGGTGTAAGCGCGAAAAAGTTCGGTTTCGTGGCCCAGGACCGCGCCCTGTTCGAGGAGGTGGCGGCAGAGGTCGGTCTGATCCGGCGCGACAGCAACTTCGCCATCTGGTGGCGCCACCCCTTGGCCTTTCTGGTGGAGGCGGCAGACGATATCAGCTATCGGGTGATCGACATCGAAGATGGTTTCCGGTTGGGGCACTTCGATCTGGAGACGGTATTGGATCTGTTCTGGCCCATCATCGGTGACCGGGAGCGGCAGGAGGCAAGACTCCGGCGCATCGGTGATGACAAGGGAAAGATCGAGTTCCTGAGGGCCAAGGTGATCAACGAGGCGATCAGCCAGGCCATGGCCTGTTTTCTGGATCACGAGGAGGCGATACTCGCGGGTCGGTTCGACGAGCCCCTGTTGGACCGACTGCCGAAACGTGAGGCGATGGATCGGCTGATCACAGTGGCCAGGGAAAAGATCTACTGCGCGCCCGAGGTGGTGGAAATCCAGGCAGCCGGCTTTCAGGTGATTGGTGATCTGCTCGAGCGGTTCATCCGGGCCCTTGATGACCTGGCCGAGCATGGCGAGGGCGCCGCCCCAAAGAGTGTGATGCTGGCTCACCTGGTGCCGCAGCAGTTCAAGGGGGTGGGGGGAATTCCCTCCCCGAGCCTCTATACCAGGCTGCTTCAGCTGACGGACTTCATTGCTGGAATGACCGATTCCTACGCGGTATCCCTGTATAAAAAGGTGACTGGTATTTCGCTGCCCGGTGGTTGAGGAATGCCAGAGGCTGGTGGATTATGGCGCGCACCGGCCAAAATATAAGACCAGTCTCAAACCCGTCGCGCGTCTCATCCATCCTGCAGTGGCCAAAACTAGTGGCAGCTTGTTGAATCCTCTCTGACAGCTGGTGCGAATCAAAGCGTCACGATCAGCTGCACTGCATCCAGTCTGGGCCGGGCACGACCGATATGCTCCTTTAGTTCCAATGCTTGCTGTTGCAATGCTTCGATCTCATTGTCCCGCACATTGGGGTTGACCCTTTGCAGGGTGATCAGGCGCTCGGTCTCCCGGTCATACAGCTCGCTCATGGTCCGCAGGGCATCGGCGGTCAGGGTCGGGCATCTTGCTTCCGCCAACTCTCCCCCCCGCTCGAGCATGGACTGGATCTGCGTCCGCAGCGGGGTGATGATTCTGCGCGCGGTGGGTCGGTCCAGGGGAATCTGCGCGGCGCCCAGTTGTTCGCGCGAGAGATCCTGGCTGCGCTCCGCCAGATTCTGGTCCAGCAGCAGGCGTATCAGGGTCGGGGGGAGGAAGCGTCCTGCCTGGAGCCGCTTCGGTGCCGGGCACTCCAGTACCAGCAGAAATTCGAGCAACAGGCTTCCGGCCTTAAGCGACGGGTGTCTCAGGGCGGTTGCGGTGCTGTTACCCTGTCCGCTGTCCAACAGCATTTCCATGGCACCGAGCACCAGGGGATGCTCCCAGCTCAGAAACTGACGTTCCTCGTGGAGCAGGGCGATAGCTCGGTGGTAGGTGCAGGTGACACCCTCGGACGGCACGCCAGGGAAGCTTTCCAGCAACATGCGGGAGCTGGGGCGCAGGATCAGGCTCCCGGCAGAGTGCTCTTCACTCTCTACGCCATAGGCGGCGAACATCTGTTCCATATACTCGGGCAGCCGTTGCGAGTCCTGTTGTTCCCGGATCGCCTGCTTCAGGGCGTTGGCTGCCGGATCGCGGCAGGAATTTATTTCAAGCAGCAGGTCCCGCCCTCGCTGCATCGATTCACTTGTCTCCTTATACAGCCGTTGGGTGCTCTGCAGCAGGGCAGCGAAGGACTCAGGATCTTCATCGGGTTCCTCCAGGGCCTGCCACAGGGCCGGCTGGAGTTGACTCAGGATGCTGTGTCCGGCGGGGCAGGTGTTGCGCAGGGCATTCAGCCCCTCGTGATACCAGCGCAGCATAATTTCCTGGGCGCTTTGCTCGATATAGGGGACGTGAATGCGTACGGTCTCCTGTTGGCCGATCCGGTCCAGCCGCCCGATACGCTGCTCCAGCAGGTCCGGGTCGGGGGGCAGGTCAAACAGCACCAGGTGATGGGCAAATTGAAAGTTGCGCCCTTCGCTGCCGATCTCCGAGCAGAGCAGGATCTGACACCCCTCGTCCGGGTCGGCAAACCAGGCGGCGGCCCGGTCCCGCTCAAGGATGCTCATTGCCTCGTGGAACAGGGCGGCATGAATCCCCTGCTGTTCGCGCAATGCCCGCTCCAGTTCCCGGGCGGTTTCCGCAAGGGCGCAGATGAGCAGCACCTTTGCCCCCTTCAGCCGTTGCAGCAGGTTGCACAACCAGTCTACCCGGGGATCGAACTGCCACCAGGGGCGCCCTTGGGTGCCGCGATAGAGCGCCTCCGGGGCAAGTCGCTCAATGGCTTTGACCTCTGGGTCCTGCAGGCAGGTGAGGTAGGGGTCAGGCAGGGGGAGGGGATAGGTATGAAGCTCCCGCTCCGGGAAGCCCTTTATCCGGGATCGGGTGTTGCGAAATAACACCCGCCCGGTCCCGTGGCGGTCCAGCAACAGCTCGACCAGTTGATCTCTGACGGTGTCTTGCTCTGCGTCGGTTCGATCCTGATTTTCTTCCAGCTGCCTCAGCAGGGAAATGCCCCGGGGCTCGCTGAGCGCCTCAAACAACGGTTTCGCAACAGCCGAGGGTAGGCTATCTCCAGTCAGCAGTTGCTGTGCCGCCTGGGCAATCGGTTCGAACTGTGATTCTTCTGCCAGAAACGAGGCAAGATTGTGGAATCGGTCCGGGTCCAGCAGGCGCAGTCGGGCAAAGTGACCGGCCCGGCCCAATTGCTCAGGGGTGGCAGTGAGCAGCAGCACCCCGGGGATCTGCCGGGACAGAGATTCGACTATCCGGTACTTTTCGCTGACCTGCTGTTCACTCCACTCCAGGTGATGGGCCTCGTCCACGATCAGCAGATCCCATTCCGCCTCCAGTGCCTGCTGCAGCCGCTCCGGCTGGTTGCTGAACAACTCCGGGCTGGCCAGCACCAGCTGCTCGGTCTGGAACGGATTGATCGTTTGATCGGCGGCCTTGCAGCGCTCCTCGTCGAACAGGCTGAATCGCAGGTTGAAACGGCGCAGCAGTTCCACCAGCCACTGGTGTAGCAAGGGGGCCGGGACCAGGATCAGGGCGCGGGAGGTCTTGCCGGTCAGCATCTGTCGGTGCAGGATCAGGCCGGCTTCGATGGTCTTTCCCAGGCCCACTTCATCAGCCAGCAGGACCCGCGGCGCGAAGCGATTACTTACTTCGTGTGCGATATAGAGTTGGTGCGGCAGCAGAGCGGTACGGCCCCCGCACAGACCGAGAAGTGGAGACTGCTCCAGAGACTGTCGTTGTTCCAACGTGGCGTAACGCAGCTGGAACCAGTGGGCATCGTCCAACTGGCCGGAGAGCAGCCGTTCCTGTGGCCGGTTGAACGGAAGGAAGCTGCTGAGTTCCGTCTCCACCAGTTCGGCGGGGCTACCGTCCTTCCTTTGCCCGCCGTAGCAAAACAGTCCGGCCTCTTCCTGAACCCACTCCACCCGCAGATCCCAGCCATGGCAGCTTTCAATTCGGTCACCCGTTCCGAACCTTACCCGGGTGAGGGGGGCGTTGTCTGTGGCATAGACCCGCCGCTCGCCGCTGGCCGGAAACGCCAGGCGGACGCGGCGGCCCTCCGACGCCAGCACGCTACCCAATCCCAGTTCGGGTTCAGTGTCGCTGATCCAACGCTGGCCGGGGATGAAGGTGTTGTCTGGCATAGGGGTAAACCTCTCCTGAGCAGAGCTGGCAGCCGCTGTTTCGCTGCGGTTAGGTCAGGTAGGGTCCCTCCGGTCGGTAGCGGATTCCTGCTCATTAAAAATGTTATCCTCCCCCTTTTCCAAAAGGGTTGTAAAGGACGTTGCGGTGAATAGTCTGGATAGGGTATTCCAAGGGGTGCTGTGGAACAGTCGTCTGATTGTAATTGCGGCGGTGGTGGCAAGCATTCTTGGGGCACTGGGGTTGTTTTTTATGGCATCCGTGGACTCTTTTTACATGCTGTCGCACTTGAGCGGGTATGCCTCACCGAGTCTGGATGCCGAGGCCCGGGTTGTGTTGCGGAAAGAGACGGTGACTCATGTCGTAGAGATCGTGGACGGCTTTCTGCTAGCCACCTTTCTGCTGATTTTCGGGTTAGGCCTGTACGAACTGTTCATCAGTAAGATCGATAAGGCGGAGTCTTCGGAGCTCGCCGCCCGGGTATTGCTGGTCGCTAATCTGGATGATCTCAAGGCGCGCCTGGCCAAGGTGGTGCTGATGATCCTGGTGGTGCGTTTCTTCGAGTATGCACTGGGAATGAGCTTCCATACGGCGCTGGATCTGCTGCAGTTTGCCGGCGGTATCGCGTTGCTCGGCCTGGCCCTCTATCTTTCTCATTTGTCAGAAAAAAAGCATTGAGCTTGGCGTTGGATCGAGGGTGAAGAGAGCCGCGCCGCGGTAAAATATCGTTGGGTCAACCTCAACGTCTGGTGTTATTATCGCGTATTCCGACATAAATGGGGTCCGGTCAAAGAGGCGTGTCCGGGCCAAAACCCAATTGAGAGAGGAAATTCCATGAAGATCAATGCTATTGCTATGGTCGCAGGTGCTGCCCTGCTGTCCCTGGGTCTGGTTGGTAACGCCGCCGCGGCAGATGGCGCTGCCCTGTACAAATCCAAGGCCTGTTTTTCCTGCCATGGTCAGGATGCCAACACCCCGCTGATGCCAGCGTATCCCAAGCTGGGCGGTCAGAGTGCCGAGTATGCGTACAATCAGATGAAAGACATCGCCAGTGGCGCTCGTAACAACGGTCAGACTGCCGCCATGAAGGCCATCATTTCCGCGGTCTCCGATGACGAGATGAAGGCTATTGCCGATTGGCTGGCCACTCAGTAAAAAAAGGGTTCCAGGTTTTCGGGCCTGGAACCCCTCTATTGCACCCAGGTATCGCAGAGCTTTAATTGGGTGATTTCACACAGTTTCTCGCAGTATCCCAGTCATTTCCCTCGAATTTCACGACTTTTACCTGACTACTGCAGAGCTTGGGCCGGTTGTGGATTGTTTGCCGCCCAGCGCTGACCTAGCATGGGTATTCCTGTGGGAGGAGTTTAATAATGAAAAAATCGGGGCCCCTGGCGCTGATTGCGCTGTTGGGGATCTCTTTGGTTTGTGCCTTGCTGTTCTGGAATCCTGCTGCTGTGAAAACGCCCGCGCACCAAGCGCTGGGTCTGGCCGAGGCACCGATAGGGGGTGGTTTTGTTCTTGAATCCTACCGGGGACCGGTGGCGTTGGAGGATTTTCGAGGCAAGGTGGTTGCGCTCTATTTTGGCTATACCTGGTGCCCAGATATCTGCCCCACCAGTCTGGGTTTTCTCAGCGCCGCTCTGAGTGAGTTGACCCCGGAAGAACTGGACCGGTTCCAGGGGTTGTTCGTCAGCGTGGATCCGGCGCGGGACAGTGTCGAGCGGCTCAAGGAGTATGGAGAGTATTTCCATGCCGGAATCCTTGGCATTACCGGCACTCCGGAGCAGCTGGCGAAAGTGGCTCATCAGTATGGAGCCGCCTATCGCATAGTGCAGCAGGATTCGGCGGCCGGATATCTGGTAGATCACTCGGCGGATCTCTATTTTCTGGATCAGCAGGGAAGGCTGGTCCACACACTGCCGCACGGCACCCCCCCGGATGAAGTGTTGGCGCTGTTACGGACAATGCTGCAACAGAGTGGGTAGGACTGAACCCCATTAGATTTTTTGCTGTTGTCTGCCGGCACAGGGAGTGGCCTGATTTTATCAATGTATCTGTTAAGAAGATCTTGAAGGAGAAAAGCAATGAAAAAACATTCAATTTTAGTGACGTCTACTTTGCTGTTGTTTACTGCCTTTGGCAGCGCGATGGCTGGGAGCGCAGCGGAAACGGTTACCGTCTCCGATGCGTACGCCCGGGCCGTACCGCCGGGACAGCCCAACAGCGCCTCGTTTATGACCCTGACCAGTAAGTCCGATATGGACCACGCCCTGGTGGAAGCCTCCAGTCCGGCTGCCGGCGTGGTAGAACTGCATACCCATACAATGGCCGATGGCATGATGCAGATGAGGCGTGTTGAGAAAATTGATATCCCCGCCGGTGGCAGCACCAAGCTGGAGCCCGGTGGTCTGCATGTGATGCTGATCGGTCTCAAGCAGGAGTTGAAACCGGAAGAATCGATCTCCCTCACCCTGGTATTTGAGGACGGCAGTAAAACCGAGGTGACGGCGCCGGTGCGTAAGCTGCAGATGAAAATGATGAAGCACGGCGAGATGAACCACGGAGAAATGAAGCACGAGGAGATGAAGGGCGAAGCTATGCAGCACGAAGGCATGCAGCACGAAGGAATGAAGATGGAGTGAAAGCCCGGCTTTCCCCTCATCTCTTTTGCAGGGTAGGGATACTCCGTAATACGTGCCTGAAGCGGCGGCGCCGCTTCAGGCATGCTTTTTAGGGCCTGTTTCCAGCGCTCCGCTATTCTCCCTCGCCCAGGATTCCCTCCCGAAACACCACGCGATAACCTCGCCTCAGTTGCATATCGCGTCGCCGCATCAGCATCTGTTCCGCATCTTCCCGCTGTTCGAAGTACTCTTTGGTTACCTGGCCTCGTCTCCCTTGGAGACCGGACTCCCGCACCAGTGTCCAGCCCCCGAGCAGGTCCGGTTGCAGTTGGAGTTGGTAGAACCGGAGCGGTTGTTCCGCGACATACTGTGTCTGCATGTAAATACGCATCGTTTTTCAGCTTGGATTCAGCTATCTCTTGTATTCTTCCAGATAACGAATGGGGAACAGGAAGTCTACCCTATATTCACCGGATCAAGGGCACAAGGGAGAACGGCATCTTGACCTGATAGTTGTGGAGAAATAGCATGAATACCAGCAATTACCGATTCGTACTGGCGCTGCTTGGAGCCGCTGTTCTGGGTGCCGGCAGTGCGGCAGCCATGCCGCCGGGGCCTATGCCAATGGGCGTGTACGATACCGATGCAGACGGCAAGGTGAGTCAGGAGGAGTTTTATCGCGCGCGGGAGGCGCGTTGGGCCGCCCGGGCCAAAGAAGGCCGGATGCTGCGCAACCAGGGTAAGGCTCCGACCTTCGAGAGCATGGATAGCAATGACGACGGCTACCTCAATGAGAAGGAACTGACCGCCGGTCATGCCCTCCATATGCAGCAGCGTTTCGCACAGCGACCGTCGATGCGGCCGCGTCCAGGTCGGGCCAACCCCGGGGAGCGACAGGGACCGCCGTCTTTCAGTGATTTTGATCGTGATGGGAATGGCGTGATTACGGAGCAGGAGTTTCAGCAGACCCGTGGTGAACGCCATGCCTTTCGGGCAGCGCAGGGTTACCCGATGGGTCAGTCCCCTTTCGCTGCGCCCGTTGAGGACAGAGCGGTTCGTGGTTATGGGGCACCGATGCCGGGTGGGTTCGCGCCTGGCAGTCACCCCTGTCGGCGTTGGTAAAGGTCCTGTAGTAGACCCGCTGCCGTCCCGGGCTGAGGTCGGGTCGGCAGCGGGTGTTGTCAGAAGATAAGGCCGGCACTGAAAAACAGACTGTAGACCAGCTGCAGGCGGGCAGTGTGAGCCAGGATCCGGTTGAATCCCACCCCCGGTGGGGTGGTGTTGAAGCGATATGACAGCAGCAGGGCGAAAGGAAGGGCGGCCAGTACCAGCCAGGGACCCTGGCTGAGGTCTGCAAGCAGAAGCGGCAGGGCAAATGGTGGCAGCAGCAGCAGGCTGTACAACCAGCGAGATTTGTTGCGCCCCAGATAATGGGCCAGGGTCAGTTTGCCGGCTTTTTCGTCTGTATCCAGGTCACGGTAATTGTTCACCAGCAGCACTGCTGCAGCCAGGGAGCCGATGGCGCAACCGGCCAGGAGTACATTCAGAGAGAGGGTCGCACGCTGCAGATAGTAACTGCCCATGACGGCGGCCAGACCGAAGAAGAGGAACACGAAGAACTCTCCCGCGGCAGAGTAGGCGATGGGTTTTGGGCCACTGGTATAAGCATAGCCGGCGACCAGCGACAGCAGGCCGATGACGACGATGGGCAGGCCGCCGATCCAGGCCAGATAGATGCCCGTCAGGAAGGCCAGGCCAAAACTGAGATGGGCCGCCCTTTTGACCTCGGTCGCGGGAAACCAGCCCTGGGCCGTCGCGCGTGGCGGTCCGAGGCGCTGGGGCGTGTCCGCTCCCCGTTCAAAGTCAACGGCATCGTTGTGCAGGTTGGTCCCTATCTGGATCAGCAGCGCCGCCGCCAGGGCGGCCAGTGCCGGCAGCCAGGCCAGGTGCGAGGTCTCTGCCCAGGCGAGACTGCTGCCGGTGATCACCGGCGCAACCGAAATTCCCAGGGTCCGTGGACGGATAGCCAGGAGCCAGAGCCTGATCCGACTCATGGGCGACCGGTGAACAATCGGGTGCCGGTCTTAGGACGAGGATCTGGATTCCCGTTGATCGGGCTTAGGGGGGGTAATGTCCGTTGCATAGGGTTTCGCATTCTACCGAAAAGCACACTCCTTCGGGCCAGGGTTTGTTATTCTTTTCAACACCCGTCAGATGGACGAAAAGAGGCAACCCGTTTTGATACCCCGTAACACCGTTTTAACTACCCGCATTCCTGTTCTGAACTTGATTGCTGTGTTGACTCTGCTGTTGCTGCCTTATTGCGCCCTGGCCGAGGAGGAGCCAGGGAATACCCTGGCCCCGGTTATGCCATTGAGCCTGGAGAGCCTGGACAGCAAAGCGATCGAGGCGAAGGTCGCAGAACTCGAGTCGTTGACGGTGCCGAATGCAGGGGAAAAAGAGGCGCTGGACTACTATCAATCTGCACTGCTTCAGTTGAAGGAGGCCCAGAGCGATGAGGCAGCGGCCACCCGCTTTCGACAGTCGATAGATAATGCAGCCGAACGCAAGGCCGAGCTGGAGGCCGCTTTGCAGCAGGTTACGGAATCCCTGCAGGTCTCTGCCCCCGACATAGGCGAGCTCAGCCTCACCGCGTTGGAGCAGCAGCTGGATCAGGCCCAGGCCGACCGGGGGGTGATACAGGGCAAACTGTCGGAGTTGGAGGCGAACCTGGCCAGCGAGCGGTTGCTGCCCGATCAGGTGATCCAGCAGGTAGCCGATACCAAGCTGAAAATCGTGGAACTGGAGACCCAATTGCGGGATATGAAGGCCGGCCAGGGGCTCAATGTGCAGGAGGCAGCACTGAGCGTCTCCCTGCAGGCGACCGGCCAGGCCCTGAAAAGCCGGCTCAGGCGGCTGCAACTGGAACGATTGAGTCATGCCCCCAGGATGGATCTGATCAACGTTCAGATCGAAGTGGCCAAGCAAAAGTTTAAAGAGGTCGACCTCAGGGTCCTAAAGCTGCAGCAATTGTTGAATGAAACACGCAGTGCCGAGGCAGCCCAGGCCCTGGAAACTGCAGCCGAGGTGAAGCGGGAGGCGTCGGGTAAGCATCCCCTGATCCAGTCGGCGGCGGAACAGAACTCGGTGCTGAGCGGCAGGCTTGGAATCCTGACCCGTACGCTGGAGCAGGCGACCAAGGAGAAAGAACAGCTCAACCAACGGCTCAAATCACTGGAACAGGAGCTGGAACAGGCCCGGCAGCGGTTGGAGATCGTCGGTGTTGATGAGGTACTGGGGAAACTGCTGCGCACCCAGCGTAAGGGTCTGCCGGATGTGAAACGATTGAAAAAACGGGCAACGGAGATCCAAAACTATATCGCGGATGCGCGCCTGGAGCAGTTTCGGATCGAGGATCAGCAACAGCAACTGTTGCAGCAGGGGCTGTATTCGGAAGCGGCGCTCAGCGCCGTCGATGCGCTCGATCCGGCTCAGCAGCTGGCGTTGAAGATTGAGGCAGAACAACTGCTCCAGGGCCGGACCGAACTGCTTCAGAGCCTGGCAGCTACCTATGGGCGATACGAGAGAGTATTGGGTGATCTGGAGCTGGCTCAGCGCCAGCTGATTGTCAAAGTAACCCTATATGCCGAATTGCTCGACTCGAACCTGGTCTGGATGCCCAACGCTTCGCCGATCGACATAACAATTATTCCAGCAGTGGCAAAGGGTCTGGAAGAGTTGTTCAAGGCAGAGACCTGGGCCGGCCCGATGAGTGGGATAGCTGCCGGTCTGTCAAAACATCCGTTCAAGTCCATGGCGCTGGGGGCATTGTTTTTGTTCCTGCTGGCCAGCCGGCGCCGAATGCAGCGAAGACTGGCGGAAATGGTACCCCTGGTGGGTAACGTTCGGCATGACAGTTTCCTCCTTACCCTGGAGGCCCTGGTCATCACCCTGCTGCTGGCGCTTCCGTGGTTTATATTTCTGGTAACCATCTCCTGGCTGATAAAGGCCGGCCCGGATCCCTTTGTGGACGCCATTGGCGACGCGCTGTTTCGAACTGCGCGCTATCTGCTGCTGCTGCAAGTGGTCCGTTACCTGCTCATCCCGGGGGGGCTTGCTCAGGTCCATTTCGGCTGGTCTGAACAGACTATTCGGCTGTTGAGACCGAACCTGGGCTGGTTACTGTTGTTGTCCTTTCCCCTGTTCACGGTGGGCGCGATTGCCGAATTCTCGTCCGATCCCTCCTATCGGGATAACCTTGGGCGGATGCCCGCTATTCTGGGTATTTTGGTCGTTGCCTGGTTCGGCCACCGCATACTGAATCCCTGGAGCGGCGCTCTGATACGACCGGCTTCAGGCTGGTCTGTGCACCTTCTCTGGTACCCGCTGACGCTGCTGATCGGCCTGGCGTTGATAGTGCTGACATTCGAAGGCTATTTCTACACAGCCGTTCGTTTTCTGACACTTGGCCTGTATACCGCCTATGTCGTTGTGTCGTTGTTGTTGCTCTACCACCTGGCCGAACGCGGACTGCTGGTGGCGGAACGTCGTCTGGCCCTGAGTCGCGCCCGAGCCAAACGCCAGGCGGTCCTGGAGTCGAGGGCGGCCAAGGAGGCAGCCGAGGCCGCGGGTGAGAGCCTGCTCGAACAGCCGGAACTGGAGGCGATCGAGCTGGACACCATCAACGAGCAGACCCGCCGCCTGCTGCGTCTGGCCATATTGCTGCTCGCCGGGGTTGGTATCTACCTCATCTGGTCACAGCTGCTCCCTGCCTTTGGACATCTGGACGAGCAGGTGCTGTGGGAGTACTCCCACGAGGTGGCGGGCAAGCAGGCGCTGGTCCCGGTGTCGGCATCCGATCTCGGGCTGGCGCTCATGGTGATCCTGTTTATGCTGGTTGCAGGCAGGAATCTCCCTGGTCTAATGGAGATCTCGATACTGGAACCCCTGGCAGTGGAGCCAGGCAGCCGCTATGCGGTCACCAAGGTCAGCCGCTACCTGATCTATACCACCGGTGTTCTGGTCACCATCAGTACGATCGGGGTGAGTTGGGGTGATGTGCAGTGGCTGGTGGCGGCCATGGGCGTGGGGCTGGGTTTTGGCCTGCAGGAGATCTTCGCCAACTTTATCTCCGGCCTGATGATATTGTTCGAGCGTCCCATTCGTATCGGCGACACGGTGACGGTCGGCGAAATCAGCGGCACAGTCTCCCGTATACGCATCCGTGCCACCACCATCACCGATTTCGACAATAAGGAACTGGTGGTTCCCAACAAGAGCTTCGTCACCGATCCACTGATCAACTGGACCCTGTCGGATCCGGTTACCCGGATCGTGATCGATGTGGGCATCGCCTATGGTTCGGATACCGAAAAGGCCCACCGCATTATGACGGACCTTATCCATGACCACCCGGAAGTACTGGACGACCCCAACCCCACGGTCTTTTTCGTCGGCTTCGGGGAGAGTTCCCTCGATTTCCAGATTCGCGTCTTCGTGCGGGAGCGCATCAAGCGCATGCCCCTGAAGCACGATCTGCATATGGCCCTTGACAAGGCCCTGCGGGAAGCCGGTATCGAGATCCCCTTTCCCCAGCGGGATCTGCATCTGCGTTCCATCGATCCCGGAGTGGCCTTCCGCGGCGGGGGTATAGGCGGCCAGGAACCCGGCTAACAGAGGGAGTGAATTAGCCTGCTATAAGCAGCGCTGATTTGACCGGAGAGACGCCATTCTGGTATATATTTACGGCTTTTTCGCGCCCCTTAGCAGGCGTCAGGCTGCTTGAGATGCGGCTGGCGATAGCGACTGGGGATTACGGCTGAACAAGGTCTTTGACGGCAGGCTTTCTCTGTCCATTGCAGCAGGTTTTGACTTATGAACAAATGGCTCGTTTCGGTTTCGATTACCTTGGCTATGGCAGTGACCGGAGTGCAGGCTGCCGGTGATGCGGCGGCGGGCAAGGAGAAGTCTGTCACTTGCATGGCCTGTCACGGCCCGGATGGCAACAGTCCCAATCCGATCTGGCCTAAACTGGCGGGGCAGCATTCCAGCTATATTCGCAAGCAGTTACACGATTTTAAATCGGGTGCCCGTAAAAATGATCTGATGGCCCCGATGGTTGCCCCGCTCAACGACCAGGATGTGGAGAATCTGGCGGCTTATTTCAGCAGTCAGACACAGAATTCGGGCACCGCTGCAAAAGACCAGGTGACACTGGGTGAGCAGCTCTATCGGGCCGGCAACGCCAGCAGTGGTGTTGCTGCCTGCATGGCCTGTCATGGCCCTGACGGCGTCGGAAATCCCTCTGCGCTCTTCCCTCGTATCAGCGGCCAACATGCGGCCTATCTGGAGCAGACGCTGAAAGACTTTCGCTCTGCTGCCCGTGCCAACGATGCCAATGCGATGATGCAGGGAGTGGCGGCCAAAATGACGGATGCGGAGATAGCTGCGGTAGCGCAGTATATCCAGGGGCTGCGTTAAACGGTCTAAACAGCCTCGATAAAGGTTCCAGAAGGGCAGTCTCCGGACTGCCCTTTTTCATTCATGAGCAGATAATTCTGGGATCGGCGCCCACTGGTTAAGGCATTCTGCTGAACCCTTGGCGGTTGTATCTGTCCGAATACTACCCTTTCACGACAATCCGGACGACAGTTGGGAAGCATTGCTGCCTGGCAGGCTGGAGTTGTGCGCCAGCAGACCCTTTGTCCCCGATACTCGTGTTAGACTCAAGTTGCTTGTTATAGGGCCGTAAAAATAGCCATTGAGGTGAAATAATGAAGAAAAGTGTTGTTGCGCTGGGTTTCCTGCTGTTGTCGTTGCCGCTGGTTGCGGTGATCGCCGCAGAACAGGCGTTCGAGGAAGAGTTGCACTATTTCGAAGTGATTCCGCCGCAGCCGGGCGCCGAGGGTGATCGGGTGCAGGTGCTGGAGTTTTTCTGGTATGCCTGTCCCCACTGCTACACCCTGGAACCCCATCTGAATGGCTGGCTCGAGAAAAAGCCCGACAATATAGAATTTGATCGAGTGCCCGCCATGTTCCCTCGAGAGGATGTGGTGCTGCATGCCAAGACTTATTATGCACTTCGGCTGATGGGGGTGGAGGATGAGTTGCACGAGAAGATCTTCCGCGTCATTCATGACGAGGATCGGCAGTTGAAGACCCAGAAAGACATGGAAGCCTTCCTGGACGAGCAGAAAATCGATCTGGAGGCCTACCGTAAGGCGATGCAGTCATTCGCGGTGCAGACCCAGGCCAGACGGGCGGCGGTGCTGGCCCAGCGTTTCGATGTGAGCGGTGTGCCCGCCATCGTGGTGGATGGGAAGTACCGTACCACCGGTCTGGGCGGCAGCACTACGATGGAAGTGACGGATTACCTCATTCAGCGGGTGGAGGAAGAGAAGAAGAAGGGGGCAGAGGCGGCAACGCGCTGACTTCTTCCTATAATTGGAAGTGCAGGGTCCGTCTGAAGCAAGGATTTTTTCTGCAGGTATTTGGCGGACAAGGGAAGCTAAGGGGTGGAAAACAGCGACTACCAACGACTCAGATTGCTGAGTTACAACATTCAAGCAGGTGTTGATACTCAGCGCTATCGCCAGTACCTGACTCAGGGCTGGAAACACGTGCTGCCCCACCGCGAGCGACAGCTCAATCTAAACCTAATTGCCGGTATGATTCACCAGTACGATATCGTCGGTTTGCAGGAGGTGGATTCCGGCAGTCTTCGCAGCGGTTTCCTGGATCAGACCGAATACCTGGCTCATCGGGCCGCATTCCCTTTCTGGTACAAGCAGATCAATCGCAGCCTGGGGAAACTGGCGCAGCACAGCAACGGTGTCCTGAGCCGGGTAAGGCCTGCGCGGGTGAGTGAGCACCGGCTGCCGGGTTTGCCTGGCAGAGGGGCGATTCTGTGCCATTTCGGAGGAGTCGAGGGTCTAACGGTCTGTATTCTGCACCTCGCCCTCGGCCGGCGTGCCCGTTTACGCCAGGTCCACTTTTTGGCAGAACTAATGCAGGACCTTCCCCATGTAGTGATCATGGGCGACCTGAATTGCAGCTGTGACTCGCGGGAAATAGAGTTGCTGATGCGGCGCATCGATTTGCGGGAATCGGCCTGCAACAAGTCTACCTTTCCCAGCTGGCGACCGATGAAGAAGATTGACCACATCCTGGTCTCCAATTCCCTGCTGGTTGAAAACGCGCGGGTGGTGGATTACCCGCTGTCGGATCACCTGCCCATTGGTATAGATGTACTGGTACCAAAAGGGATGAAACTGGCAGCCTGATGAGTGAGGTGACCAAGCTACAGGACTGGAAGTCGCGCTACCTGGAGCTTGCGGAACAACAGGCCGCAGAGAAGAGCGGATACCAGCAGGTCGAACAGCTCCTTTGCCGTACCATTATCCGTCTGACACTGGCCGCGGGCGGCCTCGATCCGGTGCTGGATCCCCATCTAAAAAGGCTGCGCGACGCCATTCGCAAGGGCGTCCACCCCGATCTCGAGGAACAGCTCAACGCTCTGTCGGAGGCCCTGATCAGGGCCGGTGGCGAACCGGGTGGCCAGGTGGAAAATAGTGGCCAGGAACTGTTCCGGCGATTACTTGAGCAGACCCGTTTGAATGGCAGCAGGGGGCGCCGTCTGCAGAAGTTGGGTGCTGAGATGCTCGCGGCGCCGGAAAAGGTGACAGATGATCAGCTGGACGAACTGCTCCGACTGATCGGCTCGGAGCGAGTCTCGGAGGGTCGCTCATCGGGGCTTTTCGGTCGTTTCTTTAGCGACAAGGAGGCCGCCGCCGAGTCTGGCAACGACTCCCCGCCCAACCAACTGTTGCTGAGTCTGCTGGAGGAGCTGAGTTGGCCGGGGCAGCTCAGCGAAGATATTGCGCAGCTGGCAGAACGGCTGGGGAAGGATGCGGAGCCCACGGCCTGGACGGAGGTAATCCGAAATCTGACCCACCTGATGTCATCCACACTGGGTGATGTGCAATCGGAAATGCAGGCGACGGAAGGTTTTCTGCAGCAACTGACCTCCCGGTTGCAGGAGATAGACCAGCACGTAAGCAGCAGTCAGGACCGTCATCAACAGTCACTGGCAAGCGGTGATGAATTGAGCGAAACCGTCAAGACCCAGGTCGGCGGGATACAGCAGAGCATGCGCAGTGCCACCAGTCTTCAACAGATGACGAGCCATATCAATCGACATCTGGACGCTATTCATGAGCACGTCGAGTCCCATGTCGCGGCGGAAGCGGAGCGTCACCGTCAGGCGGCAGAGGTGGAGCAGCGGTTGCGGGAACGCCTGGGTGAGGTCGAGGGTGAGACCGACGAGTTGCAACGCAAGATGGCCGATGCCCATCATCGAGCTACCACCGACACCGTGACCGGCTTGCCTAACCGGTTGGCCTATGAAGAGCGCCTGCGCCAGGAGTTTGCCCGTTGGAGGCGGTTTCAGGAGCCACTTTCGCTGCTGGTTTGGGATATCGATGATTTCAAACGGATCAACGACCGGTTCGGACACAGCTCTGGAGACAAGGCGCTGCGGGTGATTGGTCAGCTGTTGAGGCGTGAGCGGAGAGAGACCGATTTGGTGGCCCGTTACGGCGGGGAGGAGTTTATCATGCTCCTGGCCGGGGTCGATCTCAAAGGGGCGCTGCGCCTGGCCAACGATACCCGCAACGAGATACGCGAGAGTGGCTTTCACTCCGGGGGCAAGAAAGTGGAAGTGACCATCTCATGCGGTCTCAGTGAATTCCGGCAGGGCGATACCCCGGAGGCAGTATTCGACCGGGCGGATAAGGCCCTTTATAAGGCCAAACGCAATGGAAAGAACTGCTGTATCAGTCTATAACCCGGTCTTTCGGCCACTCCTGCAGATAGAAATAGTCCCAGCTCTCTCCCCCCGACCGCAGACAGTTCATCAGCTCTGCTACGGGCACCGCTTCACCGGGAAATACCTCAGCAACCTGGATGAAAAAACGCCCGAATCCGGCGGTCCGTCGCCACTCCAGGGTGAGGGGTGAAGAGTGCTGCCCGCAGTTTGGGCAGGTGATGCTCGGTGCCTCTGGTTCCGCCTGCCACTGTTCGACCAGCGATAGCCAGTCATTAATGCCTCGCCTGCAATTCGGGCATTTCGGTGGACGGGTGTTACCGCCGTAGAGGAATTGCGGCTGCTCGAAGGGACCGAGAAAACGCAGATGGCAGAAATTGCTGCCGCCGTCATCCGGTGGTTCCAACTGCAGATAGGGCGAACAGCCCAGGAAGGTGATCAGTTGCAGAAACCGTTCTCCGGTTAGAAACGACTGCTCCTTCTCCCTGAACGGGCGGTCGATCAGGCCGATGCGTCTTAGCCGCTCCGTGATCGAAGGCAGTGACGGCAGGGGGGCGGAAAAGGGGGGGCGGAAGCAGAGTTTTCCTGTGCTCATGACGGACAGCGCGCGGCGGGCGAGTTTTCAATATGTGATAATATAACACTTTAGCTGATTCATTCTAAAACTCGGCCATCGCTGGCCCGCACCCTAGTTTGCCGTCAATTGAACCGAAACAGGAAACCACAGAGCACACTGAGCGCAAGGAACAGATTGAATTTTTTCAGTTTGCTTCTACTGCTTTTGCTCTCCCTTTCAGCCGTTCAGGGAAAGGCCGGCGAGCAAGGCAAGCTGCAGGTATTCGTCAGTATCCTGCCCCAGAAGTATTTCGTTGAGAGGATCGGGGGAGAGCATGTTCAGGTTGCTGTGCTGGTAGGTCCTGGACAGAGTCCGTCTACCTTTGAGCCCCTTCCCCGGCAGATCGCAGCGCTGGCGGCTGCCCGGCTCTACTATCGCATTGGAGTACCCTTCGAGGAGGTCTGGATGGGGCACATTGTTGAGGCCAACCCGTCGATGGCAGTGCTCGATGCGCGCAATGGCCTGGTGCTGCGGCAGATGGAGTCGGCTGGGGTCCATAGTCACTCTTTGGAGCCGGATCATTCGCCGCAAGGAGAGCCTGATCCCCACGTCTGGCTGGATCCCTTGCGGGTCAAATCCATGCTGAGCCGCCTGCGGGACCGGCTGTCCGAACTGGATCCCAGGCACCAGGCGGATTTCGATCAGAATTACCAGCGGTTTGCCGCCGAGCTTGATGCTTTGGATCAGGAGATCCGGCAGCGACTCTCTGTACTTGGATCAAGAAATATCATGGTTTTTCACCCCTCCTGGGGCTATTTCACAGACCGCTACGGGTTGCGGCAGATCCCGATACAGATAGAGGGAAAGGGGCCGGGAGGACGCACCCTGGCTCGGCTCATCGACCAGGCCCGGGCAGAGCAGATTCGGGTGATTTTTGTCCAGCGTCAGTTCAGCCAGGCCCAGGCGAAGGTGGTGGCGGAGGCCGTGGGGGCACGGATCTTCGCTATCGATCCACTGGCGCTGGATTATCCGGCCAACCTTCGCCGGGTGGCGGACGCCATCGCCGAGGCAGCACAATGAACGACTTACCGGCGGTCAAGTTGGTGGATGTCAGCTTCGCCTATGACGGGCCGGCCGTGCTGGAAGGGGTGAATCTGGAATTGGGGGAAGGCGAATTTCTCGGAGTGGTCGGTCCCAATGCCGGAGGAAAAAGCACCTTGCTGAAGTTGGTTCTCGGTTTGCTCGAACCCCAGGCCGGTCAGGTACAGGTACTCGGGCGACCGCCCCGGGAGGGGAGAAAACAGATAGGTTATGTTTCCCAGTATCCTACGTTTCGTCGCGATTTTCCGATCAGTGTGGCGCATGCCGTGCTGATGGGGCGCCTCCGTCACGGCTGGTTGCCGGGGCGTTTTCGAAACCGGGACCGGGAGATCGCACGGCAGGCGATGGAAGAGACCGAGGTGGTGGATCTGGCGGGACGCCAGCTCTACACCCTGTCCGGGGGGCAGCTGCAGCGGGTGCTGCTGGCCCGGGCGCTGGCTTGTGAACCACGGATTCTGATCCTGGATGAGCCAACCGCCAATATCGACATGCGCATCGAGACCGACATCTTCGATCTGCTTGAGCAGCTCAACCGGCGAATGACCATTATCGTGGTCTCCCACGACATCGGTTTCATCTCCCGCTACGTCAATCGGGTGGCCTGCCTCAACCGCTCACTGATGTGTCACCATACGGCGGATATCGATGGCAAGGTGATCAGTGAGCTCTACGGATCGGAGGTACGGATGGTGGAACATGTACACGGGTGATCGATGAGCAGTCTGTTTGATGCATTGCTTCAGTACGGATTTCTGCAGCACGCCCTGATTGGCGGGCTGCTGGCCAGTGTGGGCTGCGGCATCATGGGCAGTTACGTAGTGGTGAAGCGAATCGGCTTTCTCGCCGGGGGGATTTCCCACACAGTGCTTGGTGGCATGGGCGTTGCTTTTTTCTATGGGCTAAGTCCGCTCGGCGGGGCTTTGGTGGCCGCCCTGGTGGCCGCGCTGCTGATCGGGTGGGTGAAGCTGCGCTGGCGCGAGCAGGAAGATACCTTGATCGGGGCGGTCTGGGCGGTGGGCATGGCCATCGGCATCCTCTTTATTTCCCGTACTCCTGGTTACAACGTCGATCTGATGAGCTATCTGTTTGGAAATATCCTGATGGTGGCGGGGCAGGACTTATGGTTGATGGCGGGGTTGGATCTGCTGGTGCTCATGGCAGTGCTGCTTTTCTACTGGCCCTTTCTGGCGGTCTCCTTCGACGAGGAATTTGCCCGATTGCGGGGGGTCCCGGTGACATTTTTCTACCTGCTGCTACTCTGCCTGGTGGCGGTTACCGTGGTGCTGTTGATTCAGGTGGTGGGCCTGATTCTGGTAATTGCACTGCTGACTTTGCCGGCGGCCATAGCCGCCCAGTATGTGCACACCCTGGGTAAGATGATGCTGCTTGCCACCCTGCTGGGCATGGTGTTTACCTTAGTCGGCCTGGGAACGGCTTATCAGTCAGATTTGCCTGCGGGGGCAACGATCATTCTAGTGGCCGGGATGAATTATCTGTTGTCGACCCTGATCGGAACTGCTCTGAAGCGGCGCTATGGGCTGAGTTTTAGCAGGGAAACTTCACCGTAGGCCTATCGGGATGAAGCAGCTGCCAAGCCGAGGGGGCGAGGTATCCGTCATCCTGCAGCAGGCCGACCGGCTTTGCCGGGAGCGGGGTGTGCGTCTGACACACCAGCGGCGACGGGTACTGGGGATTCTCTGCAGTCGTGTTCAGCCGATGGGGGCCTATGAAATTCTGGAGCAACTGACGGGAATGATACCCGGGGCCAAGCCGGCCACGGTCTATCGGGCACTGCAGTTTCTGCAGAAACAGGGGTTAGTGCACCGCCTGGAGTCCCTCAACGCCTTTGTCAGTTGTGTGCAGCCCGATCACCCCCATGCCGGTCAGTTTCTGATCTGCCGCGATTGCGGTCAGGTGGAGGAACTGGAGGATCAGTCGGTAGAGCGCATCCTGGGCAGGGCGGTCCGTGCATTGGGATTCAGAGCGGATTCAAGGATTATCGAGGTGACCGGATGCTGTGCCCGTTGCGCCGATACCAAGATACGCTGATAAATTCACGGAATATGGAGTGAAGAGACTACTCATCCTGTTGATCCGCGGATACGGCTACTTGATCAGCCCCTTTCTGGGCAACAACTGCCGCTATTATCCCAGCTGTTCCGCATATACCCAGGAGGCCATAGAGCGGCACGGGGCGCTGAAAGGGATCTGGCTGGGTTTGAAAAGGGTGTCGCGCTGCCACCCCTTTCACGAGGGGGGATACGATCCGGTTCCGGAAAAACGGACCGGCAAGGCAGCAGCGGAGAGCGGGGTGAAAGGAAAGGCCCCTGTCTCATCTGACGAGCCATAGTAGCCAGTCACCTCAGCGCAATTCGCCTAGGTAGGGTCAGCACAATATACTAGTCAAATTTCTCGTTTATACGCAGCCGATATTCCTTTGCAAAATGGTGGAAGCCTTTTTCGACAACACCCTGGAGTTGGCGCTTGTTTCGGCACCCTGGTTACTGCTGGGGCTGGTGTCGGCAGGACTGATCCATGCATGGCTCCCAACGGCACTGGTCGGCCGCTCCCTGGGGGGCAACGGTTTCGGGCCGGTAACTCGCGCCGCGCTGATCGGTGCGCCCCTTCCGCTCTGCTCCTGTGGCACCCTGCCGGCCGCATTTTCCCTGCACCGATCCGGGGCGTCCCCTGCCGCCACCACCTCTTTTCTCATCGCCACACCCGAAACGGGAGTGGATTCGGTGGCCCTATCCTGGGTGCTGCTGGGCCCCTTTCTGGCCCTGCTGCGGCCGCTGTCCGCAGTGTTGTCCGCTATCATCGCTGGCCTGCTGGTCGGGCGCATGGAGCAGCCCGGTTCAGAACCTGGCGGCGGGCTGCAGCTGGAGCAATCAGCCTCAGGGTCTGGATGCGATACCGGGTCCAGTTGTGACCGCGGCTGTGCTGTCGCCAGCGGTGGGGTGGCCGACCGCGAAGGCCTCTGGCGGCGCACCCTGGGTGGATTGCGTTATGCCTTCAGCGACCTTTTGGACGATCTCGTCCTCTGGTTGACAGTGGGTATCCTGGCCGCCGGGCTAGTGGTAACCCTGGTGCCGCCGGGTCTGCTGGCAGCCTGGGGCAGTGGTCTCGGGGCGATGCTCCTGATTCTGCTGATCTCTGTACCCATGTATGTCTGCGCGACGGCCAGTACGCCGCTGGCCCACGCCATGCTGTTTGCTGGTGTTTCCCCGGGTACGGTGCTGGTCTTCCTGCTGGCGGGACCGGCCAGCAATCTGGCCGGCCTGCTGCTGGTGCGGCGAGAACTCGGGGGGCGGGCCTTGATCGCCTATCTCGTCGGGGTAGGTGGAGTCAGTCTCCTGCTCGGCCTTGGGTTGGATGAACTGGTGGCCACCTTTGATATAGATGCCCTGGCTGGCATGGCCAATAGCGGCACGGAAGAGAGAGAACTGCCCGTTATTCTATCGACGCTGAGTCTGCTGGTGCTGGTCGTTGCAGCGATCAAGCCCTTTCGCCGTTACCTGACCCGGGGGAAGGCCCGGGAAGACGGGGGCTGCTGCGGTTGAAACCCTCCCCTTTCTCCTCCCCCGAAAACTTCCGACACAACTTCGAGACCGGACTGCAGGAACTGCTGTCCGGATACGACGAGTTGGGGGTCTATATCCTGGTGCTGGCCAATGCGGGCTTCGATCCTGTGTTGTGGCAGGTTCTGGGTGATAAATTGAGACGCCGATTTCTGCGGCTTGCCGCCAATATGCGCGAAACGGACCGCCAGGGACTGATCCTGGATGATGCGGAGGACGACCTGTCTGTCTTTCGCCGGTTGCTGGCAGTGGGGTTCGATGGCTTGTCGGCCACCGAGTTTCGCCAGGTAGGCCCCTGGGAGCTGCAGTTCAACCCGTTGCGCGCCTTTCGCCCCGCCCGCATGACGGGGAAGGCCGTTACCCGTATCACCGCGCCCTATGACCCGGCGGGGTTCAATTTCAACAAGCCGTTCCTGCGCAAGGAGATCCTTTGGCAGGGCTGGTTGTGCGGCCGCAATGCGGCTGTGTTTTACAACAAGTTTCCGTTCGTGGAAATGCACGGGCTGTTGGTGCCGGAACCACGTGCTGGCCTGTCCCAGTTTCTGCGCGAGCGAGACAATGATTATCTCTGGCAGTTGACCGAAACGCTGGCGCGGACACTGCCGGGCGTCGGTTTTGGCTATAACAGTCTGGGCGCCTACGCATCGGTCAACCACCTCCACTTCCAGATGTTTCAGCGTCGCCGTATGCTGCCGGTAGCGGATCCCCTCTGGCAGCATAATGGGGGCTCTCTGGCCTATCCGCTCCGTTGCCAGTGCTTTTTCAGCAGTGCTGAGGCCTGGCGTTTGGTCTCCGAACTGCACCGCCGCAATATCAGTTATAATCTGATCTATCTGCCCGGTAGAATTTACTGTCTGCGCCGTCTTAGGCAGGGTGAGTACAGCCATTCGCCCTGGGCCCGTGGCTTCGCCTGGTACGAAACGGCAGGCGGCTTTACGATCTTTGAACGGGAAAATTTCAACTCTATCGGGCAGCAAGAACTGGCCTCCGAATTGGCCTTGCTTGCCGATGGGTGAGACTACTGCTGGCGCTGCCTGGATCTGCCGGGTGTTTTCCCCGGCCGATAAAAAACAACCAAGGAATCTATATGTCTCACAGTCAGTTCACCCTCCTGGGGACCCGCCGCTTTCTGCCGCTGTTTCTGACCCAGACACTGGGCGCTTTCAACGACAACGTATTCAAGAACGCCCTGGTGATACTGATCACCTATTCGTTGGCCAGTAAACAGGGCCTCAATGCCCAGCTGATGGTGACGGCGGCGGCTGGCATTTTCATCCTGCCCTTTTTTCTGTTCTCCGCCACCGCCGGGCAGTTGTCCGACAAGTACGACAAGGCGCGGCTGATCCGGCTGATCAAGATAGCGGAGATATTTCTGATGATCGGAACGGCCATCGGCTTCTACCTGCAGAGCGTCAGCTTTCTGATGATCATGCTGTTCCTGATGGGCACCCAATCGACTTTTTTCGGACCACTCAAATATGCGATCCTGCCTGACCACCTGCACAAGGATGAGCTGATCGGCGGCAACGGGCTGATCGAGGCGGCCACCTTTCTCGCGATCCTGCTGGGCACCGTGGTAGGGGGTGTCTTCATCCTCATACAGGGCGGGGTGCATATCATCTCGATCTGCATCCTGCTTGTGGCGCTGGCGGGCTGGTACAGCAGCCGTTTCATCCCATCGACCGAGCCGGCGATGCCATTGCTCAGGGTCAATGCCAACTTCCTGACCGAGACCTGGAAGATCATCCGCTATACCGCGGGTTACCGCGACATCTTCCTCGCCATCCTCGCGATCTCCTGGTTCTGGCTGGTAGGGGCTACCTTCCTGGCCCAGGTGCCCACCTTCGGTAAAGATGTGCTGGGTGGCAACCAGAATCTGGTGACCCTGCTGCTGCTGGTTTTCTCGGTTGGCATTGGTGTTGGCTCCCTGCTCTGCAACCGTATGCTGAAAGGTGTCGTCAACGCCACCTACGTTCCTTTGGGCGCCCTTGGTATCACCGTGTTTGCGGTGGATCTCTATTTTGCCAGCCGTCACGCCCAGCCTGCCGCTGGCGCTGCCCTGATCGGCGCCGCTGAGTTCCTGACGACATTCAACGGTTGGCGCATCCTCGTTGACATTTTGTTGCTCGCCATCGCCGGCGGTATCTACGTGGTGCCCTTGAATGCCATCGTCCAGGAGCGCAGCGACGAGGAACATCGTTCGCGCAACATCGCGGCGGTCAATATCATCAACTCCCTGTTCATGGTGATATCGGCTCTCGGCACTGCCGCCATGCTGACGGCAGGCTTCAGCGTGCCGGAGGTCTTCCTGAGTGTGGCGATTGTCAACGCCGGCGTTGCCTTCTATATCACTCGCCTGTTGCCGGGGGCGCTGGCGCGTTCCTTGGTCTCCTGGCTGCTGGAGATACTCTACCGGGTCGAGGTGGAGGGTCTGAAGCACTACAAAGAGGCCGGTGACAAGGTGCTGATCGTCGCTAACCACCAGTCTTATCTGGATCCGTTGCTGATCGCCGCCTATATTCCGGACAATCTGACCTTCGCCGTTAACACCTATGTCGCGCGCAACCGCCTGGTGAAGTTTTTTCTCTCCATGGCCAAGACCTTTGCCCTGGATCCGGCCAACCCGCTCTCTACCCGCGAGTTGATTGCCTCCATCCGGGAGCGCGAAAAGGTGGTCCTTTTCCCGGAAGGGCGCATCACGGTGACCGGCTCTCTGATGAAGGTGTACGAGGGGGCGGGTATGATCGCCGACCGCTCGGGAGCGACTATCCTGCCGGTGCGCATCGACGGCGCCCAGCACTCGCCCTTTTCGCATCTCAAAGGCAAGGTCCGCATCAGCCTGTTCCCGAAGATACGGCTGACTTTCATGCCGCCCCGCAGTTTTGAAGTGCCGGAGGAATTGAAGGGCCGGTCCCGGCGCCAGTATGCGGGGCAGAAGCTCAACGACGTGATGACCGACATGGTGTTTCGCAGCAGCCGTTATCAGCAGACCCTGTTCCGCTCGCTGCTAGATGCCAGCAAAGCCCACGGCCGAAAGCACCAGGTGCTGGAGGATGTGGAAAGGCGGCCGCTGAACTACGGCGCTATGCTGACCGGTTGTTTCATCCTCGGCCGTGAACTGGCCAAGGACACCAGTCCGTCAGAACACGTCGGTCTGCTGCTGCCCAATATCAACGCCACCGCTATCGCCTTTTTCGGGCTGCAGGCATACGGGCGGGTGCCTGCAATGCTCAACTTTTCTACCGGCATCAAGAATGTCATCAGCTGCTGTGGCGCTACCGAGATCCAGGTGGTCTGCAGTTCCCGGCGTTTCGTGGAGATGGGAAATCTGCAGGAGATGGTGTCGGCTATCGAAAAAGCGGGAATACGGCTGGTCTACCTGGAGGATGTGCGTCAGCAAATTACCCTGCCCGGTAAACTGTTGGGTCTGCTGGCGAGTCGCGTCCCGGCACTCAGCTATCGACTGACAGACCCTGTGCGCGATCATCTGTCCAGTGCCGTTGTACTCTACACCTCTGGCACCGAGGGGACGCCCAAGGGGGTTGTCCTGAGTCACAACAACATACAGGCGAATCGTTACCAGGTCAGTTCCTGTATCGACTTCGGGCCTTCTGATATCGTCTTCAACGCATTGCCCATGTTCCACTCATTCGGGCTCACCTGCGGCACCATGCTGCCGTTGCTGGCCGGTGTTAAGGTATTTCTCTATCCTTCGCCATTGCACTACCGCATAGTCCCTGAACTGGTGTACGACAGCAACTCGACCATCCTGTTCGGCACAGATACCTTCCTCTCCGGCTATGCGCGCTTCGCCAATCCCTATGACTTCTACAGTATCCGCTACGTTTTCACCGGCGCCGAAAAGCTGAAAGACACTACCCGCCAGATCTGGGGGGAGAGGTTCGGCGTGCGTGTTTTCGAAGGCTATGGCGCCACCGAGACCTCGCCGGTGCTGGCGATGAATACCCCGATGCAGAACCGCAGGGGGTCGGTGGGGCGGCTGATGCCGGGTATCGAACACCGGCTGGAGGCAATGCCGGGCATCGACGAGGGTGGACGGCTCTGGGTACACGGCCCCAACGTCATGCGCGGTTACCTTCTGGCTGATGCCCCCGGTCGTCTGCAGCCGCCACAGGACGGCTGGTATGACACCGGAGATATCGTCGAACTGGATGGGGAGGGCTACCTGTTCATCAAGGGTCGTGCGAAACGCTTCGCCAAGATCGGTGGTGAGATGGTTTCGCTGGCCGCGGTGGAGTCGCTGGCGGCCAAGGTGTGGCCGGGCTTCGGTCATGTGGTGGTTAACCTGCCCGACAAGAAAAAAGGCGAGCAGCTTGTGTTATTGACCGAGAACCAGAAGGCCTCACGGGATGAACTGTCGGCCTTTGCCAAGGCCGAGGGCGTGACGGCGCTCAGTGTGCCGGCCACTATCATACACATCGACAAGCTGCCCCTGCTCGGCACTGGAAAGACCGACTTCGGTACGGCGAAAGAGATCGCCGAAAGCAAGATGCGCTAGCCTGCAGATATGTGCAGAAAAAAGGATCGATTGCAACACAGGCGGCGGATGCTGCTTGGGGGTATGGATTGTTTTCGCCGGCGGTGGTCTGCATGCTGGCTGCTGCTTCTGTTGCCGCTCTGCGCGACGGGTGCCGCGGTTGAGCCGTCGGCGCAGGCACCGCTGACCAGGCTGTTGAATGAGCCATTCCAGGGCGATCTGGATGGAATCAAGCAACGGGGCTTTCTGCGGGTCCTGGTGAGCTATAACCGAACCAACTATTTTCTGCAGGGGGCGCAGGCACACGGGTTTGAATACGAACTGATGGAGGAATATCGAAAGTTTCTCAACAAGGGGGTATCCAAGCAGCAGATCAGAACCGAATTCGTCTTCATCCCGGTGCCCTTCGATCGCCTGATTCCGCTACTGAACGAAGGCAAGGGGGATATCATAGCGGCCGGCCTCACCGTCACTGACGAGAGAGCAAAGCAAGTTGCCTTTTCCAGGCCCTATCTGCCGGGGGTTCGGGAACTGCTGGTGACAGGGTCGGCAACGCAGCCCTTGGCCGCTATAGAGGATCTCTCGGGGCGGCAGGTGCATGTGTTGCGGGGCAGCAGTTATGCCGCTCATCTGACAGCGGCGAACAGCCGCTTGCAACAGCAAGGCCATGCCCCTATCGTCGTGCAGGAAGTCGATGAGAACCTGCAGACGGAGGATCTGCTGGAGTTGGTTAATGCCGGTGTGATTGAATTTACCGTGGCGGATGAACACATTGCGGGAATCTGGAAGAGGGTTCTCCCCGGTCTCCAGGTGAACTCTGACATAGTAATCAACGACAACGGCAACATCGCCTGGGCGGTGCGCAAGACTAATCCCCAGTTGCTTAAGAGCCTCAACCAGTTCGTGGCAAAGCACCAGAAGGGGACACTGCTGGGGAATATGCTGTTTCGCCGCTATTACCAGAACGCCCGTTGGATCGAGAACCCGGCTTCGGCCAAAGGGCGAAAGCGGTTTGAGGCCGTCGCCGCTTTGTTCCGGAAATATGCCGCACAGTACGACTTCGATTGGTTGAAAATCGTTGCCCAGGCCTATCAGGAGTCCGGGCTGGACCACTCCAAGAAAAATCCGTCGGGGGCTATTGGAATCATGCAGATCAAGAAGTCCACGGCCGCTGACAAGCAGGTCGGGATCAAACGCATCGACAAGCTGGAGCCGAATATCCATGCTGGGGTGAAGTACCTGGCATTTGTGCGTGATCGCTATTTTTCCGATCCGTCTATAGCCAGTGACGATCAGGCGTACTTTGCCTTGGCGGCCTACAATGCGGGACCCGCCAAGGTACGGCAGATGCGGGAGCGGGCGGTCAAGATGGGGCTGGATGCCAATCGCTGGTTTAGTAACGTAGAGCTGGCCGCGCTGCGTACCGTTGGCCAGGAGACGGTGCGTTATGTGCGCAATATTCTAAAGTACTATACCGCGTACCGACTCTCTTTCCAGAACATCGAGCAGCGCCAGAGCGGCAAAATAAGGCTCTGTCAGGAGGGTGATGGCCAGGATCAGAAGCCGTGCCAGGAAGTGGGAGATTGACGATAGGCGGACTGGTTGGCCTGAGCGGCAAACTGCTGCGCCGGTAACCCATTACCGGAGCCGGGGGGCATGCCCGCGAAGCGGCTGTAACCGAGGCTGTTGAATAGGCGGTTTACTCCAAAGATTCCGGAATGTGTTGAGAGGAGAAAGATGGCAATCGAGCAACCACGGGGAAATGATTCGTACTCTGACCTGGCCCTGTTGCGCGGACCTGATGATTTGCTGATGGATTTCGATCGTGCGGTCAAGGTATTCAATGAGTTCGTTGCCGGTTGTCGTGCCCTGTACGATATCGGGCCGGCGGTGACGGTATTCGGATCCGCCCGGTTTGAACCCGGGCATCGCTATTATGATATGGCGCGGGAACTGGGGCGTGAACTGGCCGAGACCGGTCTTGCCGTGATAACAGGCGGCGGCCCTGGAATCATGGAAGCGGCCAATCGGGGCGCCAGAGAGGCTGGGGGATTGAGTATAGGCTGCAATATCGAATTGCCGCATGAACAGCAGCCCAATCCCTATCTCGACCGGACGCTGCTTTTCGACTATTTCTTCGTGCGCAAGGTGATGCTGGTCAAATATTCATCTGGCTTCGTATTTATGCCAGGTGGTTTCGGGACACTGGATGAGATGTTCGAGACGCTGACCCTGGTGCAGACGGGAAAGATGGAGTCGTTTCCATGTGTTGCCATGGGTCAGGAGTACTGGAAGCCGATGATCGATTTTGCGGTAGACAGCATGCTCCGGGAAGGGACGGTGGACCCTGGTGAGGTGAAGATAGAGATATCCGATTTACCCGCGGAAGCGACGGCGTATATCCAGCAGCAGATCCAACGGCAAAACAGCCGGTGACGCAGCGTATAAAGTTGCGCCGGGAGTTGCCGCTTATAGCTTGATCGAAACAGGTATAATCCAGTGTGCCCCTTATCGTCGATGAACAACGGTTGGTTTTTAACATCATGTCGTTCAGATAAGGTGCAAAAGGTTGAACGCTTTTGCCACAAAACACGTTGTCGAGACGCAAACCGTGTTCTGTCTTTCCATGGGTGAACCAAATAAATCGAAGGCTCGGCAGATATATTTTAGGTGGTTTTCCATCACCTGCGCTGAGAAATTCTAGTGTTTGCAGAGTGTGTGTTTAGTCACAATTTTGTAACACTGCTTAGTTACTTAACCTTGTATTTTTAAAGGGAAATTGGCAGGGCGAATAGTAGTCGGTAAGCCTGGCAACCCCCCCTGCTATTGCATATAATTCCGCTTTTAGATGTAACGAGCTGCATTGAGTGCGGCTAGGGAGGAAAATGATGGCGCACTCTCAAGTCAAGGAACTTTCAAACGGACAGGTCGAACCGCTTTCCGGCACAGTGAATTCCCAGGAAATGTCCACCACCCAGGAACGGAAGAGCTACAAATACCCTGGCATCGAAACAGTTATTCACGGCAATGGCGCCGTCGCCCACGTGATGGGGCAGGTGTGCGGCGGTGTGATCGGTTACCCGATCACACCGTCCACCGAGATCTCTGAGCTATTCGAGGCCTTTCGCGCCAGAGGCGGTTGCAATGTCTGGGGCAAGCATCCGTTCTTCTTCGAACCGGAGGGTGAGCATTCGGCCCAAAGCGGTGCCATGGGAGCGGCGCTGACCGGTGGTCGTTATATCTCCAACGCCTCTTCGAGCCAGGGCATCCTCTATGGGCTGGAGTCTCACTATGTGACCGTGGGTAAAAAGATCGGTGGTTTCGTACTGCAGGTTGCCGCCCGCGTTGTCTCCAGACACTCGTTGAATGTAATGGCGGGACATGATGATGTCTACGCATTGTTACCGTCCGGTTACACGATATTATTCGGCAGCAATCCACAGGAGGCCGCCGACCTGGCCGCTATCGCCTACAAGGTGAGTGCCCTGTCCATGATTCCGGTGACCAATGCCATGGATGGTTTTGCCACCAGCCACATGCAGAGCGAAGCCCTGATGCCGGAACCGGCGCTGTTGAAGGAGTTTCTGGGCGATCCGTCCAGTCGGATCAAGGCGCCGACGGTTGCCCAGGAAATGCTGTATGGCGCCAAGGGGCGCGTCTATCAGCTGAAACAGTACCTGCGACAGCACAAAGGCGACATACAGCCGGAAGATCTGACCGCATTGGTTGAATTTCTCGAAAACCGGGCGGAACAGGTCGAGTCGGATAACGAAGGCACAATGATCGGGGAGACCTTGTCCTGGGTGCCGGAAGAGTTGCATGGCCAATGGCGCCGGCAGTGGCTCAATGCCTTCGAAAAGGGAACTCGCCAGCTGGTGCCTGCGATGGTCGATGTACACAATCCGGGCCTTTCAGGCGGGGTGCAGAACCAGCCCGACTTTCAGGCCGGCACGGTGGACCACAAAACCCACTTTGTCAATGAAGTGCCGCGCTTCGTCAAGCAGGCGATGGCGGAGTATGGGGCACTTACCGGGCGTTTTTACAGCCCGGTCCACGGCTATCTTACCGACGATGCCGAACATGTCATCGTGGGGCTCGGGTCTGTCACCGATGACGCCGAGGCGGTGGCCAGTTATCTGCGTCGGCAGGGCAAGAAGGTGGGCGTGGTCTCGATCAAGTTGCTGCAACCCTTCCCGGAAGGCGATCTGGTTGCGTTACTCGACGGGAAAAAAGCGGTCACCGTGCTCGAGCGCTCCGAGGTGACGGCGCTGACCAACCTGGTGACCCAGGCGTTGTTCAAGGCCCGCGAGAACGGCGATCTGATTCGCCATCAGGGCATTCCACCCATCACCAGTCTGCCGAAGATCAGCACCGGCATATTCGGCCTGGGTGCCCACGACCTGCAGCCACGCCACCTGATCGCGGCCTTCAAAAACATGGACAGCACCCTGAATGTGCCGTTCTTTTATCTGGGTTCCCAGTTCTTCGCCAAGGATACCTCGCCAAGGATCGCTGAATTGCAGGACAGGTTGCGCGCCACCTATCCGGAAACGGAATTCATGGCGTTCGAGACCAAAGAAAATCCGAGTCTGCTGCCCGCCGAGGCCTTCCGCCTGCGTTTTCACTCAGTCGGGGGTTACGGCACCATCGCCACCGGGAAACTGCTCACGGACATTCTGGCGGGAGTTCTGGGTCTGCACTCTAAATCCGCACCCAAATACGGCTCAGAGAAGAGTGGTGCACCCACCAATTTCTATATCACCCTGAGTCCGGAACCGATCAAAATTACGAATGCGGAACTGGAAGACGTGGAGATCGTCATATCTCCCGATCACAAGGTGTTCAGCCATACCAATCCGCTGCGTGGCCTGAGCGAGGACGGTACTCTTATCATGCAGTCCCACCACACCCCGCTGGAGGTTTGGAAGGAGCTGCCGGCCCATGCCCGCAAGACTATACGAGATAACAAGATCCATCTCTACATTGTCGATGCCTTCGGCGTCGCCAAGAAGCATGCTCCGGCCCCGGATCTGGAAATCCGGATGATGGGTATTGCCTTCATCGGTGCCATCTGTGGTCATGTGGACCGGATAGCCGCGGGGGGCTCCCAGGAGTCGATCCTGCAAAAGGTTCAACAGCAGGTTACGAAGAAGTTCGGTGCCAAGGGGGAAGCGGTCGTCGAAAGCAATATGAGGGTGGTCAGGGAAGGTCTGGAAGCGACCCTCAAGGTCGATTATGACGACAGCGCCTTCAAGGAGGCGGACCAACTGGTGCGGGTGCAGACCGGCCCTGGCGTGGAGGTCTCGGCCTCAATGGTCAAGGCCACGGGTAACGCCGTAGTCAACGGAATGTTTGATCGGACTTATTACAACGAGATATTTACCGATCACTTCAGCAACGGCACCCTGGGTGAGGCCCCGGTGATGCCCGGTACCGGTATGTTCATGCCGGTGGCAAGCGCTGCTTGGAGAGACAAAGGTCTGTTCCGGCTCGATGTGCCGAAATACACCGCTCATCTGTGCACCGGCTGTATGGAGTGCGCGGTGGTCTGCCCGGATGCGGCGATTCCAAATACCGTCCATGAGATCCATGATCTGTTGCTGACTGCCATCGGCAAACTGGATGTGACCGCGCAGCAGAAGGAGTTGATGTCGAGTCATGTGTTTCCATTGACCAAGTCGATTCGCGATGCCTACCGGAAACTACCGAGCAAGGATCCAAAACCGTTTCACGAGATCGTCGCCGAGGCCGTTGCCGATATCGACACCACCAATGTATCGCTGAAACGCGGTTTCGAAAATATGATCTATACCCTGGGTATTTTCCCGGTGGTCAAGACAAGACCCTTTTTCGATGCCATGGAAAAGGCGGTCCCCGGCACCGGGGGACTCTACTCGGCCAACATCGATCCCTGGAAATGCAGCGGCTGTCTCGAATGCGTGGATGTCTGTGGACCCGGTGCGCTGACGGCCCAACGTCAGAACAGTCAGATTCTCGCATCGTTGCAGCAGACCTTCGAATTTCTCAGTAAGCTGCCGAATACGGCACCTCGGTTCACTGAAAACGCCATCCAGCCCGGCGGTGACAGCAAGCGTCTGATTCTTGACCACGACAACTACTACGCCATGACCGGCGGGCATGGCGCCTGTCGAGGCTGTGGTGAAGTGACTGCGATTCGCATGCTGACTGCCACCAACAAGGCGATACATGAACGAAAACGCAAGGATCACATTAGCCAGTTGGAAGGCCTGATTGCCAACCTGCACGCTAAAATGGACAAGGTGCAACCGGACGAACATGATCCGGCCCGGTTGCCACGCATGCAGGAGACCATCAAAACCCTCGAACGGCGTCTGTATCAATTCGAAAGTGGTCCCACCGGTAATGGCCCGGCCAGCGCCGCGATCGCCAATGCAACCGGCTGCAGCAGTGTGTATGCCTCGACCTTTCCGTTCAACCCTTATACAGATCCCTGGGTAAACAGCCTGTTTCAGGATGCTGCACCTGTGGCCAAGGGTATCTTCGAAGGTTTTTGTGCCAGCGCGGTCGATGATTTCGCCGCACTGCGCACGGCCAAGCTCGATTTGGAGGACCATTACAACCCTGAAATCCACGATAAATTCTTCCAGTATTTTGGCTGGCATGAATTTTCCGCAGAGGAACTTGCCCTGTTGCCTGCCGTGATCAGCATGGGGGGTGATGGTGCCACCTACGATATAGGGTTCGGCGCCCTTTCACGGCTGCTGGTCACCGATACACCGATTAAGGTGGTGGTGCTCAATACCGGGGCCTATTCCAATACCGGCGGACAGACCTCTACCGCCAGTTTTACCGCTCAGGATTCAGACCTGACTCGTTTTGGTGTGGCCCATATCGGGAAACAGGAAGATCGCAAAGAACTGGGTTTGATCGCCGCTTTCCATCCGAAGGTACTGGTGATCCAGACCAATGCGGCCCTGCAGAGCCACTTCATGAAAAACGTCATGGATTTCCTTACCTACAACGAATCACCGGCCTTGTTCGACACCTATACGACCTGTCAGTCAGAACACGGTATTGCCGATGACGCCGGCAGCCGTCGGGCGACCCTGGCGGTGGAAAGCCGCATGAGCCCCGTCTTCGTGCATGACCCGCGTCGTGGCGATACCCTTGCCGAACGTTTCTCGTTGGATGGAAATCCGGAGATCGGCAAAGACTGGATCACTACCTCGCTGGAGTATGTGGATCAGGATGGAAATGCCCAACTGATGGAGATTCCTTTTACGCCAGCGGACTTTGCGCTCGACGAAGGCAGGTTCAAAAAGCATTTCCGCAAACTCAATGGCACTGGCGAACCCGTGCCGGTCGCGCAGTATATCCAGCTGAAGAAGGAGGAGCGCCACGGTAAGACGCCCTTTGTCTGGTCTACGGACGGCGATAAAAAATTGATCAAGCTGGCGGTCTCTTCTGCCATTATTGATTTGACCGAGGAACGGCGCAGAAACTGGCGTATGTTGGAATATCTCAGTGGCCTGCATATCGATCGTCTGCACGAAAGCCATCGCCAGGAACTGGATCAGTGGCAGCAGAAGTGTCAGCAGTCGAGCATCGACAGAGAATCTTCTATCGATTCGATTGCCAGGGGTATGGCCGAGCTGGCGTCCGCATCGGGTGCTCCAACGGCGGGGAGTGCGCCGACAGTGCCGCTTTCTGAGATCACTGCAGCCGAGACCGCTGTCGCGGCCCAGGCTCACTTCGGTGGTGGCGTAGACCAGGTGCTGGTCGAGATCACCGACGACGATATGCCCAAGTGCACCAACTGTAAGACCTGTTACCAGGATCTGAGTGAGCTGTTCGAGAAAACCAAGATCATGGTCGACGGCAAACCCAAGGAGGTGAGTCGGGTGATACCGGGTGTGTTCGAAAAGATCGAAATCACCCAGGAGCTGGTGCACCGCGCGTCCCGGGTGGCTGACGACTGTGACGCGGAGATTATTCGATTTCATCAGCCCGGCTAAGAGGGATAACCAGCGAGGCTTGGGATGGGGTAATTGGTCAGGCAAGCCCCGGTAGATTTACAACCAAGCACAGATTCAATGCTGGTTGTGTCCCTTGGTGCCCCGCAGGAACAGCCTCTGGGATGCGAACCGGCGTCTCAGCGGCGTCCTCACTGGTGATTGAATGGCGGAGTTTCTCAGCCCGGAAGGGAGCTTCCGGGTTATGAACGAAATCAAGAGGCAACAACATGTCGCAATCTATTGAAGAGCAGCCCCCAGTGGCAGGAAGCAGTACCAACCCTAATCCCTCCTGCGCCTATCATCGAGAGGACGTAGCACGCTACTACCAGGCGAGTATGGAGATCGAGTCCAGCCGGCACCATATCGAGGATGCCAGCCAGGAAATCAGGGAGTTGGAACACAGCGAGTCGGTCGCGCTGTTTCAGAAACAGGTCGGACTGCTGCAGAAGCGTCTGGTGAATGACCCGCAGTTCTTTCATCAGGTGTTTATAAACGAGGGCATGAGTGCCATCGCCTGGGAGTTCCAGCAGGAAGAGCTGGGAGAGGACTTTACCCATATCCTGTGGAGTCTGCTCCTCAAGGGCGGCGACATGGGCACCCTGCTGCTGCGCTTTCTCTGGAATATTCCGCTCAAATTCAAACGCAAATTCGTACGTGCCTTAGACCACTATCTCGCAGACCGCTATCCGATGTTCAAGGGGCTCTCCGAGGATTGGCCCGGCCGCAACAGTATTCCTCCCTACATCCGTCCACCGCACGAACGGGCCAAGGACTTCGACCTGGTCAACCAGGGATACCTGGGCTACATGGGGCTTGGCTACAGCTACCGCGAGGTGGAACTACTGGTCTGGTTGGAGGTGCTGCGCGACAAGCAGTGCGACGACCGCCCCTGCGAGCTCGGTCTCCCGGTGATGGATAGGGGAGAAAACACCGGCGGCTGCCCGGTCAAGATCCATATCCCCGAGATGCTGCACCTGATGGGAGAAGGCAAGTTCGAACAGGCCTTCCAGCTGATTAAGGAATCCAATCCCCTGCCCAATGTCACCGGTCGGGTCTGTCCCCAGGAGATTCAGTGTCAGGGGGTCTGCACCCATAACGAGCGCCCCATCGAGATTGGCCAGTTGGAGTGGTATCTGCCGCAGAGCGAAAAGGTGCTCAATCCGGATGCCAACTTCGAGATGCCTGATTTCACCAATCCCTGGGCCAAGGCGGACAGGCCTCCGATCGCGGTGGTGGGCTCTGGCCCCGCGGGTATGATCAATGCCTATCTGCTGGCCAAAGAGGGTTACCCGGTGACCGTGTTCGAGGCCTTCCATCAGCTTGGTGGGGTCCTGCGTTATGGCATACCGGAGTTCCGTCTTCCCAATGAGTTGATCGATGACGTGGTCAAGAAGATCAAACAGATGGGCGGCAAATTCGTTACCAACTTTATCGTCGGCAAGACCGCTACCCTGGAATCGCTCAAGCGGGCTGGATTCTGGAAAATCTTCATCGGCACGGGCGCCGGTCTGCCCCGTTTCATGAACGTCCCCGGCGAGCACCTGCTCGGCATCCTTTCGGCCAATGAATTTCTGACCCGGGTCAATCTGATGAAGGCGCACGAGGAGGGGTATGAGACCCCGCTGCCGGAGACCAAGGGTAAACAGGTGATCGTCATCGGCGGCGGCAATACCGCCATGGATGCGGCGCGCACCGCCTGCCGGTTGGGGGGGAATGTCACCATTGTCTATCGTCGTACCCAGGACGAGATGCCGGTGCGGGTGGAAGAGCTGCACCATGCCCTGGAAGAGGGTATTCAGCTCAAGGTACTGCGGGCGCCCCAGGAGTTCATCGGTAATGACAAAACCCACTTTGTAACCCATACGATGCTCGATATCATGGAATTGGGTGAGCCGGATGCATCGGGCCGTCGACGTCCTCTCGCCACCGGAAAAACCGAGGAGATGCGGGTGGATCTGGTGATCATGGCGCTGGGTAATTCCTCGAATCCCATCGTCAAGGATGCGGAGCCCGAACTCAAGACCAGCAAATGGGGCACCATCGAGATCAAGTCCGGTACCCATGAGACCTCGGTGGACGGGGTGTTCACCGGCGGCGACGCCAACCGCGGCGGCTCCACCGCCATCAAGGCGGCTGGAGATGGTCAGGCGGCGGCCCGTGAGATCGCGGGTGAGATCCCCTTCTCCCTGAGCGAGATCAAATCTCTGGTGGCCAGCGCCGAGCGCTATACGGAAAAGGGGCAGACTCCCCAGAAGATTGTCGAAAAAATCGAGCTGGCGGAAGGCATCGTCGAATTCGTCGTGCACTCTCCACTGGTCGCCAAGGCGGCCAAGGCGGGTCAGTTCGTTCGGGTGCTGGCCTGGGAGAAGGGCGAGCTTATCCCGCTGACCCTGGCGGATTGGGATGTGGAGCAGGGCACCATCGACCTGGTCATTCAGGGTTTGGGCAGCAGTTCCATGATGATGAACAGGATGGAGGTGGGGGATGTCTTCACCGGCATTGCCGGGCCTCTCGGTCTACCCAGTCAGCTGCACCGTTATGAGCAGGGTGAGACGGTGGTGTTCACCGCCGGTGGCGTTGGTCTGCCGCCGGTCTATCCGATCATGCGCGAGCACCTCCGCATGGGGAACCACGTCACCCTGATCTCCGGTTTCCGCGCCAAGGAGTTGATGTTCTGGGCCGGGGAGGATCAGCGTATCGGGTTGCTGCAGGCCGAGTACCCAGATCTTCTGGATGTCATCTACACCACCAATGACGGGAGTTTCGGCATCGGCGGTTTTGTCACCGCTCCCCTGGGGGAGATGCTGGAGCAGATGAAGGCCGGCACCGGTCGCCCGATCGGCGAGGTGGTAACCATCGGGCCGCCGATGATGATGCAGGCGGTCAGTGATCTGACCAAGCCCTATGGTGTGAAGACAGTCGCCAGCCTCAACTCCATCATGGTGGATGCCACCGGCATGTGCGGCGCCTGTATGGTGCCGGTGAAGCTCGATGGCAAAATGGTCCGTAAGCATGCCTGTATCGATGGACCCGAACTCGACGCCCATATCATCGAATGGGACAAATTCCTGCCCCGCTTCCTGCAGTTTAAGAAGCAGGAGGATGAGAATGTGGCGCGCCACGGGTTGGCCTAAGGAAACTATAATTCATTTCCATTGTGTCATCCCGGCGCAGGCCGGGATCCACTAAGGTAACCTCTGATTTATTCGTACTCCGTCATCCCGGCGCAGGCCGGGATCCAGTAAGCTATTGAATACACATAATGGATTCCATCCTTAGGTCCGTAACCGGTGCATCCCTGCACCACTGCTCCGGATCTACGCTACGCTTCGTCCGGAATGACGATTAAATCCGAGATTCCCTAACCGATCGCTGCAGGGTTATTTTCCCGGCAATGGAATAGGAATGATTTCAGTGTAGGCCGTAATTTATATATATCTGATGGGTTCTGGCTTGCGTCAGAATGACAAAAAAGTTGTCTATACACTTGCCGGGTTAAAAAAAGGGGGGGTATCAGCCCCCCTTTAGTTTTAACGTAAAGTGGACTTGGGTACGGATGAATCAGTCGTCATCCCGCCCCTTTTTTTTGCCTTTTCCATTGAGCATCTTGTAGAGATCCTTGCTGCAGATGGTGCCTTTGACCCTTGCTGCCTTATCATCGTCAGAGACAGGGCCAGGGAAAAAGATATGGCCCTGCAGCAGCAGATCGACACTGCCGTCCAGGGTCTTCAGTTCCAGCTCATCTTCATCATCAGCGTCATAGGTCACCATGCCGAGCAGGTCATGGGTGAATGAAGCACCTACCAGGGGTGCTGACAGGTCTTCGACATGGGTGATACCCGAGGCGCGGGTTGCCATCACAAGGGGAATGGTCTTGTTTTTGCCTTTTTGCACAGTGACCGCGCCGTCAAACAGGGAAACCTCCGTGACTCTCGGGTACGGCTGATCGAAACCCATGAAGGGTTGCATCATTTGAAAGCACTTTTCTGGGACACTAGGGTCGGGGCACCACTCCTGGTACCAGTTGGTGAGGCTGGCGCACATCAGATCGGCCTCGAACGGATATCCCCCGATGGTGCCAACAATCGGGGCTTCAGAGGGAGTGGCGACGGAGGCGGGTACATCACCGAATGGCATAGGTATTGCGGGACCAAAGACCTCGCAGTTGAAGAGGTGATCCTTTTCGGTAAAGGGATAGAACATCTCCTGCAGTTCGCCGTCAAAATAGTCTCTGACCGTACAGGAGCCATCGGGCATCAGGTGAAAGGGTTCGATTTCTACATCCATGCAGAAATTTCCATCGTCCTCCTGGCTGCTGGCGAAGACTGTTCCGGCGCCGGTCGCCAGGGCAGCGGCGGTAAATATACCTGCAATAAGATTGAGTCTTGTTCTCACGATGAATCCTCCATATATTCAGAATAACCGTTGATGGCATGCATTGAGAATCCACCCGCCAAAGACGGTGCTGGACACAGTTGACTGTTACTTCTTTTTTGGCGTGTCTGATTGAACTCGGCTGGGTATTCTCCATTCTGGTGCATACCACTGACCCTTATAAAACAGTGAGCTGACCGGGTCCATGACAACTGTCAATCAGGTTTCTAAATCCCGCTCATGCTCCTGACTTGGAGGGGGTCGTAGCCGTGCGGGGGGGCAGATTAATCCCGACGGTTTGCTTCAGCACTATTAGCTGGAATGGCACTGACTTTTTAGCCAAAATGAGTGGTAATAGCGTCATTCCCGCGGAGCCTGTGCCGGACTTGATCCGGTAGCGGGAATCCAGAATGTGCGGAATTTGAGCAAACTGGATTCCATCCTTAGGTTCGTGAACGGTGCTTCCCTGCACCACTGCTCCGGGTCTCCACTTCGTTCCGCCCGGAATGACGGTTTTCTTGGCTTAAGTCAGTGCCATTGCTATTTGCTGGATTCTTTCAGCGGGGGCCAGGGTTCGGTTGATTACGTACCCGCACCGGCGGTGGCTCAGCATTCCGGATCTCTTCATCCTGATAACGACGGTCGGTTTCCTGAGTGTTGGTGGGTCGTTTGTCGCGCGAGCTGTCGGATCCCGCCTGCACAGTATTGCGCGAATTGTCCGGGCTGCTCGTATCAATAGCTTTGTCCGAAAGGGTTGTGTTCGTCTGGGCTAGACAGAGGAGGGTTGCACACAATAATGCAGTGCATTTGTTCATTGTTCGAGCTCCTGCTAGTCTTACGACCAGAAATCAATTTTAATTATAGAAGCTTAATATAGTTCGAGGTTTGCTTTATACAAAACAGGGTGATCCATATCCGATCGATCAGGGATGCCAGGGCAGGGTCGTTCGAAGTCCCAAGTTATAGTTATGAATTTTTAAGCGTATTGGTGTCGTAGCTTTGAAGAAAAACCGCTGATGGAAATAACAAACGCCGCCGATATGATCGCCTGTCACGAGTGTGATGCCCTGCAGCAGGTAAGCAGGCTGCCACCCGGCCATGTTGCGCGTTGTGTCTGCTGTGGCGGACGCCTCTACGCCAATCCCCGGGGGGGTATAGATACGCCCCTCGCCCTCACCATCAGCTCGCTGATCCTTTTCCTGGTTGCGAACGCCTTTCCACTGGTCACCCTGCATATTGCCGGTCAGACCCAGCAGACCACTCTCTCTGGTGCCGCCTGGGCCCTCCACCAGGCGGACATGACCGCGTTGGCGGCCGTGGTCGGCGTGACCAGCGTGGCCGGGCCGGCCATGATCATGCTGCTCATCCTCTATGTGTTGATTTCTCTGCGCCTTGGATTGCGGCTCCCTTTCCTCCGCACCGCCCTGATCTGGATCAGCAGGATACAGCCATGGGGAATGCTGGATGTCTTCATGCTGGGTGTCCTGGTGTCACTGGTCAAGTTAATGGGTATGGCGGATGTGGTCTTCGGCCCCGGACTCTACGCCTATACCGCCCTGATCTTCTTTTTCGCCGCCGCCACGGCGCGGCTTGAGCCCCACCTGCTGTGGGATCGACTGGAGTGGCGGACATGAGTTGTCGGGGCTACCGTGCCGCCGAACAGGGCCTCATGGGATGCCATGTCTGTGGCCTGGTGGTCAGGGCCAAACCAGGGCACGGGCTGCACTGTCCGCGCTGCGGTTCGGCGCTCCATTTCCGCAAACCGAACAGCATTGTGCGTTCCTGGGCCCTGCTCATCACCGCGGTCTTGATGTATATACCGGCGAATGCCCTGCCCGTGATGTATGCCACCTCCCTGGGAAACACCCAGGGAGACACCATTATGAGCGGGGTCGTGTACTTCCTGAAGCACGGCGACTGGCCGCTGGCGCTGATAATCTTCATCGCCAGTGTCATAGTCCCGCTGCTCAAGATGATCGCCCTCGCTTATCTGCTCTTTTCCGTGCAGAGGCACAGCCTGGTGCGCCATCGGGAGCGAACCATTCTTTACCGGCTCACGGAACTGGTGGGGCGCTGGTCAATGGTGGATGTCTTCGTAGTCGCCCTGATGGTGGCGCTGGTGCACCTGGGCAACCTGGCCGAGATAGATCCGGGGTTTGGCGCCCTGGCATTTTCCGCGGTGGTCATCCTGACCATGATTGCCGCCATGTCGTTCGACCCCAGATTGATCTGGGATCATCAGGAGCAGCTGAAAGATCATGAGTGAAGAGCAAACCCGATTCAATGCCCTGCCGGAAGCGGAGTTGGAGGAAGGAAAGAAAGGAATCTCTATTGTATGGTTGCTGCCACTGGTGGCCGTGTTGATCGGCGGCTGGCTGGTCTACAAGACCCTGCAGGAAACCGGCCCGACTATCGTCATCAGCTTCAACACCGCAGAAGGGATCGAGGAAAATAAGACCAAGGTCAAATATTTAGATGTGCAGGTCGGGGTAGTCCAGAGTGTGGATATCAAAGAAGATGGTACCGGCGTCCTTCTCACCATCGAGATGGTCCCCGAGGCCAAGCCCTGGATGACGAAGAACATCAAATTCTGGGTGGTCCGTCCCCGTATTGGCGCCGGCGGAGTGAGTGGCATCGGCACCCTGCTCAGCGGTGCCTATATCGGGGTGGACCTGGCGGAAAAGGGGGAGTTCAAGCGCGATCATGTAGGACTGGAAGCGCCCCCCAATGTCTTTTCCAACACGCCGGGTTCCCGCTACAGGCTGAAATCACCGGATCTCGGTTCGCTCAGCCAGGGATCCCCGGTGCTGTTTCGCCAGATCAATGTCGGTGAAGTGACCAAACACCAACTGGCGGATGACCACAGCTATGTAGAAATAGAGATTTTCATACACGCCCCCCATAACCAATATGTGCGGAAGGGAACCCGTTTCTGGAACGCGTCGGGGGTGGATGTGGAACTCAGCACCCAGGGGTTGAAGGTGAACACCGGGTCGATGACATCCATCCTTGCCGGTGGTATCGCGTTTGAAACACCCCGCGAGGCTGAGGTCGGCGAGCCGGCGCCGGCGGGTACCCAGTTCACCCTGTTCGAGGATCGGGAAGCGAGCGAACAACGGGAGATCACGATCACCGTGCCCTATCTGCTCCATTTCACGGACAGCGTGCGCGGCCTTTCCGTAGGCGCCCCAGTGGAGTACCGGGGCATCCGTCTAGGTACGGTGAAGGAGATCGGATTCCATCCCGATGCAGAAAATGGCAACACCTTTATTGCGGTCAAGATGGATCTGGAACCGCAAAGGATTCCTTTTTATCCGGACGAGACGATGCCACCGGATGCCGGCAAGGCGGACCGTATGGAGATCTGGGTCGAACGTGGACTTCGGGCCAGGTTGCAGACCGGCAATCTGTTGACCGGACAACTGTTTGTGGAACTCGATATCGTCGAGGACGCGGCGCCGGCGGAAATCACGTATTTCGAGGGCACACCGGTCTTCCCAACGGTCTCCGGTAAGCTGGAGGCGCTGACCGACAGTGTCGCCAGGATCCTTTCAAAACTGGAAAAACTCCCGATTGAAGAGATCGGCAGCAATCTGGAGCAGGCCACCGCCGGGGCCAGCCGGCTGGTCAACAATGCTGAGTTAAAGCGGACGCTGACCTCCCTCGACTCCGCCCTCGCCCGGCTCGACAGCCTGCTCGTCATCATGGACGGTAAGGCCGGCACCCTGATGACCGCGGTCACCCAGGCCAGCCAGGATACCCAGCATCTGGTCGAATCCCTCGATGCGGCGGCCTCCGGCAGCGGACCCCTGGGCGGACAGCTGGTGCGGACCCTGGAGGAACTCCAGGCCGCAATCCGCTCGATCCGAAACATGGCGGATTACCTGGAGCGCCATCCCGAGGCGCTGCTCAAGGGCAAGAGCGCCCGCTGATGTGAGACGGGGTCGAGGTTACGCTTCACGGGGTGGTTTGGCCTGTTTGGTGGGGTGGGTCCAGGCTTTTGTTTAACATATCGTTTATCCGGGCTTGAGGACACGATGTTACTGCGAACCCTGCTGCCGACCCTGATGCTCAACTTGTTTCTGCTGAGTGGCTGTGGATCGCTCATTCGGGTCGACGCTGACTACCGGCTGGATTTCGACTTCAGCCAGTTGCAGAGCTACGCCTGGCTCGAACCGGCATCCCCTCCCAGTGCTGATATCCGCATCGACAATGACCTGTTCAAGGACCGGGTGGTTGCCGCCGTGGAGAGGGCATTGGAGTCGAAGGGATTGGTGAAGAAGCAGGATGGCCGCCCCGACTTTTTCGTTGCCTGGTTCGGGGCGATTGACGAAAAGATGCGCGCTGAAACCATCAATTACTTTTACTCCCGTTACTGGGGTGATCCCTACTATGGTCTTTACGCTCCCTGGGGCGGAGGGTTTTCCACCACACAGATCTACGAGTACGAGGTGGGTACCCTGATCATCGACTTTCTTACCCCGGCACAAAAGCGGCTGTTCTGGCGCGGTACCGGGCAGTCGTACGTGGAGCAGGGACGCAGCCCCCAGGAAATCACCGAATCGGTGGAAAATACGGTTGGTGCCATCCTGCAGCAGTTTCCGCCGCTACTGGAGCAAAAAGACTAGTCCATTCGGCTGGGTGTCCCCGCCTCGCCCTTGCTCTGCTCCTTTCAGGTTGAATTCATCTTCCGCCTCTAGACTCTGCACTGAATTCCAATCGCAGAGGTTGAGGTAATGAGCGACCAAACGCATGTCAAAGTCTGGGACCCTTTGGTCCGTCTGTTTCACTGGGGGTTGGTGACCGCCTTTGTCCTGGCCTATCTGAGCGAAGATGACTGGATGAGCCTTCATGTCTATGCCGGTTACACGGTGATGGGCCTGCTGGCGTTTCGGTTGATTTGGGGATTTATCGGACCGCGCTACGCCCGTTTTTCCGATTTTGTCCGTCGCCCGTCGGAGGTGATGGCCTACCTCAAGGGATTGGTAAGCCTCAACGCCCGCCGTTATATCGGTCACAATCCAGCCGGTGGCGCCATGATTGTGCTGCTGTTGTTCAGTCTTTTGCTCACCACGCTGACCGGACTGGGTGCCTATGGAGCAGAAGGATACGGCCCCTTGGCGGGATGGGCGGCGGGGCTGGTCGGCATGGGAAAGGAGGCGATGGAGGAGGTGCATGAGTTTGCTGCCAATTTCACCCTGTTTCTGATCCTGGTTCACGTTGCTGGCGTGCTGCTCGGCAGCCTGCTGCATAAGGAAAATCTGGTGCGGGCCATGATTACCGGCCACAAATTGTCTTGAGGAGGTGTAAACAGATGATCAAATTACCGCTAATGATCGGCATTTTTCTGCTGCCGCTGGTGGCTCAGGCCGACGGATTCAGTGCTGCCGCGGGTGAGGAGTTCTGGAACCGTACATTCGTCGACACCGGCAGCGGTCAGGAGCGTCGCTGTGCCAGTTGCCATACCAGTGATCCGAGGCAGGGCGGCAAGCATGCAAAGACAGGCAAGCCCATCGCGCCAATGGCCCCCTCCGTCAATCCGGAACGGCTGACAGACAACCGCAAGATTGCGAAATGGTTCAAGCGAAACTGCAAGTGGACCCTGGGTCGTGAGTGCACGCCCCGGGAGCAGGGAGACCTGCTGGCGTTTCTGCGCAGTCGCTGAATTCCCGATAAACGTTAAAACATAGGATGATCCGAAATGAATAAGACGGCTACAATAATTTTGATTCTGTTGGCTCTGGCCCTGCTCGGCAGCGCGGGTCTCGCCCTGAGTGATGATGACCAGGATTCCGATGATGATGATCACCGCAAACGCTGGTCCCGGGATGCCAAACCAGGGGTCGTTTCTGCGCTCCAGCAGCAGTATGTGGATGAGTGCGGCAGCTGCCACTTTCCCTATCAACCCGGGTTCCTTCCGGCCCAGTCCTGGGAGCGGGTGATGTCCGGCCTTGAAGATCATTTCGGGGAGAATGCGGAACTACCAGCGGAGGATGCCCGCCAGATCGGCAACTATCTGCGCGCAAATGCGGCTGGGGCGGTCAGCGACGGAGTGGCCAATCGCAGCCTGGCTGCCTTGCAGGGCCGGCAAGGGCCAATCAGAATCACCGAGACTCGCTTTTTCCGGCGCGAGCATGACGATCTCACCCGGCGGATGGTGCAGGACAATCCCCAGGTAGGATCTTTCAGCAACTGCGAGGCCTGCCATACTCGGGCCATGGAGGGTTCTTTTGATGAGCACCAGGTCCGGATACCCGGTTACGGCCGCTGGGACGACTAGGGGCATGACGCGGTGGGGACCCGTTGCGCTATTGGTTGTTTTACTGGCAGTGCTGTTCGGCGCAATCGCCGATGACGATCACATGGATGCGCGGCGCCTGCGACAGACGGGGCAGATCCTGCCCCTCGAGACCATCCTGGAAATAGTCGGCAGGCAGCATCCGGGCCGCGTGCTGGAGGTGGAACTGGAGCGGGAATCCGATGGTTATATCTACGAAATCGAGATTCTGGGTCCGTCTGGCCAGGTGTGGGAAGTGGAGATCGACGCGGTCAACGGCAGGCTTTTGAAGTCAGAACGGGAGGATTGATTGGTGCGGCTGTTGCTGGTGGAGGACGATCATCTGCTGGCCGGATCGCTGCAGAAGGAGCTGGAACGGCAGGGCTTTGCCGTGGATCTGGCCGTCAATGGAGTGGATGCGCAATATCTCGGAGAGGTAGAGCCCTACGACGTCGTCGTCCTTGATCTGGGGTTGCCCCAGCGGCCGGGGCTCGAGGTGCTTAGCAACTGGCGGGGCCAGGGGAACCGGGTGCCGGTGATTATCCTAACCGCCCGGGATGCTTGGCATGAACGGGTGGATGGCTTCAAGACCGGTGCCGACGATTACCTGGGTAAGCCGTTCCATGCGGAGGAACTGGTGGCCCGGATTCAGGCCCTGATGCGTCGCAGCCACGACATGCCCGGCCCGCTGCTGGGGGCTGGCGGATTGGAACTGGACGAGGAGCGGCAGCAGGTGCGGTTGCCCGGCGGCGAGCTGCTGGACCTTACAGGTACCGAATTCCGGCTGTTGCGTTATTTCATGCTCAATCCCGGCAGAATCCTCTCCAAGACCCGGCTTACCGAGCATGTGTATGAGCAGGATTTCGATCGCGACAGCAACCTGATCGAGGTCTATGTGCGCCGTCTGCGGGATAAGCTCGGCAAGGGTTGTATAGAGACCCGTCGCGGACAGGGGTACCTATTTGTGGCGGCGAAGGAATGAACTCCCTGGAGCGGCGGCTGCAGCTGGGGCTGGTCATCTCCCTGGTGGTGCTGATGGGTCTGTTGTGGACGGTGGGTAACCAGTCGGTGCGAGAGCTTACGGAGGATTTCATCGCCTCCCGGTTGGAACACGACATGGAGAGCCTGCTTGGGGCCCTGAATCCCGCAGAAGATCGTCCCCGGATGCGTCGTCACCGAGTGAGCCAGGTTTATAGCCAGCCGTTTTCGGGGCACTATTTTCTGATCCTGCTGGATAACGGCAGTCAGCTCAGTTCCCGTTCCCTGTGGGATCAGTCCCTGCCGGTTTCTCCGCTGCAACCGGGGGAGCGTCGGCGAATGCGGGTCACCGGGCCGGTCGGACAGCAGTTGCTGGTTCTGATCAAGGGGTTTCGCAAGCAGGGGCGGGGACTTACTCTGGCGGTGGCAGAGGATCTGACCCCGCTGCAGGAGCGGAGAAACCGCTTCAAGCGTGATTTTGCACTGTTGGCGCTGGCCGGTCTGTTGAGCCTGCTGGCGGTGCAGCGCCTGCTGGTCAGGCGTTCCTTCCGACGTTTGGAGCCGGTGCGTGAGGATATCCGGCGCCTAGAGCAGGGTGAAACCATCAGACTCTCGGAGCAGGTGCCGACGGAGATTCTGCCCCTGGTTCAGGAATTCAACCATCTGCTGGGGCTTTTGTCTCAGCGATTGGAACGCTCCCGCAACGCCCTGGGTAATCTCGCCCATGCCCTGAAGAGCCCGCTCAATCTGCTGACCCAGTATCTGGACGGCCAATCTTCAGATGCCGGCCCCCCGAGGCAGCAGGCTCGGGCCCAGGCGGAGCGTATTCGGCAGCTGATGGAAAGGGAGCTGAAACGGGCTCGCCTAGCGGGCAAGGGACTGTCCGGGCAGCGCTTCGATCCGGCATCCGAACTACCGGATCTGATCGGGGCGCTGCAGCAGGTGCACCGGGAGCGTAACTTGGACATCGATGCCCAGGTCGAAGCCGGGGTCTCGGCCTTCGGCGACCGGGAGGATATGCTGGAACTGCTGGGAAATCTGCTGGATAACGCCTGTAAGTGGGCTGCCTCAAACGTGCGTTGCATCGTTTCGGCGAACAGCGAGATCCAGGTCAGGGTGGAGGATGACGGCAGCGGGCTGTCGGACCAGGAGCTGGAGCGGATGACCCGACGTGGCACCCGCCTGGACGAGACCGTTGAAGGTCACGGCCTGGGACTGGCGATCGCCAAGGATATCGTCAAACTTTACGGTGGCGAGATGCAGTTCGGTCGTTCGTCACAACTGGGCGGCCTCGAGGTCTGTGTACACTTGCCCAGGGGCGGTGGCGGGACAGGTTGAAGCACCGACATCAACCGTTTCGTACCGAGAGTGCAGTTAGCGGGGGCTGGCAGGGTGCGCCCCGCGCACCGATTTCAGCGCCCTGGTCAGCAGCATTGCTAAGGCCGCGAGCGCGGTTGCCAGCAAATAGGCGGATGTGAAGCTGCCGCTCCGTTCGGCCATCAGGCCCGCCAGCGCAGGTCCGGTAATCTGTCCAACGGCAAAGAACAGGGTGATGGTGCCGAAAGCAGCAGCGGCCCGGGACGGCCCGAGATAATCACCCACCGCAGCGGCCATGATAGAGGGAATGCTCCAGGCACAGATGCCAAACAGCAGGATTGAAAGATAGACGAATTCCAGGGACAGGGGCAGCGCGATCAGCAGATAGGCAGTTCCCTGCAGGGCGAACACCAGCATCAGTCCATTGGCTCGTCCAAAGCGGTCTGACAGGGCGCCGAACGCCGGGCCTGAAAACAGGCTGAAGGCACCGACCCAAAACCATACCCTGCCGGCACTGCTCTCCGACATTCCGTGTTCTGCCACCAGCGTGGTCACGATGAAGGTGGCGAAGATGACGTAGGTGAAGCCGAACAGGAAGTAGATCAGCCCCAGGTGCAGCAGGGGCCCGGAGTCAAGATGAAGCCTACCACCGGCTTCGGGCCCCTGCCCGCGGGGAGGCGGTGCCTTTCCGACCGGTGAAAGTCCCAGTTCCGAAGGCTCATCTTTCAGCAGCAGGGCACAGATAAGAGTGATGACGAGGGTGATCAGCCCCAGTATCCACCAGCTGATCCGCCAACCCTGATCCCCGAAATAGAGGTTTATGGATGGAATAAGGAGGCCGCTGAACATGATGGCAAAACCGCTGCCTATGACCATGAGACCGGCCGCCTTTCCCCGCTTGTTGCCATAGAACCAGTGGGAGACCAGGCCCATGATGGGGATGTTGGTT
>Ga0316189_10000277_pt1 | contig 50750 bp, 46 predicted proteins | sample LowCovwburrow_MG_FD_204930 | JGI IMG/M metagenome (GOLD analysis project Ga0316189, IMG submission 204930) | Coastal sediment microbial communities from Maine, United States - Lowes Cove worm burrow | ecosystem: Environmental > Aquatic > Marine > Coastal > Sediment | place: USA: Maine... | reverse complement strand
CCTGTCTTTATGTATGCAATACACAGGTACTGCCTGTCGCTGGCATGATCAATGCGTAGACTTGTCAAGGGACTCATCTTCGGCATCTTGACCGGCCTGGTCGGTGTCATCCTCGGGCTCACTCCGCTGGGTTCGGATTTCGAAAAACACGTCGGTCTTGACTGGCTATTCCATATCCGCGGCGCAATCGAGCCACCACCGGATGTTGCCGTGGTTGCTATCAATGAGCGTGATATCGCCGGCCTTGGCCTGCCCAGGCTGCCGCGTGACTGGCCGCGTTCCATCCATGGTGAATTGATAGAACAACTGGTCGAGCAGGGTGCTGCAGTCATCGTGTTCGATATAGACTTTCAGCGAGCGAAATCGGCCGAGCACGATACCGAATTTGCCCGTGCCGTGGCGGAATCGGAGCGCGCGGTGCTGTTTGAGCGCCTCAATGGCAAACGCCAGCCAATCCATGACACCCAGGGCCAGCAGGTTGGAACCATCTGGGTCGAGGAGCTGGTACCGCCCATCCCCGAACTCGCGGATGCGGCAAAGGCACTGGCGCCGTTCCCGGTGCCCAAGGTGCAGGTGAATGTGTACCAGTTCTGGTCGTTCAAGCCCAGCGCCGGTTACATTGCCACCATGCCCTCTGCGGCCTTGCAGGTTTTTGCACTCCCGGTGCAGCAGCGCTGGATGAGTGTGCTGGAACAGGCGGGTGCTACAGGACTTCAGGATTTACCACGTGATGAATCCGGGGTAGGGCGTGCCGCAGAGGTAAATAATTTGATGCTGACCTTGCATGGCGCCTTTATGAACGACCCGGCACTGGGCGGCAGGGTTCGGGCGGTGCTTGCAGAGGATGATTCACTGCCAGCGGAGGAGCGCCACCTGATGACAGGGCTTGCCAGTCTTTACGAGGGCGGTGACCAGCGCTATCTGAATTTTTACGGACCACCGGGCAGCATTCCAAACATTCCCTACAATGCTGTTATCAAGGGCGAGTCTTCAATAGATTTTGATGGCAAAGTGGTCTTCGTGGGCATGTCTGATCTTTACGACCCCGGTCAGCCGGACCGTTTCTACACGGTGTTCACCAATGACGACGGTGTCGACCTGAGCGGTGTCGAAATCGCTGCGACGGCATTTGCCAATATGCTCACCGACCGCAGTCTCAGGCCTGCCGGTGACCTGGCAACGGCAAGCATCTTGTTGCTGGCAGGTTTGATACTGGGCGCCGGTGTCTATCTCCTGTCGGCTACCATTGCCGTGCCGCTGGCCCTGCTGCTCTCCGGTCTCTATGTTAGCGTCGTGCAATACGCCTTCAATGCAGCCGATCTGTGGTTACCACTGGCGACACCGATACTGGTGCAACTCCCCATTGCCCTGTTTGTTGGCCTACTGGCCCAGTACCTGACAGAAGCACGCAGTCGCCGGAAACTAAAGAACGTATTCGGCCAGTATGTGCCGCCGGAGATTGTCGATGAAATGAGCCGTCATCCGGATGAGCACTTTTCTGTTGAGGGAGAAAGCCGGGAATTATCCGTGCTGTTCTGTGATATCCGCGGCTTTACCACCATCTCGGAGTCACTGGCTGCCGATGAACTAAAGCAGTTGTTGAACCAGTTCTTTACACCCATGACGCGCATCATTTTCGAGAAGCGTGGCACCATCGATAAATATGTCGGCGATATGATCATGGCCTTCTGGGGGGCGCCGGTACAGGACCCCGGACACCGGCAACATGCGGTTGAGGCGGCGTTGGCGATGCTCGACCAGGTGGTGGCCATGCGCCCTGAAATCAGTGAGCGCAACTGGCCGGAGGTCAATATCGGTATCGGTATCAATACCGGCGTGATGAATGTGGGTGATATGGGCTCCGAATACCGGCGCGCGTATACCGTGATCGGTGATGCGGTCAATCTGGGCTCGCGCCTGGAAGGGCTGACAAAATACTACGGTGTGCGCCTGATTATCAGTGAGACTACGGCCACAGGCCTGGAGGGCGTGCTACTGCGGCGCCTGGATCGGGTCAAGGTCAAGGGCAAGAATGAACCGGTCACCATTTACGAACCGGTTGCGATTGCCAGCGGTGTGAGCAGCGCGTTACAGGACGAAGTCAGGGAAAGCGACCAGGCGCTGGATTATTATTTCGCAGGGGACTGGGGCAGGGCACGATTGGCCTTTCAGGCGTTGCGGGATGCCTGGCCGGAACGCAAACTGTATGAACTCTATCTGGAGAGGATGGAGACACTGCAGTCTCAGGGTGTTGCGGCCGGCTGGGACGGTGTCTTTGAACACACATCGAAATAGTTTCCATCTAAAAACGCTGTAATTTCTCTCGCAAAGGCGCCAAGAAATAATTTATAACTTTGCGATCTTTGGTCTTGACTACAGGGACGTAGGTAAGGGGCGTGAGCAGGAGCGGAAGCTTTGGCGAGATTATTCTTTCTGGATGGACACTAAACAGTGGTCCTGGCGGGCAGGAAATCCGAACACTGAAGGCAGGCCGATTCCAGCCGGTAAGCAATTGGCTGTCACTGACCGACGGAAAAGGTCACCGGGTTGCTGAGTGAGCCGCTGTTGAAATCACCCAGTCTGATGTCTTCATTGATGTCGCGTGCGTGAATAAGCCATGAATAGTAGCCGCCGTCCTCGATCAGGCCGGGTGGCAGGGACAGTTCAGGCTCAGACAACAGCCTGGAAGTATAAATCAGCTTGTTATCCTCCCACTGATCACGAATAAATACCTGGTAGTAGCTTGCCCCGGATACCGGCTCCCAGGTCAGTTTCTGCGGGGGTGAGGCAACCGTCTGTTCATGGCCCGGTGTCTGTCCGCCTGCACGCTCCAGCTTTGAGAGAACGACGTAGTCGCTGGCAGTGACTACGTCGCCATTCTTCAGGGTAATGTGCGCCGAGTACCAGCCTTCGACGGCATCATCCGGCATGCCAATCTGGTTGATGAAAACATGTTTCTCCGGTGCGTCTTCTGACTCAAGAATGCGGAAACGGGTCAGGTTGAAATCTGCCAGTTGCCTGCCATCCGGGTACAGAACAGCAACCTTTTCGATGTCGTCATAGTGCGCGGTTGATAACAGTGGCATTAGAAAAACTGACCTGTTCGGCCAGTTGCAGACATGCATGTCAAAGAATCCGACTTCGTTGTAATGCCGGTCTTCTGGATCCGGGGTGGAAGCGGCTGTTACCGGCAACCCGCACAGGTTGGTTGCTGTCAGTGCGGCCAGCAACACAAGCTTTATGGTCGGATGGTTACGCATGTGGTTTCTTTTTCATCAGTTTCCTGTTGGCATCCCGAAGTCGTAACGAGAGACTGCGCAGCATGCCGACACTCATATCCGGGTAGCTCTGAATCAGTCCCCGCAGGCGCGTCTTCTCCAGCGACAAGAGTACTGTATCTTCAAGCACATTGGCTGTTGCCGAGCGTGGCAGGTCATCCAGCAGATTCATTTCACCAAAACAGTCACCTGGGCCAAGTCTTGATATATAGGTGGTGCTGTCAGGGTTTGCGTCCAGTGATATGCCGATTTCCCCGGACACGATGATATACAGGTGATCTCCCTGGTCACCGATCTCGAACACACGATCACCGCGGAAGAATTGCTGTTTTTCCAGCGCCTGGGCGACCACTTGCAGGTCATCTGTCATGACCATCGAGAAGATGGGTGACTGTTTCAGCAGTATCAGGCGGTCAAACAAATCAGGCATGGTGGTTTACAGTATTGAGTGCTTGCAAGGCCCGGTCTCCACAAAGTTTCAGCCAGCTATTACGGTGCTTTGCGCACCATTTCAGTACATCATCGAGTGACTGGAAGAAGCCGTCATCACTGCCAAAATCATTACTGACCGATTTCTGCAGAATATCACTCAGGCCAGCCGTTATTTCCTGCTTGTCCAGATTCTCCAGTGCCTCACAGGCATTTGCAATATGGCGGGCGTCACCGCTTGCGAAACCGGCACGGATGATGCCTATCAAGCCGGGTTCATAGAGAGGTTCCAGCGCCAGCAGGGCAAGATCGATAGTCTGGTCGAGTTGTTCTTTCAGGATGATATGCAGCAGTTCATGGTAACGATCCGTATCGGTGTTCTTGTTCATTATCGACAGCGCTTCTCCCAGTAATTGCGCTGCTTCTGATTTGGTGCGCACAATGGCTGCGAATACAGACTTCGGCAGCCCGGCGTCCAGCAGAGCCCTGAGCAGTGCCCGCTGGGCACGCAGGGTCCCCTGATTATCCGAAATCCAGTTGAGTGCCAGCTCCTCGTGATGTTCCATTGTCGTCTTCAGAGTCTCGATGCCGGCCTGCTGTACCCGTGGATTCGCATCGCCGATTGCCTGCAGCAGCAAGGTTGCCCGTTGCTCCTCATGCGCCAGGTGCAGGCAGTGCGCCGCCGCTTCACGTGAGCCGGGGTGTTCGCTGGCCAGTGAGTGTAGCAGTGAGTCCTGAATATCATCGGAGCTGTCTCCCACCCATGAACGCATGCCCTGCAAGGTACGAATTCTGGTGTCTTCCTGGGTGTTGTCCAGCAATTCAGAGAACGCGGCCAGGTAGGCGGTTTCCAGTAATTGCCTGTCCTTTGCCGGTATGTGCGCCAGGTCAGGTATGAGATCGAGCGCTGCCAGTTGCGTGCTCCTGTTGTCCCGCAGCAGTTCATGCCATGCCGAGATAAGGCTTTCAGGTCCGGGAGCAGCATCAGGGTAGCGCAAGGCGGCATGGATGGCCGTTGCCCGCAGGCGGGGATTGTCACTGGCAAGCAGGCCGATGGCCCGTGCAATCGAATCCTGGTCGCCGCGTTTCAACAACAGCTGCAGGATGCTGGCCTGCAGATGCGCATCGCCGGTTTCTGCCAACTTGTATAACTCGCCGGAATGGGTGCTTGTGTCCAGCGAGCCCAGCAGCTTGAGATAGCGGTCAGCGGTCGCAATATCTGCTCCTGTCAGGCGCTGCAGAATAATGCTTGTGGCCCTGTCGGGGAAAGATTTCACCAGTGCCCTGGCGAAGGCAAGGGAGACGTCCGTGTCGGTATGTGCGACCCCGCGCATGATCTCCTTCATGTCCGCGTCACTGCAGCCGTTCAGATCGGCGTACATCTGTTTGTTGGGAAGAAACAGGCGTTCTTTCAAGGTGGAAATCAGGGTGCTTACATAGGCATTATTCATCTTCCTGCTGAAGTACAGGTACAGCAGTGCCGCAATCATTCCGGGTACCAGGAAGTAAACGGGATTACCCAGGCGTTGCATCAGTACCAGTAGCAAGCCGCAGGTCAGCAGCGCCATGGGCATTACCACGGCTACCGAGATGGCACGTATCCGTCCCTGCATGTAGTCAGGCAGGACATTAAAGAACATGCTGTGCACCGGGTTTCTGAATGCCGGCATGAAGGTATCCCTGTTGAGACTGCCGGCCAGTGCCGTCGGCAGGGTAAAGCTGACGGTTAGTGCTGCCATGCTGGCCAGTGTCGTCCACGGGAATAACAGGTTGATGGCGCGCACTCCGAAACGTTTGATGATGCGATTAGTGACGAACAGCTGCATGAGCAAGGCAAGCATACTGGTGACTGCTGTCAGCAGGCCAAAGAAGCGGGTCAGACTTTCTTCCGATTCGAAGGTCTGGGTATATACCCGGTTGACGCTGTAACAGAGGATGTAGAAAGAAATGACCATGAAGAACAGTGTCAGGGACGAGGCACGCAGCAGGCTGGAAGAGTACGTGTATTTAAGCCCCTGTTGTATTTGCATCAGACAATCATTTAACAGTCGCTGTGACTTTGCCGGTGCCCTGAAATGTGTCGAGGCCCCATGCCGCTTGTGCCGGATGTAGAGCGTTGCAGACGCGGCAACCAGCAGGCCACACCAGACCAGCAACAGGTTCTGGGTGCCCATGACAGGCACCGCGATGACCAGCGTCAGGCCGCCGATGATGGTGCCGGTTTGCGCGCCTGCATAGACCAGCGGTGCCAGTCGCTTGGCCTGCAAGGTGGTCATGTTCTGGTTCATGTACAGGGCCGCATGTACCAGCAGCAGTTCCGAGGACACCTCGTAGATCAGGTAATAGACCGGGTAAATCAGCGTGGTGCCGGAGGTGTGAATAACGAACCAGCTGCCGAGGATAAGGACAATCAGTACACTGAACAGATTGCGGAAAAACTGCTCGGCGGGGATACGGTCTGCGAACGCGGTGTACACCATGCTGACCGCGGCCAGCAGCAGGCTCTGGATCATGTACATGACCGGCAGGTACTCGATACCCAGCCGCTTCAGAAACAGGGCGTCGGCGCTGCTGCGGCCAATGGCCATACCGGCACTGACCAGCATGAAGAACAGCAGAAAGTACAGGACATTGCCGCGCTCACCGGCATGGATCAGCAGCCGTTTATCTATGCCCCCCTTCATGCCTGTCCGGTTCCCGGAACTTACTGGAATGGAAACATCTTCATGGGTTTAGCCATCTGGTGCATGTTGCCAGACATGTTACCCACGGTGCGGTTCATGTCCGTGAACTGATTGTTCAGTGACTGCATGCTGCCCGCCATGCTGGACACATTACCATTCATGTATTGAATCTGCTCGACCATGGCGTGCAGGTCGGTACTCAGTACACCCAGGTTGTTGTCCATGTTGCCAACCGAGCTGTTCAAAGTCGGCATCACCGTGATGCTGTCATTCAGGATCAGCAAGGTCTCGTGTACCCGGGTGATGGTGCCCGCTACGGTAGTAAAGTTTTTTTCCATGTTGTGCATGTAACCGGACATCTCGGTCATATGCGTCCTGATGTTGGAGAAATCCTTGGTCAGGATGAAGATCAGGTAGAACAGTGCCAGGCCGAGTATAGCCATGCCCGTCATGCCAAAGCGGATAATCTGCGTGGTGCGTCGCCCGATGCGGATACTGAGCTTTTCCCTGGAATCCATGCCCTGGCGGAAGTCATCCAGCGAACGCTCCACCATTGCCAGCAGTTCTTTCTGATTGTTGTTGTTATCCATGTTGGCTCTCCCGGTCTGTCTGTTATCCGGCCATTATTATGTAAGTCTGTGGGTGGTGGCAGACAGGCGTGTTGCCAGTATCTTGTTGAGGTTCCTGAAAACCTTGGTCGCAATATAAGGGTAGCGCCTGCTGAGTCGGTCGAGGTTCTCCTGGGTCAGACACAGCAAGCGGCTGTCTTCCACCACATCAACATCGGCGGTGCGTTCCTCAAAAAACAGACCGCACTCGCCAACCACGTCGCCGCGCTCGTGTGTTGCCAGTTCTATACGTCCCTCATCACCCTGGATAGAGGTTTTCAGTCGGCCTTCGATTACAACGTACATTTCATCCGCTTCATTCCCGGCATTGATGATGCGTTTACCCTGCGGCACCTTGGTGACCTTGGCCATCAACGCAACAATACGGGCCTGCGAGGTCTTGAGTCCCTTTAACAGCGGAATGGACTCTTGTGGATTGTCACCAAGGTCCAGTGTCAGGGCATCCCACAGGGTAGTAAAGCGGACACTTGCGCACAGCGCGGGTGTCAGAAAGAAATCACTGAGCCAGGCAACCGCCAGTGCATAGGAGGCCATCATGCCCACATGTACCTGCATACGCAGATCGCTGGTCATCAACACCAGGAACCCGAGCACCAGGCCAATCGAGGTGAACGTGACCGGCCTGCCGACAGCCTTCATGGCCAGCAGGGTTGCCTTTCTGTCGTCTGCGTGACGGTGTACCTCGCGGTTAAAGCGTGAGAAATAGTGAATGGTGTCATCAATGGCGATCCCCAGCACCATGGGTGCAATCAGGCTGGTGCTGGGGTTCAGACTGATACCGAAGAAACCCAGCGAACCGAAATAGACCGCGACGGGTATGATGTTTGGCAGCAGGGCAACAAAGCCGATGCGTTGCGACATAAACATCACCGTCAGGATGGCATAGACAAAAATAAGTGCCAGACCGACGCTCCTGGCCTGGCCGACAATAATATCGGTCAATGTCTCACTGATCAGTACCGGGTTGCCGGTGATGACCGGTGTCAGGTGTTCGGGTAATTTTTCAAGATGTGAATTGATGCGTTCCAGAAACGCAGACATCTTGTCCGAGTTGATGACCCTGGAACGGACCACGATGTTGGTCGTTTTGAACCGGGAGTCAACTATCCTGTCGAGTTCATCGCTGGAACTCAGAAACAGTAATTGCGTGATCAGCCGCTTGCTTTCCGGGATGGCATGGAACGCCGGGTTATTATCGTTGAATGCCTGATTGATCAGCATCAGATAATCTGCAACGGATACGGTTCCGCCAACCTCGGGTTGCTGTTGCAGCCATTCCTGCAGCTCCCGTAGCGTCTCCAGGTTTTTTGGGTCCTTGAAGGTGTCAGGGTGCTCGCCTTCAACGACAATATAAAAGTGGTTGGCGCCGCCAAGCTTTTCATTGACGACATCAAACCCCTTACGGACATCCGAGTCTTTTCTAAAGTTGGTAATGGACTCGGTGCTGACATGAATCTGTGTTATGCCAACAAGGGCGAGCAGGAAAAGTATACCGAAGGCTACGAAAATCTGGCGCCGGTAGTTCAGGTCAAACAACGCGATCCGGTCAACGAAGCGGTCAAAGCCGATACCGTAAGGTGTCGTCCTGGCGGTGGTCCATGTGCCCGGGTTGCGATCCAGCACCTTTAACAGGGCCGGGGTGAAGGTGATAGACAATACTGTAATGTAGACCACGCCTATTGCAGCGAATACGCCGAATTCCTTGACGGCAGTGATGGGGTTCGCCATCAGGGCAATAAAGCCTGCAATAGTCGTCAGTCCGGTCAGGGTGACCGGCAGTGTCATGTGCTTCAGTGTTTGCAGGATGACAGTATCTTTTGAGTCTGGCTTGAGTCTTTGCTGGTGGTATTCAGAGGTGACATGAACCGAGTAGGAAAATCCCAGGATCATCAGCAGGGGTGGCACCAGTACCGAGATCATACTGAGGGAGTAACCCAGTGTTGTGATGGTTCCGAGTGTCATGATGACGCCGATACCGACCGTGAGCAGCGGGGCGATGACACCCGGTACCGTACGGAATGAAAACGCCAGTACAATAATCAGAATAATGGTGATCAGCGGGGGGGTCCAGATCAGGTCATCGACCAGCAGTTCAACCATCGCGTATTTAAAGTAGGGCGAACCTGTCATGAAGATTTCAGTGTTGCCCTGTTCCTCTTCAACAATGGCCGAGATCCGGTCGTGGATACCGCCGCGGATGTAATCCCGGTCGGAAATATCGTTGAAATACACAACCAGGGCCGTGGCATCGCCGGCTTCCGATACCAGGTTACCCGCATAGAGCGTATTGCCCATAATGCGTTTCCTGATTGCGTCAAGGTCTGCCGTGCCCTCGTCAAAATCGGCCAGGAAGGGAGAGATATCAAGGTCATCATCGATGCTGCGGATATCGACGGCACTCGATAGTGATAACACGTTGTGAACGGTATCAATGTCATTGATACGGTCTGTGATGTTACGAATGGTATTGATACATTCCGGGGTAAATATGTCGTCACTGGCCACTGTAATGATGAGCGTTTCATCGCTGCCAAACAGTTGCCGTGTCTTGTCATAGAATTGCTTGGATGACATGTTTTCCGAAAACAGGCGGTTTGCTGACGGATCGATGTTCAGCCGCATCTGACCGGTTAAGGGGTCAATGATGGCAGTCAGTGCGAGCGTGGTAAGCGCAAGGATCAAGGCCAGGGTAAGCCCTGTATGGCGCGATACCAGTCCGGCGATTTTAGTGATAAATCTCATCAGTCAGTCTGTGTGAGCGGTGCCTTTTTCTGTTTCAGCTGTTTGGGATCAAACAGCTCGTCATCGAGTGAAACATCCGTTTTGATTTCCTGTACCAGCAGGCGTGTTTCGGTTTTATCCCGCAGGTCCCGCATCAGCAGTTCGCGCGGGACATGGATATCACCTTCCTTTTTGATGTCACCCGGAGCAACGGTCAGGGTCTTGCGTAACTGATGGCCGCGTTCAAACAGTTCTGTCTTCAGGGAGACACAGGTTTCTATATCGATATAGGTCTTTATCTTTTCATAGCCGGAATCTTCTTCCGGGTAGCTGTTGATGACATAGACGGGGCGGCCATCCAGGACTTCATCGGGATATTGCTCGGCCCTCAGGTCTGTGAAAACGCCATGTAGCCGTTCGTAGTCCTCGTAGGAAAAATCCGTCCCGAGAATGGAGCTGGAAATACGCTTGGACGTGATCTTGCGTACCTTGAACAGCCCCGGCATGTACATGTACATGTCGTTTTGTGGTTTGTTTTCGATGATCAGGAAGCGGGCCCCGCGAATATCAACGGGCTCGTTAAAGTGCATCAGTATTTTTGACTGCTTGTCCGGGAAGCGCTTCCAGTAGGTGTCTGCATGGAGTACCTGCTCATAGCCGCTACGGTCGCGCGCCCGCAGCTCGATGGTTTGCGCCGAGCTGTGTGCCGGAGTGTTTTTTTCCATGCATGCCCTGACGACTTCGGGGACTTCGGCAGCGAGCGCCAGTGTCGGGAAAAGTGACAGGGCAGCAATCATAAAGAGTCTGTTCATGTTGGCTTGTTCTCAAGCTTATCGTTTAAAGTCAGTATGTTATATGGATGTATTGAGGATGGCAATTAAATGACGTGTGATGCAACAGTATAGACTGTATGCAGAGGGATCAATATGACGTTTTCATATAGAATGCCGCTTGTGGCTGGCGGAAACTTAAATGGATTACAATGTCTGATAATCTGGGGCCTGTCGGACCTGGGTGATCGTAGCGGTGAATGGAGTGGCAAGTGGGTATGGTGTCCATGAAATATGACCTGAAACGGAAAGCGGGCTGGCTATTGGTTGCCTGTCTGTTACTGGGCCTGTCACGCCCGGGTATGGCAGGGCAGGGGCCGGTCGAAGTGCTGCAGTCAATGACGGACACCCTGGTCGATATCGTCGAGCAGGATCCGGAGGTGGTTAACGACATAGCACGGCTACGCGTCATTGCCACAGAGGTGGTGCTTTCGCGGGTTGATTTAAACGCAATGTCTCGGTGGGTACTTGGCAAATACTGGCGAACTGCCACGCCGCAGCAGCGCGCGGCCTTTATTGTTGAATTTCGTGAAATGATGCTGGGATCTTACCTGCGTTCGGTTTCGAATTACAAGGATAATGGCGTCCGTTTCCTGCCGTTACGAGGCGATCTGCAGAAGGGGCGTGCGACTGTCCATGCCGAGGTCGATCAACCCAATGGCCCGATTGTACATGTGACCTTTCGCATGCGCAGGGTCGATGACCAATGGTTGATTTTTGATGTGGCCGCTGAGGGTGTCAGTCTGGTTGCTACTCACCGTACCGGTTTCTCCCGGGAGATACGCAAAAGTGGTATGGATAGCCTGATTGCGCAGCTGCATGCAAAGAATGTGAGAAGAGCCGAAGAGGAAAAAGTTGCCGGACTGGAAGCCGCTCCAGCAGATAATTTATAAGTTCATGATCAGGACGGATCCTGTGTCATGTCCAGGTAGAGCATCTTTACAAATGCCTCGTTGTTGATGGAGCCGCCACCGTACTTTTCATCAAACTCTTTGGTGGGCATGCTGGCTTGTACCTGTTGCAGTGACGCATTGTCACTGACCTGGTGACGAATACTGTCAATAATGGTTTTCAGCACGTCGCGGTAGGCAGTCAGCTCCTGTTTGTTACTGATCGGGCCGTGTCCAGGAATGATGACGGTTTTGTCATTGGCCAGGGCAAGTACCTGGTCGATCGCCTTGATGTAACCGTCGTTTGAACCACCGTGAGCCGTATCGATAAACGGGTACATGCCGGAAAAATAGGTGTCCCCGGCATGGATCACGTTGGCACGTGTAAAGTGGACAATGGCATCGCCATCCGTGTGTGCATTTGCGACGTGCCTGACGTGAATTATGTCATCGTTGAGATGAAAGGTCACCGCGTCATCAAACGTGATAACGGGAAGACCGGCCGCTGCCGTGGCCGTTGACTGCATGTTGAACATCTCGATAAAATTATCGACGGAAAGACGTTTGTGTACATTGTCGTGTGCAACGATGACAGTACCACTTGTACCCAGGTTTTCATTACCGCCTGTATGGTCCGGGTGCCAATGGGTGTTGAGCAGGAACTTGACCGGCTTGTCCGATAGCCGGGCGATGGCGGTTCTTATTTTTTCCGTCAGTGGTGCAAACTGGTCGTCGATCAGGAATACCCCGTCTGCGCCCACAGAAAGGCCGATATTGCCACCTTTCCCCGTCAGCATGTAGATGCCATCCGCAGCCTTGATGGTCTGGATTTCAACACTGTTGAATGATTCATCCGCGAAAACTGCGGACGTATACAGTGCCATGAAGAGAAATATGGCGAACCCCGGTTTCAGACGTTGGTTTTGCATGATGTTCTCCAGCCTGGTGTCAATGTGCAATATACGGGCTAGCGCCCGCGCAGCAGGCGCTGTTTGTTGCGTGCCCATTCCCGATCCTTGTCCGCTGCCCGCTTGTCATGGCTCTGTTTGCCACGTGCGAGGGCAACTTCCAGCTTGGCCAGGCCTTTTTTCCAGTAGAGCGCCAGTGGTATCAGGGTATAGCCCTTGCGCTCAACGGCACCAATCAGCCTGTCGAGTTCACGTCGGTGCAGCAGCAGCTTGCGGGTGCGCGTTGGGTCCGGTGTGACATGTGTTGATGCACTGAGCAGGGGTGATATGTGAAAACCAAACAGCCAGGCCTCGTTGTTGTTGATGACAATGTAGCTCTCGGTCAGTTGCGCGCGTCCTTCACGCAGGCTTTTTACTTCCCAGCCCTGCAGTGCGAGGCCGGCTTCGAAGCGGTCTTCTATAAAATAGTCATGACGGGCCTTTTTATTCAGCGCGATGGTGCTGGAGCTGCCTTTGGCCCTGGTTTTCTTTTTTCCCATCTGCGCAGTATATCAACCTCCATGGGTGTGCGTACCGGCGTGTTTCCCGGTTGTGATCGACAATCATTTCACGGACAATGCCGGTGCCGTCAATCGGGGAGAGAATGAATGGCAAGCGAACGGGAATCAATTCATGGCCAGTGGTCCAGCCGACTGGCATTCATCCTGGCTGCAACAGGTTCAGCCGTCGGGCTGGGCAATATCTGGAAGTTCCCCTACATCGCCGGCGAAAACGGTGGTGGCGCCTTTGTGCTGGTCTACCTGCTGTGTATTGCCGTGATCGGTATTCCGATTATGATGGCCGAAGTGCTGATCGGTCGGCGCGGACGCCAGAGTCCGATCAATACCATGCGTTCGCTGGCCAGGGAGGAAAATGCCAGTCGTGCCTGGGTTATTCTGGGCTGGGCGGGGGTGCTCGCAGGATTTCTGATTCTCTCCTATTACAGTGTCATTGCCGGCTGGGCGCTGTCCTATGTTTTTCGCACCGGCAGCGGGCTGTTTACCGGCCTGACGGCCGACGGGGTGCAGAGTATTTTTACCGGTTTTGTCAGTGACCCGGAAAGGCTGCTGGCCTGGCACACGATTTTCATGGTCATGACCATGATGGTGGTCGCCCGGGGGGTACGTGGCGGCATTGAGAAAGCGGTGAAGTTCCTGATGCCCGCCCTGTTTGTACTGCTGTTTGTGCTGGTCGGTTATGCCTGGAACAGCGGTGCCTTTGATCAGGGGGTGAGATTCCTGTTTCAACCGGATTTCAGCAGGATTTCTGCGAATGGCATTCTGATCGCCATGGGGCATGCCTTTTTTACCCTGAGTCTGGGGATGGGTGCAATCATGGTCTATGGCTCCTACCTGCCGAGTGGTGCTTCTATCGCGAGAACCGTCATAACGGTCTCACTGATGGACACGCTGGTGGCGCTGTTGGCCGGGCTGGCGATCTTTCCGATTGTGTTTGCCAATGGACTGGAACCGGGCACCGGTCCCGGTTTGATTTTCCAGACCTTGCCGATCGCATTCGGGCATATGCAATATGGTGAATTTTTTGGCATGTTGTTTTTCGTGTTGCTGGTTTTTGCGGCATGGAGCTCGTCGATTTCACTGATTGAACCGGCGGTTGCATGGCTGGTGGAAAACAAGGGCATAACACGTGTGTACGCGTCCATTGTTGTCGGTCTGGTGACCTGGTTGTTTGGTTTACTAACCGTGCTTTCATTTAACCTGTGGTCGGACGTGAAGCTGTTGTCAAAATTTGCGGTCTTCAAGGACAGTACGGTCTTTGATTTGCTGGATTACCTGACGGCCAATATTATGCTGCCACTGGGTGGATTGTTGATTGCGATCTTCGCGGCCTGGAAAATGTCACGCGAATCGACAGTGGATGAGCTGGGAATGGGGGATCGGTTCTTTTACCCCCTGTGGCGGTTCCTGGTGCGTTACATTACACCGATTGCCGTTATTATTGTTTTTCTCAAGGCTGTCAGTGTTATTTAACCGGGTCATGAATTTTTACAGGCGATTACCTTGGAATTAATTGATCGTTCGGCTCTGTTGCCCTATACAGCCGCTGAAATGTATGCGCTGGTCAGTGACATCCTTACGTATCCGCAGTTTTTGCCCTGGTGCAGCGGTACTCAGATACTGTCGCAGGAGGGTGAGGAGCTCTCTGCCCGGATAGACTTTTCCGTCAGCGGTGTGAGCCAGTCATTTACTACCCGTAACCAGCTGCAGCGCGATGCGGAAATCGCCATGCATCTCATTGATGGCCCGTTCAGTAATCTGGAAGGCCGCTGGCGGTTTGAGCCGCTGGGGGATGCAGGTTGCAAGATTTCATTGCTGCTTGAGTATGAGTTCTCCAGCAAGATGGTGAGTCTTGTTGTGGGCCCCGTATTTAACAAGATTGCAAACACGCTGGTGGATGCCTTCCAGAAACGCGCCGTGGAGGTGTATGGGAAACGCTGAAACAATTCCCGTCGAAGTGGCCTATGCCTTTTCTGACAGGCAGATCGTTCTGGCACTGGATGTGGTTGCCGATGCAACCGTTGCTGAGGTGATAACGCAGTCCGGTATCCTGGAACAGTTTTCCGAGATCGATCTGGAGAAGAATAAAGTGGGTGTCTTCGGCAAGCTGGGTAAGTTGACGGATACCCTGCATGCCGGTGACCGGGTTGAAATCTACCGGCCATTGATCGCTGATCCGAAAAAAGTCAGGAAACAGCGTGCCGCACAGGGCAAGGTAATGAAGAAGGGGGCTGGTAGCTGATCAGGCAGGTGGAAAAGGGCCTGTTTTTATCACTGGCTTTGTGAATCCGGGGCGGGTTTGTTCGTCCGCGAGTAACCTGGATCCTGCGAGCTGACGTAACTGTATTCACCCGCTTTGCGGAATGTCATCCAGTGCCACAGCTTGTTGAAAATCCCGGGGTCCACGCGTTCTTCCGGGGGGACCACGAGGGTGACCTGCTTCGGTCGCGAGGGGGCGTCGCTGCCGGCCTCATCAGGGTGCAGGGTGCCGGTTATGCGTGACAGCTGGTCATTATCAAAAAACAGGGTGACGCGTTCTTCTATGGTCTCGCCATAACCCGGCGCCAACAGATAGACGTAATCCCAGCGGTCCTGGTGAAAGACATCGGCAATCATCGGGGAGCCCATGATGAACTGTACCTGCCGGCGGCTCATGCCGGGCTCAAGCAAATTAACCTCATCCTGCGTAATGACATTGCCCTGCTGAATGTCAATTTTATGGACCAGGTGATACCTTGAGCAGGCCGTCATCGACAGGCTTGCAATGCAGGTCATAATAATGAGAAGCTTTTTCATTCGCAGGCTGGCCGTGTTATCGAAAAATTACGTTCGCATAATACCGCAAGTTTGTATTCAGTGGCATCAATTCAGGAGTAGATACAATTGGAATCCAGTGAGTTACGCAAGGCCGGTCTGAAAGTCACCCTGCCCAGAATGAAGATTCTGGACATCCTGGAACATACCAGTAGTCGGCATCAGAGCGCAGAAGATGTCTACAAGGCATTGCTGGATACCGGTGAAGATATTGGGCTGGCCACTGTCTACCGGGTGCTCACGCAGTTTGAAGCAGCCGGCCTGGTTAATCGGCATCACTTCGAGGGCGGGCACTCCGTCTTCGAACTCAACGAGGGCAGTCACCACGATCATATACTGTGCGTGAAATGCGGGAAAGTGGACGAGTTTAATGACGACACCATTGAAAAGCGGCAAAAGGCTATTGCGGCAGATCTGGGTTACGAATTAACCGACCACTGTCTGTACATGTATGGCATTTGCAAGAATTGCCAAGTGCCTTAGGATTTACAAGAACGATAAAATCCCCTCTCCGGGAGAGGGCCAGGGAGAGGGGGTACTCAGCCTTTTTCCCTTTCCGCGGCAGGTGTTTGCCCCTGTTGCAGCATCTCCCGTGCGTGCTCTCTCGTCTGGCGCGTAATTTTTACTCCGCCCAGCATACGCGCCAGTTCGTCAATACGCTCTTCTTCGCTCAATGGTCGTATGCGGGTACGGGTGGTGTCCTTGCTGGAAAGCTTGGTGACCTGCATTTGCTGATGTGCGAGTGCTGCGACCTGTGGCAGGTGCGTGACACACAATACTTGCCGCTCATTACCCAGTGCACGCAGTTTCTGGCCGACGATTTCAGCAACACCGCCACCAATACCGCTGTCAACTTCATCGAAGATTAATGTGGGGATGGTTTCACTGCTGGCCGAGATGACCTGAATGGATAAACTGATGCGTGACAGTTCGCCACCCGAGGCAACCTTGATCAAAGGCTGCACCGGCTGACCGGGATTTGCGCTAACCATGAAGTCAATGTCATCCAACCCCTGTGAGCTAAAGGTCTTTCCGCTGCGGGGTTTGATGCGGATAGTAAAAATACCGCCGGCCATGCCGAGTGTTTGCATGGCATCGGTAATTTGCTTGCTGAAGGCTTTAGCGGCCCGGGTGCGTTTGGCGGTTAACTGCCTGGCTGTGTCGAGGTAATCCTGTTCCAGTGTTGCAAGCCTGGCCTGCAGTGCTTCACGGTGCTCGTCGGCATGTTCGATGCTGTCCAGTTCTTTACAAATCCTTGTCCTGATCAATGGCAAGTCTTCCGGGCTGCAGCGGTGTTTGCGTGCCAGGTCGTGCAGGATGCCGATGCGTTGCTCCAGCCATTGCAGTCGCTCCGGGTCAAGGTCGAGCCGTTCGGTATAGTGCCGTAGCGACCCGGCACTTTCCTGTATTAGTACAGCGGCTTCGCTTAACAGCTGCGTTGCTTCTTCAAGTCCACTGTCCAGCCCGGCAAGGTCACCGAGTTCATCCAGGGTCTGATTTACCAGGGAACTGGCGGACGGTCCTTCATCGGCATCAAGACGATCCAGCCCCCGCTGCGATGACTCGAGCAGTCGGCCGGCATTAGCCTGGCGGGCATGCTCCGCATCGATGTTTCTTACGTCTTCTGCACTCAGTCCCAGTGATTCCAGTTCCTGTCGTTGATACCGCAGCAGGTCCAGTCGTGCATCACGATCGGTATTGTTCGCGAATACGCTGTGCAGCTCACCATGCACCGTTTTCCATTCGCTGTAGCACGCAGTCAGCTTCTCCAGCAGTGATTGATGCCCGCCGAAGGAATCGAGTAACTGTTGCTGCACGTGACTGCGCAGTAATGATTGATGTTCATGTTGCCCGTGGATATCGACCAGTTGTTCACCCAGTTCACGCAGTGACTGCATGGGTACAGCCTGGCCATTGATGTAACCACGCGTACGGCCTTCGCGATTAACAATGCGACGCAACTGGCACTCGCCATCTCTGTCAAGTTCCTGCTCCGCCAGCCAGTCACTGGCGGCAGGGAGCTCCTGGATATCAAAGCCGGCTGAAATTTCTGCACGCTCGCAGTTCTGCCGTATCACCGCGGTGTCAGCACGATCACCGAGCACCAGACCCAGCGCATCCACCAGGATGGATTTGCCGGCACCGGTTTCACCGGTCAGCGTGGTCATGCCGGTTGTCAGTTCTACCTCTATTTCGTCGACAATCGCCAGGTTACGAACGTGTATATGTGTGAGCATGGTAATTAGTCAGCGCCTTCAGGGCTGTTCACTCCAGCGTAATTTTTCCCGCAATACAGCGAAGTAATCATGCCCCGGCGGGTGCAGCAGGCGCAGCACATGATCGTGCTTGCAGATGGTAATGTGGTCGTCGGCTTCAAGTGATTGATAAACCTGTCCATCACAGGACACCGTGGCCTCCAGTGTACCCCTGTGAATGATGATTTCTATTTCGGACTCGCCGTGAATTACAATCGGCCGGTTACTGAGTGTGTGCGGGCAAATCGGTACCAGCGTGATGGCATCCAGACTTGGGTGCAGGATCGGACCGCCACCGGAGAGGGCATAGGCGGTGGATCCCGTCGGCGTAGATACGATCAGGCCATCAGAGCGGTTGGTATTCAGGAAGTGGCCGTCAATCCAGGTGTCAAGTTCAATCATGCGGGCGATGTCTTTCTTGTGTACGACGACATCGTTGAGTGCCGAACTTTCACTGAGAATGTCACCGTTGCGTGTGACCGTCATGTGCAGCAGGGTGCGTTGCTCCTCGCTGAAATCACCGCCAAGAATTTTATCCAGTTGCCTGTGCATGTCCTCGGGTGACACATCCACCAGAAAACCCAGACGCCCCAGATTGACGCCGAGCACGGCAATCCCGGATTCTGCCAGGCTGCGGGCAGCATTCAGCAGGGTGCCATCGCCACCGACCACGATGGCCAAATCGCATGTTTTTGCCAGTGTTTCCCGGTCGACGATGGCATGTGGGCTGTCCGGCAGGATGTTGGCGAGGTCTTCATCGAGCAAAATTTCTGTTTTTCGCTGTTCCAGGTAGGTAATTAACGCGCGCAGGGTCGTCGTGACATGGGCGTCTTCCGTCTTGCCAATGAGGCCAATGTGCGTGAAATGGGATGTCATGGCGATTCCATAATAGGGCGTGAAACTAACATGACTCACGGGGTGCGCCAACTATCCATTGGTTTGTGCTAGCACTCTACCGCTTGGAGTGCTAAATCTATTATCATGTCGGGACGGTATCAAGCAACTGACTTCCAGGCTATGTCTGACACACAATCTGAATTGCCCGATCGCGCCCAGCTGATGCTGAGGTCATTGATTGACCATTACGTGCGCGATGGTCAGCCCGTGGGTTCACGCACCCTGGCTCGCGATGCCGGTCTGGACCTGAGTCCGGCGACTATCCGTAATGTCATGGCCGATCTGGAGGAATTGGGGTTTATTTGCTCTCCCCATACCTCTGCAGGGCGTGTGCCCACGGTGCAGGGCTACCGCTTTTTTGTTGACACGCTGTTGACGGTACAACCGCTGGATAGCCGTTCGATTGAAAAAATGCGCATTGAGCTGTCGCTGGAGCAGACGCCGAAAGACCTGGTGGAGTCTGCTTCGGGCCTGCTTTCCGGTATTACCCACATGGCAGGTGTGGTGACCCTGCCGACTCACGAGCACGCCTTGTTCAAACACGTGGAGTTTCTAGCGCTGTCGGGAAACCGGGTGCTGGCGGTACTGGTGACTGGCGAGGATGAAGTACAAAACCGTATGCTCGATACCGAGAAGCATCAGAGTCCTGCCGAACTGCAGCAGGCCTCGAACTATTTAAATGCAATGTTCGCCGGCAAGGACCTTGCCGAAGTGCGTGCGACCTTGCTGCACGAAATGCAGGAAACGCGCAGCAGCCTGAACAGCATGATGCTGATGGCCATGCAGATGGCGGACCAGGTGCTGGAGTCCAAGCAGAACGATGATTATGTCATGGCGGGACAAACCAACCTGATGGAGTTCGAAGAGCTCTGTGACATCAATAATCTGCGCAAGTTATTTGATGCTTTTAATCAGAAGCGCGACATACTGCATTTGCTGGATCAGTGCGTGCGCAGTGACGGCATCCAGATTTTTATTGGCGATGAATCCGGTTACCAGATGCTGGACGAATGCAGTATGGTGACCGCCCCCTACTCGGCGGATGGCGAGGTACTGGGGGTGCTGGGTGTCATTGGTCCAACCAGGATGGCCTACGATCGGGTGATCCCGATTGTCGATGCCACGGCACGCTTGCTGGGCGCTGCCTTGAATCAGAAGGAATAATCCCCATATCGTAAACCAAGATCTGGCTACCCGCGGTCAGAGGTTTGGCAGAGATTGCAATGTGTATCATGAATATGGAGTAACTGTATGTCAGATAAAGAAAATAGTGCAGACGATTCAAATGAGGATGTGCTCTCGGAGTTCGCCGGTGAAGAGGCGGAACTCAACACGGATGGCGTGTCTGAGCACGCCGAGTTAACAGCCTTGCTGGAAGATGCGCGTGGCAAGGCGGATGAACACTGGGACCAGGTTGTGCGCATGCAGGCAGAGATGGATAACCTGCGCAAGCGTTCCGAGCGGGATCTGGCGAATGCACACAAGTTTGCGCTGGAGCGTTTTGCCAATGAACTGTTACCTGTCAGAGACAGCCTGGAGATGGGGTTGGCGGCTTTTGATAGCGGCGCTGATGACCCCGGCAAGCTCAAGGAGGGTGTTGCACTGACCCTGCAAATGCTCACAAACGCCATGGAGAAAGTGGCTATCAAGGAAGTAAATCCCCAGGATGAACGTTTTGATCCGGATTTTCACCAGGCCATGTCTATGCAGGAACGCGACGACGTTGAGCCGAATACCATTGTCACCGTGGTGCAGAAAGGCTATATCCTGAATGAACGGCTGATCCGCCCGGCCATGGTGATTGTTTCAAAGGTGCCCGGGCCCAACTAAATGCAGGCGCAGACTTGATTTTTCGGATTGTCGCCCCCACCTAGTGGGTTATAGGCAGATAGGTCCATATTCATATATATCAAAAAGTTACATGGAGATTAGAGAAAATGGGTAAAATTATTGGAATTGACCTGGGCACCACCAACTCCTGTGTGGCGGTGATGGAAGGCAAAGAGGCCCGGGTGATTGAGAACAGCGAGGGCGATCGCACCACACCGTCCATTGTCGGTTTTGCCGATGGTGACGAGGTCCTGGTTGGCCAGGCGGCCAAGCGCCAGGCGGTTACCAATCCCAGCAATACCCTGTTTGCGGTCAAGCGCCTGATCGGACGTCGCTTCGATGAGGATGTGGTGCAGCGTGATATCGACATGGTGTCTTACAAGATTGTCAAGGCGGAAAATGGCGATGCCTGGGTCGAGGCACGGGGCAAGGCCATGGCGCCGCCGGAAGTGTCTGCACGTATCCTGCAGAAGATGAAAAGCACGGCGGAGGACTATCTCGGCGAGCCAGTCACCGAGGCCGTCATTACCGTACCGGCCTATTTCAATGATTCGCAACGCCAGGCGACCAAGGATGCCGGGCGTATCGCCGGTCTGGAGGTCAAGCGCATCATCAACGAACCGACGGCAGCGGCACTGGCCTATGGGATGGACAAGAAGCGCGGTGATTCCAAGATTGCCGTCTATGACCTGGGTGGCGGCACCTTTGATATTTCCATTATCGAAATTGCCGATGTGGATGGTGAGCACCAGTTCGAGGTGCTGTCTACCAACGGCGATACCTTCCTCGGCGGTGAAGATTTTGACAGGCGCCTGATCGACTATCTGGCGGATGAATTCAAGAAAGACCAGGGTATGGATCTGCGCGGTGACCCGCTGGCCATGCAGCGCCTCAAGGAGGGTGCGGAAAAGGCCAAGATCGAGTTGTCCTCCAGCCAGCAGACCGATGTGAACCTGCCCTATATTACGGCCGATGCCAGTGGCCCGAAGCACCTGAATATGAAGTTGACGCGTACCAAGCTGGAATCCCTGGTTGAAGAGCTGATCGATCGTACCATTGATCCGTGCAAAACCGCACTCAAGGATGCCGGGCTGTCTGCCAGCGACATCGATGACGTCATCCTGGTCGGTGGTCAGACACGGATGCCAAAAGTACAGGAAGCGGTACAGAACTTCTTTGGTCAGGAACCTCGCAAGGACCTGAATCCGGACGAGGCGGTTGCCATTGGTGCGGCGATTCAGGGTGGTGTGCTTGGTGGTGATGTCAAGGACGTGCTGTTGCTTGATGTGACGCCGCTGTCACTGGGTATCGAAACGCTGGGTGGTGTGATGACCAAGCTGATCGAGAAGAACACCACCATCCCGACCAAGGCAAACCAGGTGTTTTCCACCGCCGATGACAACCAGTCTGCTGTGACGGTGCATGTCTTGCAGGGTGAACGTGATGTGGCCACGGCCAACAAGTCGCTGGGCCGCTTTGACCTGAGCGATATTCCGCCGGCACCGCGTGGTGTACCACAGATTGATGTGACCTTCGATATCGATGCCAACGGTATCCTGCATGTCTCTGCCAAGGACAAGGCGACCGGCAAGGAGCAGTCAATCCAGATCAAGGCCTCCAGTGGCCTGTCGGATGAAGAAATCGACAACATGGTCCAGGACGCCGAGTCGCATGCCGAGGAAGACCGCAAGTTCCACGAACTGATTGACGTCCGTAACCAGGCCGATGGTCTGATACACGCCACCAACAAGTCACTGTCCGATCTGGGTGACAAGGTCGAAGAGTCCGAGAAGAAGGACATCGAGTCGGCCATCGAGGCGCTGCAGGAGGTCATGAAGGGTGACGACAAGGCCGCCATCGAGGCGAAGGTCGGTGAACTTGGCGAGAAGTCCGGCAAGCTGGCCGAACGTGTCTACAAGGAACAGGCAGGGCAGGAAACTGCCGAAGGCGCCGCTGCACCGGAAGCTGATGCCAGTGGCGCGGCTGATGATGTCGTCGATGCCGAGTTTGAAGAAGTGAAGGACGCTGATAGCAAGTAACAGTATTCCGCGCTTCCGGTAACACCATCGGTCCGGACCCGGTTATACCGGGTTCGGATTTTTGCCGTACTGCGGAGAGTCAAGATAAAAGATTATGTCGAAACGTGATTACTACGAAGTCCTCGGTGTCTCCAAAAATTGCAGTGAGGCCGAATTAAAAAAGGCTTACCGGCGCGCCGCACAAAAGCACCATCCGGACCGTAACCAGGATGATGCAGGTGCCGAGGAGAAATTCAAGGAGTGCAAGGAAGCCTACGAGGTGCTGAACGACTCGCAGAAGCGGGCCGCCTATGACCAGTTCGGGCACGCCGGTGTTGATCCCTCGATGGGCGGTGGTTTTGGCCGGGCCGGTGCTGGTGCCGGTGGTTTCAACGATATCTTCGGTGACGTGTTTGGCGATATCTTTGGTGGTGGGCGCGGTGGTGGGCATGGTGGTGGCCAGCGAGTCTATCGCGGTTCTGATTTGCGTTATAACCTGGATTTGTCACTGGAAGATGCAGTCGCTGGTACCGAAGTAAAAATTCGTGTACCCACAATGGTGGAATGCAAGCAGTGTGACGGCAGTGGCGCAAAAAAGGGCAGTTCACCGACAACCTGCACTACCTGTGGCGGGCATGGCCAGGTACGCATGCAGCAAGGGTTTTTCTCAGTGCAGCAGGCTTGTCCGCATTGTCGAGGTACTGGCACCATTATTACTGATCCCTGTACCGCGTGCCACGGCAAGGGCAGGGTACAGGAGCACAAAACCCTGTCAGTCAAAATACCCGCCGGTGTCGACACTGGTGACCGCATTCGCCTTGCCGGTGAGGGGGAAGCAGGCGAGAGTGGTGGACCGCCGGGTGATCTCTATGTACAGGTACAGGTCAAGGAGCATTCCATCTTTCAGCGCGAAGAAAGCAATCTCTATTGTCATGTGCCGATTGGTTTTGTGACGGCCGCACTTGGCGGTGAACTGGAAGTGCCGACACTGGATGGACGGGTCAATCTCAAGATTCCACCCGAGACGCAGACGGGCAGGATGTTCCGTATCCGCGGCAAGGGTGTGAAGCCGGTCCGTGGTGGCCCCGTGGGTGACCTGTTGTGCAAGGTGACGGTTGAAACGCCCGTCAAGTTGACGCGTAAGCAGAAGGATTTGTTGAAGGAATTTGAAGGACATGTGGATGAGGGCGGTGGGCGGCATAGTCCGCAGGAAAAATCCTGGCTGGATGGTGTGAAGAAGTTTTTTGATGGGTTGGGTGGTTAATTGGGTTTCAGGGTTTCGCCCTAAGGGGCGAGATACTTTCTCTTGCTTGCCCAAGTGTTCCTGTACTTTTCTTTGCGTCGCCAAAGAAAAGTACCAAAAGAAAGGCGAACCCGGAGGCTGGCCCGCTACGCGGGTTCCCTGTGCTTCTCGTGAATCCCGGCGCTTGCGCAACTCGCGATCTCGCTGGGCTCGACTCGCTCAGACAGGACGCAAGCTCTATCCGGTCTTCACTGCGATGCTCGGCTGCGCCAGACGGGGGGTGAACTTCAAAACCACCACCCCAAGGACCGTCTGCACTCACCGAGTACCGCAGACAATCCGGGATCAGGCGCGCGCCCTGTTTGAGGCAGGCTTGCCTGCCGAGTTGTGCGCGCCCCCGGATTGGCGAGGAACGCAGGGCATCGGCGTGAGCCGATGAGTGCACCGGGTGCCCTTCTCTTTGGGTACTTTCTCTTGGGCAAGCAAGAGAAAGTGCCTCGCCCCGCAGGGCGAAACCCGCAGCCAGAAAATGCACCTCCCCCGAATTCATATTGACTTAATTAAATGAAACTCCCAATCTCTGCTCATCAAAAAAGAAGATGAACACCCAACCATGACAAGAATCGCAATCACCGGTGCTGCCGGTCGCATGGGCCGCAGCCTGATCGAAGCCTGCCAGCACACAGACGGACTGGAAGTCAGTGTTGCACTGGAACACCCTGAGAGTACCTTGCTTGGCAGTGATGCCGGTGACCTCGCAGGCATCGGCAAACTGGATATTGTTGTGGGCACCGATCTGGCCGCGGTGAGCGGCGCGTTCGATGTCCTGATCGACTTCACCCGGCCCGAGTCTACACTCGCCAATCTGGAGATCTGCAGGCAAGCTGGCCGCCGCATGGTGATTGGCACCACCGGCTTCAGTGATGAGCAGAAAGTGCACATTGCAGCGGCTGCACAGGATATCGCCATCGTGTTTGCACCGAATATGAGCGTCGGTGTCAACCTGTGTCTCAAGCTGCTGGATACGGCGGCACGTGTGCTGGGTGATGACGTCGACATTGAGATTGTCGAGGCACATCATCGCCACAAGGTGGATTCCCCTTCGGGCACGGCCTTGCGGATGGGTGAGGTGGTTGCCGATGCCCTGGGCCGTGATCTGAAGACCTGCGCAGTGTATGGGCGTGAGGGCCATACCGGGGAACGCGACCGCAAGACTATCGGGTTCGAGACTATCCGTGCCGGTGACATTGTCGGTGATCACACGGTGATGTTCGCCGGTATGGGTGAACGCATCGAGATCACCCACAAGGCCTCCAGCCGCATGACCTTTGCCAACGGCGCTGTCCGGGCCGCGGCCTGGCTGATGGAGCAGGAATCGGGCCTGTTTGATATGCAGGACGTACTGGGGCTCTAGATAACCCGTCGCTATGTCTTCGGCGCCATAGACAACCCCCAGTCCCATCCAGTACAATTCGCGCCAGATTTTGGTGGTTTAATCGCTTGTCCTTGAACGGGAAGGTTCCTCGGGAACCCTCCCGTTTTCTACGTCAGACGCGGAGGTCCTGTTGAAGAAAGCGGCCCTGTTGGCCCTAGCAGACGGAAGTCTCTTCCGTGGCACCGCTATAGGTATTGATGGACATATAAGCGGTGAGGTGGTTTTCAATACCGCCATGACAGGCTACCAGGAAATCCTCACCGATCCCTCCTACGCACAGCAGATCGTCACCCTGACCTACCCGCATATCGGTAATGTCGGAACCAACCCGGAAGACGAGGAGGCCGCAGCGATTCATTGTGCTGGCCTGGTGATCCGCGATCTGCCACTGCTTGCCAGCAGCTGGCGCAGTCAGTCATCACTGCAAGACTACCTGAAGGATCGTGGTGTTATCGGTATCGCCGATATCGACACGCGGCGCTTGACCCGTATCCTGAGGGACCGGGGCGCGCAGGCCGGCTGCATCATGGCCGGAGACACTATTGATGAACAGGCAGCCGTGGCACAGGCGCGTGAGTTCCCGGGGCTGAAGGGCATGGACCTTGCTAAAGTGGTCACGACCACGGAGCCCTACCCGTGGCAGCAAGGGTCCTGGGCACTGGAAAATGGTCTGCCCCATGACAAAAGCACAGCAGACCTGCCACTGCACGTAGTGGCCTATGACTTTGGTGTAAAGCGCAATATTCTGCGCATGCTGGTCGACCGTGGCTGTCGCCTGACGGTAGTCCCGGCAACCACCCCTGCCAGCAAGGTGCTGGACCTGCAACCGGACGGTGTGTTTCTGTCCAATGGACCCGGTGACCCGGAGCCGTGCGAGTATGCCATTGATGCCATCCGTGAATTACTCGGCAGCGGCCTGCCGCTCTTCGGTATTTGCCTGGGTCACCAGTTGCTGTCACTCGCCAGTGGTGCGCAGACGGTGAAGATGAAATTCGGCCATCATGGCGCCAATCACCCGGTACAGGATCTGGAGAACAGCCAGGTCTTGATCACCAGCCAGAATCACGGCTTTGCCGTCGATGACGCCAGCCTGCCGGAGAACCTGGTGGCCACACACCGCTCCCTGTTTGATGGCTCACTACAGGGGGTGGCGCGTACCGATTGTGCGGCGTTCAGTTTCCAGGGACACCCGGAAGCCAGTCCCGGCCCGCACGATGTGGCTCCGCTGTTTGACCGTTTCGTTGCTGCCATCAAGGCGAGGCAGGCCTAGTGCCGAAGCGTACCGACATCAACAGTATCCTGATCATTGGTGCCGGTCCGATTGTTATTGGTCAGGCATGCGAGTTCGACTACTCCGGCGCACAGGCCTGCAAGGCGCTGCGCGAGGAAGGCTACCGGGTGGTACTGGTGAACTCCAATCCGGCCACCATCATGACCGACCCTGACATGGCCGATGCCGTGTATATCGAGCCGGTGCACTGGAAAACGGTGGCGCACATTATCGAGAAGGAACGACCGGATGCCTTGCTGCCGACCATGGGCGGGCAGACCGCGCTGAACTGTGCGCTCGACCTGGTACGCGAAGGCGTACTGGAAAAATTCGGCGTGGAACTGGTCGGTGCCAGTCGCGAGGCCATCGATATGGCCGAGGACCGTGGCCTGTTTCGCAAGGCCATGACCGAGATCGGCCTGAGTACACCGCGTGCCAGCGTGGCGCACAGCATGGAGGAAGCACACCAGGTGCAAGCCTCAATCGGTTACCCGATTATTATACGGCCATCCTTCACCATGGGCGGCAGTGGTGGTGGCATCGCCTACAACAAGGAAGAGTTTGTTGCTATCTGCGAACATGGCCTGGACCTGTCGCCCACCACCGAGGTGCTGCTGGAAGAGTCCATCCTTGGCTGGAAAGAATTCGAGATGGAAGTGGTGCGTGACAGGAACGACAACTGCATCATTATCTGCTCCATTGAAAATCTCGATCCCATGGGAGTGCATACCGGCGACTCGATCACCGTTGCGCCGGCACAGACCCTGACGGACAAGGAATACCAGTTGATGCGCGATGCATCGAATGCGGTGCTGCGCAAGATTGGCGTGGAGACTGGCGGATCGAACGTGCAGTTTGCGATCAATCCTGAAAACGGTCACATGATCGTGATCGAGATGAACCCGCGTGTGTCGCGCTCATCCGCACTGGCGTCCAAGGCGACCGGCTTTCCGATTGCCAAGGTGGCTGCGAAGCTGGCCGTCGGTTTTACCCTCGACGAATTGCAGAACGAGATCACCGGTGGGGCCACGCCGGCTTCCTTCGAACCGACAATTGATTACGTGGTTACCAAGGTGCCGCGGTTTACCTTTGAAAAATTTCCGCAGGCCGAACCGGTGCTGGGTACGCAGATGAAATCCGTGGGCGAAGTGATGGCCATCGGTCGTACTTTCCAGGAATCCCTGCAAAAAGCCTTGCGCGGTCTGGAAACGGGTGTCGATGGGCTGGACGAGATTTTTGACCTGTCAGCCGATGAAACACGGGGTGAACTGATTAAAGAGCTGCGCATCGCGCGCCCGGAACGCTTGTGGAACATCGCGGACGGTTTTCGCGCCGGCCTGACGCCGCAGGAACTGTTTGAGCTGACGGCGGTAGATCCCTGGTTCCTGGCGCAAATCGGTGACCTGGTGGCGGAGGAAAGCCGCCTGCGTTCGCTGAGCGTGGAGCAGCTAGATGGTGACCACCTGCGGGCGCTGAAACGCAAGGGGTTTTCTGACCGCCGGCTGGCGCGCTTACTGGATTGTACCGAGGGCAAGGTGCGTCGCCGCCGGCATGACCTGGCGATACGCCCGGTCTACAAGCGCGTGGACACCTGTGCGGCCGAGTTTTCAACCTCGACAGCCTACATGTATTCCACTTATGAAGAGGAATGCGAATCGGTGCCCACCGCAAATGAAAAAATCATGGTGCTGGGTGGGGGGCCGAACCGGATCGGGCAGGGCATCGAGTTTGATTACTGCTGTGTGCATGCGGCCATGGCCTGCCGCGCAGACGGTTTTGAGACCATCATGGTCAACTGTAACCCGGAGACGGTCTCAACCGATTACGATACTTCCGACCGCCTGTATTTCGAACCGCTGACCCTGGAAGATGTGCTGGAGATCATCCACGTTGAACAGCCCAAGGGTGTGATCGTACAGTATGGCGGGCAAACGCCGCTGAAACTGGCGCGTGGTCTGGAGGCGAACGGTGCCCCGATTATCGGCACCTCGGCAGACGCCATCGATCACGCCGAAGACCGTGAGCGCTTCCAGCAAATGGTGAAGAAGCTGGGATTGCTGCAGCCATCCAACCAGATTGCATCCGATGCCGAACAGGCACTGGCGCTCGCAGATGAAGTGGGTTACCCGCTGGTGGTACGCCCCTCCTATGTGCTGGGTGGCCGTGCCATGGAAATCGTGTACTCGGAAGATGACCTGGCGCGTTACATGCGCGAAGCCGTGCAGGTATCGAACGATTCGCCGGTGTTGCTCGACCGTTTTCTGGATGATGCCGTCGAGGTCGATATCGACGCCATCTGTGACGGTGAAGATGTGTTGATCGGCGGCATCATGGAACATATCGAGCAGGCGGGCGTACACTCGGGTGATTCCGCCTGTTCATTGCCACCCTATACCCTCAGCGAGGATATACAGGCACGTATGTGCGACCAGGTCGCACGGATGGCAAAAGAGCTGAAAGTGCATGGTCTGATGAACACCCAGTTTGCCGTCAAGGGCGATGATATCTACCTGATCGAGGTCAATCCGCGTGCCTCGCGCACCGTGCCCTTTGTGTCCAAGGCAACCTCGCGACCGCTGGCCAAGATTGCTGCCAGTGTCATGGCCGGCAAGTCACTGCAGGCTCAGGGTATGACAGAGCCCTGCAAACCGGCATTCTTTTCCGTCAAGGAAGCCGTGTTTCCGTTTATCAAGTTCCAGGGAGTTGATCCCCTGCTCGGGCCGGAAATGAAATCAACAGGTGAGGTCATGGGGATTGGCCGTACCTTTGGCGAGGCCTTTGCCAAGGCGCAGCAGGGTGCCGGTAATGCAGTCCCTGTCAGTGGGACTGCATTCCTGAGTGTACGCAAGGCAGACCGCAATGACGTGGTTGCCCTGGCACGCGATTTAACGAAGAAAGGTTTTAAACTGGTAGCCACACGGGGAACCGCGGCTGCGATCAGCGCAGATGGCACTGAATGCGGTGTCGTCAACAAGGTCATGGAGGGGCGGCCACACATCGTCGACATGATGAAGAACGGCCAGATTGACTTGATCGTCAATACCACCGAGGGTAAACAGGCGATCGCTGATTCATTTACAATTCGCAGAACAGCCCTGTACAACAAGATTTCCTATAGCACAACGATGGCCGGTGCCCGCGCGACCTGTCTGGCGCTCGACTACCTGGATACAGGTAACGTCAGCAGCCTGCAGAGCCTGCACCAGGAGTAGAGAACATGACAACGAAAGTACCCATTACCGCAAAAGGCGCTGAAAAGTTGCGCGAGGAACTGTCGCGCCTGAAGACGGTGGACCGTCCACGCATTATCCAGGCCATTGCGGAAGCACGTGCCCATGGTGATTTGAAAGAGAATGCTGAATACCACGCCGCCCGCGAGCAGCAGAGTTTTGCAGAAGGTCGTATCAAGGAGATCGAGGGCAAGTTGAGCCATGCGCATATTGTTGATGTCACCACGCTGGATGCCAATGGCAAAGTGGTGTTTGGTTGCACCGTTGAACTGATGGATGAAGATACCGAGGAAGCGGTTGTATACAAGATCGTTGGTGAGGATGAAGCCGATATCAAGGTCGGTATGATTTCCATTAATTCACCGATTGCCCGTGCCCTGATTACCAAAATGGAGGGTGATGTCGTGTCGGTCATCGTACCGGGTGGCGAGCGCAGCCTCGAAATCATCGAGGTCCGGTATATATAGCACTGACAAGAATCCGTAGGAGCACATCGCATCCGCGAAAATATTTTACCGTTGACCAGAAAATTGCTCTCCGCTCTTGAACGCATCCTCCTTACCCTGTGGGTCGGGGCGTTGTGGGTGGCCGGCTTCATCGTGGCACCCCTGCTATTTGCTGAGCTGGATGACCGGGCACTGGCCGGCAGCATCGCCGGCAGTTTGTTCACTGTCACCAGTTACCTTGGTTTGTGTTGTGGTGGATTGCTGCTGGTTTTTAATGGGTTGAACTTCAGGGCCGTCAACTGGCGCGCGCTCATTATTGTCGGCATGTTGTTGCTCATTGTCATTGGCCAGTTTGTAATTACCCCGATGGTAGTCGAGTTGCGTGCACAGGGGCTGACGGACACGCCACGCTTTGGCCAGCTGCATGGCATGGCCAGTGTGCTGTTTATAATAACAAGTGTGCTGGGCCTGGTGCTGGTTGCCGCAGGTCAGAAAAACCGAGGCTAATTCGGCTTTTTCCGGTAGATGAGCGCAATGTGCCCGATAGCCTGTACCAGTTCGGCCCCGCAGGTGGTGCAGATTTCGGTAATAATGGCCTTGCGTTGCTCGCGGTCGGCAGCGCCGATCCTGATTTTCATCAGTTCATGATGCTCCAGGGATAACTCAATCTCCCGGAGTACCGCCTTGCTGAGGCCGGCATTCCCCATGCTGACGACGGGTTTTAGTGTGTGTCCGCGGCCCCGCAGCTCGCGTTTCATTTTTTCGGTCAGTGACATGGCAAGTTATTATACGGGTAATCATTCACCGGTAGACAGTCGACGATGGGCAGAAGCAAAAGTAGCCACCAGTGGCTGAGAAAGCATTTCGATGATGAATTCGTCAAACGTGCGCAACGCGAGGGCTATCGGTCGCGGGCGGTCTACAAGCTGGACGAGATACAGCAAAAAGACCGCATTCTGCGTCCCGGTTCGGTGGTGGTGGACCTGGGTTCTGCACCTGGTGGCTGGTCTCAGTATGCCGCACAGCAGCTCGGTGACAAGGGTCGCATTATTGCGCTCGATATCCTGCCCATGGAACCCTTGCCCGGTGTCGAGTTCCTGCAGGGCGATTTTCGTGAAGATGAAGCCCTTGCCGCGCTGATGGAAGTGCTTAACGGTGCCACAGTCAGCCTTGTAATGTCGGATTTGGCCCCCAATATTAGTGGTATGGGAGCCGTTGATCAGCCGCGTAGCATGTATCTGGTGGAACTGGCCGTCGATTTTGCCGCAATGGTACTGGGCAAGGGAGGTGACCTGCTGTTCAAGGGGTTTCAGGGGGAGGGGTTTGATGCCCTCCTGAGGGATCTGCGAGGAGGGTACCGTAAGGTGTTGATCCGTAAGCCGAAGGCCTCGCGGCCAAAGAGTCGTGAGGTGTATGTGCTTGCGAAAGGTCGACTTAACGCGAATGTGTCATAATGGCTAAAGCCACGCTTTTGACACGCCGTCATACTGGTGTTGAAACAGCGCACCTTTGACATATACAACATAAGCAATTTGAGGAATCCGGTTTGAACGATCTGGCAAAAAATCTCATGCTCTGGGTTGTCATCGCAATCGTGTTGATGACCGTGTTTAACAATTTTGGTCCGAAAACATCGGGTAGCCAATCCATTAACTACTCCGACTTTATCAACGAAGTCCAGCAGGGTCGGGTACAGCGGGTAGAAATTGAGGAACACGCCGTCAAGGGAACCCGCATTGACGGCTCAAAGTTCACCACCATGACGCCACCTGAAGACCCGAAAATGGTGGATGACCTGTTAAGCAACAAGGTCGAGGTCAAGGTCAACGAACCGAATCAGCATGGTTTGTTGATGACTATTTTTATTAACTGGTTCCCGATGTTACTGCTGATCGGCGTCTGGATCTTTTTCATGCGCCAGATGCAGGGCGGTGGTGGTGGTCGTGGCGCCATGTCGTTTGGCAAGAGCAAGGCACGCATGCTCGGCGAGGACCAGGTCAAGACGACGTTTGCAGACGTGGCCGGTGTGGAAGAAGCCAAGGAAGAGGTCGGTGAGCTGGTCGAGTTCCTGAGCGATCCAAGCAAGTTCCAGCGCCTTGGTGGCAAGATACCGCGCGGTGTGCTGATGGTCGGGGCACCCGGTACCGGCAAGACGTTGCTGGCGAAGGCCATCGCCGGCGAGGCAAAGGTTCCTTTCTTCACCATCTCGGGTTCTGATTTTGTGGAGATGTTCGTTGGTGTCGGTGCCTCGCGGGTACGCGACATGTTCGAACAAGGCAAGAAGCACGCACCCTGCATCATCTTCATTGACGAGATAGATGCCGTGGGTCGTCATCGTGGCGCCGGCCTTGGCGGCGGGCATGATGAGCGCGAACAGACACTGAATCAGTTACTGGTTGAGATGGACGGTTTTGAGGGCAACGAAGGTGTGATTGTTATTGCGGCAACCAACCGTCCGGACGTTCTGGATCCGGCATTGCTGCGCCCGGGTCGTTTTGATCGCCAGGTCGTTGTGCCACTGCCGGATGTCCGTGGCCGCGAACAGATATTAAAAGTCCATATGCGCAAGGTGCCTATGGGCGATAATGCCAGGGCCAGTATCATTGCACGGGGTACCCCGGGTTTTTCCGGTGCCGATCTTGCCAATCTTGTGAACGAGGCAGCGCTGTTTGCCGCACGCGCTAACAAGCGGTTGGTGGAGATGGAGGATCTGGAAAAGGCCAAGGACAAGATCATGATGGGTGCGGAACGCCGCTCCATGGTGATGAGCGAGGATGAAAAGAAACTAACCGCCTACCACGAAGCCGGGCACGCCATCGTCGGCCGCTCCATGCCATCGCATGATCCGGTCTACAAGGTCAGCATCATTCCGCGCGGCCGTGCACTGGGTGTCACCATGTTTCTGCCCGAGGTCGACCGCTACAGCCACAGCAAGGAATTCCTGGAAAGCCAGATCTGCAGCCTGTTCGGTGGGCGTATTGCCGAGGAGCTGGTCTTCGGTCACGACAAGGTCACCACCGGTGCCTCGAACGATATCATGCGCAGCACCGAGCTGGCGCGTAACATGGTGACCAAATGGGGCTTGTCCGACAAGCTGGGTCCACTGACCTACAGTGAAGACGAGGGCGAGGTGTTCCTCGGACATTCCGTTGCCCAGCACAAGGCGGTTTCCGATGAAACGGCGCACGATATCGATCAGGAGATTCGCTCCATCATCGATCGCGGCTATGCACGTGCTGAAGAAATCCTGAAGACCAATCTCGACAAATTGCACGCGATGGCCAATGCGCTGATGAAATATGAAACCATCGACAGTAACCAGATCGACGATATTATGGACGGCAAGCCACCGCGTCCACCGGCAGACTGGGATGACTCGGAGTCCAGTGTTGGCCCGGACGACAGTGGCTCGAAGAGTACCGAGGAGAAACCGGATTCCAAGATTGGCGGACCAGCTGGTCAACACTAGTCCATAAACACCAATATTCCTCTCGCAAAGGCGCAAAGACGCCAAGGAAGAATTATGTATGTTTTTTGTTAACAATTAAGTTATGACTTTGCGATCTTTGCGTCTTGGCGAGATTTATTCTTCCTGAATGTACGCTAGATGATCCTTGATTGTGCCGGCAAGCCACTCGACCTGTCGCGGCCGCAGGTCATGGGCATACTCAATATCACCCCCGATTCCTTTTCGGACGGGGGTGATTTTTTTTCGCCAGAGCAGGCCGTGGTGCATGCCGCCCGCATGGTCGAGGCGGGGGCTGCCATTGTCGACGTGGGTGGTGAGTCCACCCGGCCCGGTGCGCCGCCGGTATCGGTCGATGAAGAGCTGCGGCGGGTGATCCCGGTGATCGAGGCCCTGCAGGCATCACTTTCGGTGCCGGTGTCTGTCGATACCCGCAAGCCCGAGGTTATGCAGGCAGCGGTGGTGGCCGGAGCGGGACTGATCAACGACGTCAATGCCCTGCAGGCACCGGGTGCCGTCGAACAGGCAGCACGGCTGGGTGTGCCGGTGTGCCTGATGCACATGCAGGGAACACCGGAATCCATGCAGAAGCAGCCCGAGTACGGGGATGTGGTTGCCGAGGTTAAGGATTTCCTGACAGGTCGCGCAAGTCTGTGCATGCAGCAGGGCATTGCCCGTGAGCAGATCCTGCTGGACCCGGGTTTTGGTTTTGGCAAGACTACCACGCATAACCTGCTGCTGCTGCAGCATCTGGAACAACTGGTGGCAAGCGGTTTCCCTGTGCTGGCAGGCTTGTCCCGCAAATCGATGATCGGTCAGGTGCTGGGGCTGCCTGTCGATAAACGTCTATATCCCGGTGTGGCGCTTGCCGTACTGGCCGTCTGGAAGGGCGCTGCCATGGTCCGCTGTCACGATGTCCGGGAAACCCTTGAGGCCATCCGGATGTGCGAGGCCGTCAGGGATGTTGTTTGACTATTGGCAAGTGCTAATATCTTCCGGGTTCCCGCCTTCGCGGGAATAACGGGGCTAATCAGCGGAGTAAATCGTGTCAAGGAAATATTTCGGAACAGACGGGATCCGTGGCCGGGTCGGCGATTACCCGGTAACGGCAGAATTCATGCTCAAGCTGGGCTGGGCGGCCGGCCAAGTGCTGGGTGGCAACCGGGGTGACCGTGTTATTATCGGCAAGGACACGCGCATTTCCGGCTATATGTTTGAATCAGCCCTGGAAGCAGGGCTGTCTGCCGCCGGTGTTGATGTGCGCTTGCTCGGCCCGATGCCGACCCCCGCCATCGCCTACCTGACGCGTACCCTGCATGCCTGTGCCGGTATCGTTATCAGTGCTTCCCACAACGCCTACGCTGACAACGGTATCAAGTTTTTTTCCAGTGAAGGGACCAAGCTGCCGGATGCGGTGGAGCTTGCCATCGAGGCGGAACTCGACAAGGACATGGTCACCGTGGAGTCCGACCGGTTGGGCAAGGCCGAGCGTGTTAGTGATGCCGCCGGCCGTTATATTGAATTTTGCAAGAGCACTATTCCGCTAACGCTCAGCCTGAAAGGACTGAAAATCGTTGTCGATTGTGCCAATGGTGCCACTTATCACGTGGCACCCTGTGTGTTCGATGAACTCGGTGCCGATGTTATTACCATTGGTGTGGAACCGGACGGCCTGAATATCAACCAGGCCTGTGGATCGACCCAGCCGGAGCTGCTGCAGAACGCTGTTTTGGAGCACAGGGCGGATCTCGGTATTGCACTGGACGGTGATGGTGATCGTCTCATGATGGTGGATCACAGGGGGGAGCTGGTGGATGGCGATGAATTGCTGTTTATTATCGCACGTTCGCGGCAACGGGAAGGGGCGCTGAAGGGGGGCGTGGTCGGTACGCTGATGAGCAATCTTGGCCTGGAGCACGCGCTGCAATCACACAATATCGATTTTGTCCGCGCCAATGTCGGCGACCGTTATGTGCTGGAATTGCTGCAGCAGAGCAACAGTATGATTGGTGGCGAGTCTTCCGGTCATATTATCTGCCTGGATCGCACGACTACCGGCGATGGCATTGTCTCGGCACTACAGGTGCTGGCGGCCATGGTGAAGTCCGGGAGCACCCTGTACGAGCTGAAAGCCGGCATGAAGAAGTATCCGCAACGCATGATTAATGTGCCGGTGAGTGGGAAAGTGGAGCTGAACAGTACCCCGGTTGTTCAGGATGCCGTCAAATCCGCCGAGCAGCGGCTCGCGGGCAGGGGCAGGGTTCTGCTGCGCCCGTCGGGCACCGAGCCGCTGGTTCGCGTTATGGTAGAGGGTGAGGATGCACAGCAGGTGAGTGAAGAAGCGGATCAACTGGCCTCGGTTGTTGCAGCAGCAGTCTGAAAACTACCAGGGGTGTTCGTTCCCCTGTTTCCCATGATTAAATTGATTTTCCGGCCCCGGATGGCTAAGCTACGCGGCTCGTCTTTATCAAGGATATAGTGATATGCGTCAGCCACTGGTTGCCGGTAACTGGAAAATGAATGGCTCACTCGACAGCATTACTGCGCTGGTTGAGGGAATCAAGGCCGGTCTGGACTCGGTCACGACGGCCGAAATGGTGGTGTGTCCACCCTTTGTCTATATACCCACCGTCGCCAGCCTGATCGGCAATGCCTCGATTTCGCTGGGTGCGCAGGACGTCAGTGACCAGGAAGCGGGTGCTCATACCGGCGAGGTTGCGCCGGCTATGCTGACAGACGTGGGCTGCAAGTACGTCATTGTTGGCCATTCCGAGCGCCGCAGTATCTATGGCGAGAGTGACGCCTTCACCGCCAGCAAGTTTGCCGCTGCCCGCAATGCGGGGCTGATACCGATTCTGTGTGTCGGCGAACTGCTGGAAGAGCGCGAGCAGGGGATTACCGAGCAGGTGGTTTCGCGTCAGCTGGACGCCGTGATTGACCTCGAAGGTGTTGGTGCACTGGCAGATGCCGTGATTGCCTACGAACCTGTCTGGGCCATCGGTACCGGCAAGACAGCCACCCCCGATCAGGCCCAGGACGTGCATGCCTTTATCCGCGGCAAACTGGCTGCACTGGACAGCAGTGTCGCTGACAAGGTGCGGATACTCTACGGTGGCAGTATGAATGCAGCAAATGCGGCTGAACTGCTGGCGATGGCGGATATTGATGGCGGCTTGATCGGCGGTGCTTCCCTGAAGCCGGCGGATTTCCTTGCGATTGGCTCCGCAGCAAATCGTTAAACCTTTAAATAGATACACACTGATACAAGCGGTCTTCCTGATATGTTTTCATTTTTACTGGTCGTACAAATCGTGGTTTCCGTCTCCATTATTGCGCTGGTGATGTTGCAGCAGGGCAAGGGAGCCGACATGGGTGCCGGGTTCGGTGCCGGCGCGTCGGGTACCGTGTTCGGTGCGCGTGGTTCCGGTTCGTTCTTTACCCGGGCAACGGGAATCCTTGCGGCGGTCTTCTTTATGAACTGCCTGTTAATTGCCTCACCGTTGGTTCGTGAAAACAAAACTTCGTCAGATACGATCGCCGATCAGCTTGAACAGCAGGCGATACAGCAGCAGGAAGCTGAGGAAACCAATGCGGTCATTGACGCGCTGGAAGAGCAGCAGGCCGCAGAACAGGGCGGACCGGTAGAGATCACCGAGACCGTTATTCCCGAGAGTGATGTCCCTGATGTACCAGAGAATGATGCCGGGGTACCGGCAAAGTCTGCGGCAGATGATTTACCCGAATAGAAAGTAGCAGTCCTCTTAATACCCTGTTTGTATCCTGGCCGATGTGGTGGAATTGGTAGACACGCTATCTTGAGGGGGTAGTGGCGAGAGCCGTGCCGGTTCGACTCCGGCCATCGGCACCAGATATTTCAACAAGTTGCAGCATATTGTGCGCTAAAATGTGTGTACACCGGGTATAGAACAGTTACTTTTTATACCCCTAAAAATGAATCTAACTGATTGATAAGTATAATAAACATGCGAATTGTCCAACTTGACAGCAATCATTCTCTGCCCTAGACTGCTCCCTCTTTTCATCGCCTGTCTGATCCTAAAAAATCGAACGAAGTCCGGATAGTCTAGATACACCGGTAAGAAGAGACAAAAACGATGCTGGAAAACTATCTGCCCATCCTGATTTTTATCGCCATCGGTATCGCGATTGGCGTTGGCCCGATAGTTCTGGGTTTCCTGCTGGCTCCCCACAAGCCGGACAGTGAGAAGAATTCCCCGTTTGAGTGTGGCTTCGAGGCCTTCGAAGACACGCGTATGCGCTTTGATGTGCGCTACTACCTGGTTGCTATTTTATTCATCATCTTTGATCTTGAGATTGCCTTCCTGTTTCCCTGGGCCGTGGTGCTCGACTCCATCGGCATGTTCGGCTTTGTTGCCATGATGGTGTTTCTGGGAATCCTGGTAATCGGCTTTATCTACGAGTGGCAGAAAGGGGCGCTGGAATGGGAATAGAAGGGCTGCTCAAAGAGGGTTACATCACCACCTCGTCTGATGCCCTGATTAACTGGGCGCGCACCGGTTCAATGTGGCCGATGACTTTCGGTCTGGCCTGTTGTGCCGTCGAAATGATGCAGGCCGGCGCTTCACGCTACGATCTGGACCGCTTTGGGATTATCTTTCGCGGCAGTCCCCGTCAGTCGGATGTGATGATTGTGGCCGGCACGCTGTGTAACAAGATGGCGCCGGCACTGCGCAAGGTGTATGACCAGATGGCCGAGCCACGCTGGGTCATTTCCATGGGGTCCTGTGCCAACGGTGGTGGCTACTACCATTATTCCTACTCCGTGGTGCGTGGCTGCGACCGGATTGTTCCCGTTGATATCTATGTGCCGGGGTGCCCGCCAACGGCAGAAGCCCTGTTGTACGGGATTATCCAGCTGCAAAATAAAATCAAACGAACCAATACCATTGCCCGCTAGGCCCGGTATATCACAGTGACTGATTCTTCCCTCCAGCTTGCAGAGCAATTACAACAACGCTTCGGTGAAAGTCTGCAGGCGAATGTCGATGCTGTGGGCGAAGTCACCATTGAGTTGGCCCCTGATGCGCTGATTGAAGTCGCTACTGCATTACGCGACGAGACGCTATTTGCCTTTGAAATGCTGATGGATATAAGCGGGGTTGATTATGCCAATTATGGCAAGGACGAGTGGGCAACCGATGAGACCAGCTCGACCGGATTCAGCCGCGGTGTCGAGGCGGCAACGGCCGGACGTCTGCAAGCCGTAACCGAGGACCTGGTGGTTGAGAAATCACGCCAGCCAAAACGTTTTGCCGCGGTTTACCAGCTGTTATCCATCAGCAAGAACCGGCGCCTGCGCCTGAAAGTATTTGCGCCGGATGATGACCTGCCGGTCATACCGTCCGTGATTTCCATCTGGAGCAGTGCCGACTGGTATGAGCGTGAGGCCTTTGATCTGTACGGAATCCTGTTTGAGGGACATCCGGATTTGCGGCGACTACTGACGGACTATGGATTTGTCGGTCACCCGTTCCGCAAGGACTTCCCGCTGAGTGGCAACGTCGAAGTGATCTATGATGCAGAAAAACGGCGCGTGATTTATCAGCCGGTGAGTATCGAGCCGCGCGTGCTGGTGCCGAAAGTCATTCGCTCCGGGGCTGTGGAATCCGTCGACCTCACACAAGTGGTAGAGGAAGCGGATGCAGCAGCGGCCGGGGAAGAGACGGAATAGCGTATGCCTGAGATTCGTAATTTTACCCTGAACTTCGGGCCACAGCATCCTGCCGCACATGGTGTGCTGCGCCTGATTCTGGAAATGGACGGCGAGGTCATCGAACGCGTCGATCCACATATCGGACTGTTGCATCGCGGCACCGAGAAGCTTGCCGAGAGCAAGCCATTTAACCAGAGTATCGGTTATATGGATCGCCTCGATTATGTATCCATGATGTGTAACGAGCACGGTTATGTGCTGGCAATGGAAAAATTGCTCGGCATCGAGGCACCGATACGCGCACAGTATATCCGTGTCATGTTTGACGAGATTACCCGTATTCTGAACCACCTGTTGTGGCTGGGTGCGCACGGTCTCGACATCGGTGCCATGACGGTGTTCCTGTATGCCTTCCGCGAGCGGGAGGACCTGATGGACCTTTACGAGGCCGTGTCCGGTACGCGCATGCATGCCACCTACTACCGTCCCGGTGGTGTCTACCGTGATCTGCCGGAAATGATGCCGCAGTACGAGGCATCCAAGTGGCACAGCCAGAAAGAAGTGGACCGCAAGAATGAAAATCGCCAGGGCTCCATGCTGGATTTCATCGAGTCGTTTACCGATCGTTTCCCGGCTTGTGTCGATGAATACGAGACCCTGCTGACGGATAATCGCATCTGGAAACAGCGTACTGTGGGTATTGGTGTGGTCTCGCCGGAACGTGCCATGCAGCTGGGTTTTTCCGGCCCCATGTTGCGCGGCTCCGGTATTGAATGGGACCTGCGCAAGAAGCAGCCCTATGAAGTCTATGACCGGATGAAGTTTGATATCCCGGTGGGTGTGACCGGGGACTGTTATGACCGCTACCTGGTGCGCATCGAGGAACTGCGGCAGTCGAACCGGATCATCAGACAGTGTGTGGACTGGCTGCGCAAGAATCCCGGTCCGGTGATGCTGGATGATGCCAAGCTGGTGCCGCCGCGGCGTGAAGAGATGAAGGCTGACATGGAGGCCCTGATTCACCACTTTAAATTATTTACGGAAGGTTTTAGCGTGCCGGCCGGTGAAGCCTATGCTGCGGTGGAACATCCGAAAGGCGAGTTCGGTGTCTACCTGGTCTCCGATGGCGCCAATAAACCCTACCGTTTGAAGGTGCGTGCCCCGGGGTTTGCACATTTATCCGCCATGGATGAAATGGTACGCGGCCACATGCTCGCGGATGTGGTGGCGGTTATTGGTACACAGGACATTGTGTTCGGGGAGATCGATCGCTGATGATTGGCGCAACACACAAGCGTGGCGCCGACCTGTTAACTGCAGAGTCTCGCGACACTATTGATGCCTGGCTCACCAAGTTTCCGGCGGAGCAGAAAAACTCGGCCGTGCTGGCAGCGCTGCAGGCCGCACAGGAGCAGAACGGTGGCTGGGTCACGCGTGAGCTGATGGATGCCGTGGCGGACTATCTCGATATGCCGAAGGTGCTGGTCTACGAAGTCGGTTCCTTCTATTCCATGATTGAGCTGGAACCGGTCGGGCGCAACATGGTGGCCGTGTGCACCAACCTGTCCTGCATGTTGTGCGGTGCTGAGACCATTGTTGAACATGTCGAAAAGAAACTCGGCATAAAACTCGGTGAGACCACAGCGGACGGCCGTATCACGCTGAAGCTCGAGGAAGAATGCCTGGCCGCCTGTGCCGGTGGCCCGATGATGACGGTGAATGGTCACTACTTTGAAAATCTCACCCCCGGGACGGTGGACGAGATCCTGGACGGACTGGAGTAACTCATGACCGTACAAGTCTGTTTTGACACCTTGCAGTTTGATGAGCCGTGGACACTTGAGAACTACCTCAAGGTCGGCGGATACCAGGCGTGGAAAAAGATCCTGCAGGATAAGATTACGCCTGAGGTTGTGATCGAGGAAGTCAAGGAGTCCGGCCTGCGCGGCCGTGGCGGTGCCGGTTTTCCGACCGGGCTGAAGTGGAGTTTCATGCCGCGCAACGCACCGGTACAGAAATACGTGGTGTGTAATTCAGACGAGTCCGAGCCGGGTACCTGCAAGGACCGTGACATCCTGCGTTTCAATCCGCATGCCCTGATCGAGGGCATGGCGATTGCCGGCTATGCCATGGGGGCTACTGTCGGTTACAACTACATGCGCGGTGAATTTCATCACGAGCCGTTTGAACGCTTTGAACACGCCCTGCAGGAGGCACGCGAGGCCGGGTTCCTGGGCGACAATATCCTTGGCTCCGGGATCGACTTTGAATGTCACGGCCACCTGGGTGCCGGTGCCTACATCTGTGGCGAGGAAACGGCCCTGCTGGAATCGCTGGAAGGCAAGAAGGGACAGCCGCGCTTTAAACCGCCGTTCCCGGCCAACTTCGGCCTCTATGGCAAGCCGACGACGATCAACAACACTGAAACACTGGCCTCGGTGCCTGCCATCATGCGCAACGGCGGCAACTGGTTTATGGAACTGGGCAAGCCGAACAATGGCGGTGTGAAAATCTTTTCCGTGTCCGGGCATGTGAATAAGCCGGGCAACTTTGAAGTACCCATGGGGATTCCTTTCCGCGAACTGCTGGAGATGGCCGGTGGTGTGCGTGACGGACATCAACTGAAAGCTGTCATCCCGGGTGGTTCCTCCATGCCGGTATTGCCGGCCGACATCATCATGGAAACCGACATGGACTATGATTCTCTGTCCAATGCCGGTTCCGCGATGGGGTCCGGTGCGGTGATGGTGATGGATGAAACCACCTGCATGGTGAAGGCGTTGATGCGGGTGTCGCGTTTTTATTACGCGGAATCCTGTGGACAGTGCACGCCATGCCGTGAAGGTACCGGCTGGATGTACCGCATTATCAAACGTATTGAAGAAGGGCAGGGCCGTCCCGAGGACCTTGACCTGTTGCTCAGTGCCGCAGGGCAGATCGAGGGCAAGACCATCTGTGCCTTTGGTGAGGCCGCCGCCTGGCCGGTGCAGGGTTTCCTGCGCCATTTCCGTGAAGAATTTGAATACCACATCGAGCACAAGTGCTGCATGGTGGGTGCCGGTGCTGCCTCAAAAGGGGAGGCGGCATGAGCGCAGTTCCCGAGATCCCGGCTGACGAGGCTGTCAATATCGAGATCAATGGCCAGCCCTGCCAGGCGCGCAAGGGTGCCATGATCATCGAGGTGACCGACGAGTTGGGTATTACCGTACCGCGTTTCTGTTACCACAAGAAACTTTCGGTCGCGGCCAACTGCCGCATGTGCATGGTCGAGGTGGCGAAGGTACCGAAACCGCTGCCCGCCTGCGCCACGCCGGTTGCCGAGGGCATGAAGGTTTTTACCCAGTCCGAGATTGCCACCGGTGGCCAGAAGGCGGTGATGGAATTCCTGCTCATCAACCACCCGCTGGATTGCCCGATTTGTGACCAGGGTGGTGAATGTGAACTGCAGGACCTGGCGCTGGGCTATGGCCGTGATGTCTCGCGCTTCGCCGAGAAGAAGCGCGTGGTCAGGGACAAATACATTGGTCCGTTGATTGCGACGGATATGACGCGTTGTATTCATTGCACCCGTTGCATTCGCATGTTGCGCGAGGTGGCCGGCAAGATGGAGCTGGGTGCAACCGGTCGCGGCGAGAACGTGGAAATCGGTACCTATATCGAGAAATCGCTGGAATCCGAGTTGTCCGGCAATGTCATCGATGTTTGCCCGGTGGGTGCGTTGACCTCCAAGCCGTTCCGCTTCAAGGCGCGTGCCTGGGAATTGCAGCAACACTCAACCATTGCTCCGCATGACTGTGTGGGTTCCAACCTGTTTGCCCATACCCGGCGTGGTCAGGTGATGCGCATGGTGCCACGCGAGAACGAGGACATTAATGAAGTCTGGCTGTCCGACCGTGACCGTTTCAGCTACGAGGGTCTGTACAGTGAGGATCGCCTTGAGGCTCCCATGGTGAAAGCCGACGGCGAATGGCAGGTTGTGGACTGGGAAACCGGTCTGCAGGCGGCGGTAGATGCCATCCGCGCTGTGATCGATGCCCACGGTGCCGACCAGATGGGCGTGCTGGCGTCGCCGTCGGCAACCCTTGAAGAGATGTCACTGCTGCAGGCGCTTGCCCGTGGTATCGGCGTGAACAATATTGACCACCGCCTGCGGCAGTTGGATTTTACTGATCAGGATAATGCCCCGTTATGTCCCACACTGGGTCAGCCGGTGGCTGCACTGGAGGCTGTCAATGCGGCGCTGGTGATCGGTGGCAATCCCCGCAAGGACCAACCCATCATCGGCCATCGCCTGCGCAAGGCCGCCACCGCCGGTGCGCAGGTCATGTTCGTTAATCCGATTGATTATGAATTCCTGTTTGACGTGCATGCCAGCAGCATTGTGCCGCCCTCACAGATGGTGAGTGCACTGGCGGGTGTGGCTGCATGTTTTCCGGATGCGGGCAAGGCGGCCGCGGATGACGTTAAGGCGGCGATAGGCAATGCAAAGCCGGATGAAGCGCAACGGCGCATGGCAGAGGCGCTCAAGGATGCCGATGCCGCAACGGTGTTACTGGGTAATGCCGCCATGGCACATCCACAGTATTCAGTGCTCAAGGCGCTGGCCGGGGTTATTGCTGATGCCAGCGGGGCCACACTGGGCGTGCTGACCGACGGTGGCAACAGTGCCGGTGGCTGGCTGGCGGGTGTATTGCCGCACCGTGGACCGGCCGGCAGTGCCGTATCGACAGTCGGTCTGGATGCGAATGCCATGCTGAATTCACCGCGCAAGGCTTATCTGCTGTTCGGTATTGAACCCGAACATGACTGTGCCGATGTCGCTGTCGCAAGGTCCGCTATGCAGGACGCAGAGGTGGTGATCGCAATCACGCCTTATGCCAGTGAGACCATGAAGGCTTATGCCGATGTATTGCTGCCGATGGGCCCGTTTACTGAAACCTCCGGTACCTATGTGAACACCGAGGGCCGCTGGCAGAGTTTCGCCGGTGTCGCCTCACCGCTGGGTGACAGTCGCCCGGGCTGGAAGGTGCTGCGTGTACTTGGTAATCAGTTGGGGCTGGACGGCTTTGAACAACACAGCAGTGAGGCAATCCGCGATGCCCTGCGCGAGCAAACGGGTACCATCAAGCTGGATAACAGCCAGGCGGCTGGACCGGTCGCCGCTGCTGTGGCGGTGTCAGGACTGCAGCGCATTGGTGATGTAGCCCTCCTTGCGGTGGATTCGCTGGTGCGTCGCGCCGAATCATTGCAGGCAACACCGGATGCCGAAGCAGCTGCGCGGTTGCGAATAAATGCAGCACAGGCGGGTCAGTCCGGTGTGCAGGATGGCAGCACCGTGTCGGTGAAGCAGGGAGATGCCAGCACCACCATGACGGTAGAGATCAGCGAGCGGGTACCGGACGGTTGCGTCTGGCTGCAGGCAGGGACGGATGCGTCCGCCGCACTGGGCGCGAGTTTTGGTGAGGTATCCCTGTGATGGAACCGGCAACACTCGACATGATCCTGAATGTACTTTTTATCATCCTGAAGATTGTGCTTATCCTGGTGCCGCTGATGCTGGCCGTGGCGTACCTGACCTTTGCAGAACGCAAGATCATCGGTTACATGCAGGTGCGCATTGGACCGAACAGGGTCGGACCGCGTGGCTGGTTGCAACCCATTGCGGATGCGCTGAAGCTGTTGATGAAGGAAATTATTGTTCCCACCAACGCCAACCGCTTTCTGTTTATTATCGCACCCATGTTATCGATTGCCCCGGCGCTGGCTGCGTGGGCGGTATTTCCGTTTAGCGATACCCTGGTGCTGGCCAATATTGATGCCAGCTTGTTGTACATTCTGGCGCTGACCTCCATGGGTGTCTATGGTGTCATTATTGCCGGCTGGGCCTCCAATTCGAAATATGCCTTTCTTGGCGCTATGCGCTCGGCCGCGCAGATCGTGTCCTATGAAATCGCCATGGGCTTTGCACTGGTGGGGGTGCTGATTGCCGGTGGCAGCCTTAACCTGGTGGAGATTGTCGAGGCACAGCAGGGTAGTCTGCTGCACTGGTTCTGGTTGCCATTGCTGCCGCTGTTCCTGGTGTACTTTATTTCCGGTGTGGCGGAGACCAACCGCGCCCCGTTTGATGTCTCGGAAGGCGAGTCGGAAATCGTCGCCGGCTTTCACGTCGAATATTCCGGCATGGCGTTTGCCGTGTTCTTCCTGGCGGAATACGCCAACATGATCCTGATTGCAGCGCTGGCCTCGTTGATGTTCCTCGGCGGCTGGTTGTCACCGTTTCAAGGCACCTGGTTTGAATCCTGGTTTGCCTGGGTGCCGGCCATTGTCTGGCTACTCGCCAAGACATCCCTGATGCTGCTGTTCTTTCTCTGGTTCCGCGCCACCTTCCCGCGCTACCGCTATGATCAGATCATGCGGCTTGGCTGGAAGGTGTTTATCCCCATCACCATTGTATGGATTGTCATTGAAGGTGCTGCCGTGGTGGCCCACATTGGTCCCTGGTTTGTCTAGTTATGGATAATCTGATTGGATTTCTGAAAAGCCTGACCCTGCTGGAACTGCTGAAGGGGATGAGCGTCACCGGCCGGCATCTGTTCTCGCGCAAGATAACGGTGCAGTACCCGGAAGAAAAGACCCCGCAGTCAAACCGTTTTCGTGGTTTGCATGCGCTGCGCCGTTATCCCAACGGCGAAGAGCGTTGCATTGCCTGCAAGTTATGCGAGGCCGTGTGTCCGGCGCTGGCCATCACTATTGAAGCGGAAGAGCGTGAAGACGGTACACGGCGTACCACGCGTTATGACATCGATTTATTCAAGTGTATCTACTGCGGTTTCTGCGAGGAATCCTGCCCGGTGGATTCCATTGTCGAGACCCGCGTGTTCGAGTATGCGTTTGAAAACCGTGGCGAGAACGTCATGACCAAGGAGATGTTGCTGGAGATGGGCGACAGGCACGAGGCACAGATTGCAGCCGACCGTACAGCGGACGCGGCCTACAGGTAAGTATCAATATGGACTTCCAACGATTCGTATTCTATGTCTTTGCCGCGATCCTGGTGTTTGCAGCGGCACGTGTCATCACGGTGCGCAATCCGGTGCACGCGGCCCTGCACCTGGTGCTGGCATTCTTTACCTGCGCCGGCCTGTGGCTGCTGCTGGAGGCCGAGTTCCTCGCGATTGTACTGGTGCTGGTATATGTCGGGGCGGTGATGGTGCTGTTCCTGTTCGTGGTGATGATGCTCGATATCAATACCTCACCGTTACGTGAAGGCTTTATCAAGTATCTGCCGGTCGGGCTCAGTGTGGCTGCCTTGATCGTGATAGAAATGTACCTGGTGGTGCGTGCGCGCAACTTTGGTGTTGATGTGGTCGCTACCCCTGCGCGGCATCCCGAGGGATACAGTAACGTCAGGGAACTGGGCAGTGTGCTGTATACCGATTATGTGTACCCGTTTGAAATTGCTTCGGTGATATTGCTGGTGGCGATTATCGCGGCCATTGCGCTAACCATGCGCAAGCGTCCGGAGACGAAATACCAGAACCCGGTGGAACAGGTTGCGGTCAAGAGCCAGGACCGGGTACGTATTGTCGCCATGAAAGCAGAAGAGAAAAATCGATGATTGCCCTGTCAGACTATTTAATACTTGGCGCCATCCTGTTTGGATTGAGTGTGGCGGGTATTTTCCTGAACCGGAAGAATGTCATCATTCTGCTGATGGCGATTGAGTTAATGCTGCTCGCGGTAAACATGAATTTCATCGCCTTTTCCTACTTTCTGAACGATATCGCGGGCCAGATATTCGTATTTTTTATTCTGACGGTCGCGGCGGCGGAGGCGGCGATCGGGCTGGCAATCCTGGTGGTGCTGTTCCGTAATCGTCAGACGATTAATGTTGAAGACCTGGACAGTCTGAAGGGATAGCGCAATGGAAAATCTATACCTTGCCATACCGCTTGCCCCGTTACTGGGCGCCATCATTGCCGGCCTGTTCGGCAAGCTGATCGGACGGGTGGGGGCACACACGGTCACGATCCTGGGTGTCGCTACCTCCTTTGTGCTGTCAGCGCTGGTACTCAAGCACTTCGCCATTGACGGAGCTGAACCCTATAACGCCAGTGTCTATACCTGGATGGTATCCGACGGTGTGCGCTTCGAAGTTGGCTTCCTGATCGACAATCTCACCGCACTGATGATGACCGTGGTGACCTTCGTCTCGTTGATGGTGCACATCTACACCATTGGCTATATGCACGATGACCCCGGCTACCAGCGTTTCTTCAGCTACATTGCGCTGTTTACCTTCTCCATGCTGATGCTGGTGATGTCCAATAACTTCCTGCAGCTGTTCTTCGGCTGGGAGGCGGTAGGTCTGGTGTCCTACCTGTTGATCGGTTTCTGGTACACGCGACCGACGGCCATCTATGCCAATCTCAAGGCCTTCCTGGTGAACCGTGTCGGTGACTTCGGGTTCCTGCTGGGTATTGCCGCCATCTACATGACCTTCAACAGCCTGGACTATGCGACGGTCTTTGCCGCGGCGCCAAATCATGCCGGTGACAGCTACCAGGTGTTCCCGGGTGTGGACTGGTCATTGATGTCGGTGATTTGTATCTGCCTGTTTATCGGCGCCATGGGCAAGTCGGCGCAGGTGCCACTGCATGTATGGCTGCCGGATTCCATGGAAGGCCCGACACCGATCTCGGCCCTCATCCACGCGGCGACCATGGTGACCGCAGGCATCTTCATGGTGGCACGTATGTCACCGATGTTCGAGTTGTCGACGACGGCGCTGTCCTTTGTGATTGTGATTGGCGCCATTACTGCGTTTTTTATGGGCCTGCTGGGCGTGGTGCAGAATGACATCAAACGCGTGGTGGCCTATTCCACGCTGTCACAACTTGGCTATATGACCGTGGCACTGGGTGCCTCGGCCTACGCCGCCGGTATCTTCCACCTGATGACGCACGCCTTCTTCAAGGCCTTGCTGTTCCTCGGGGCGGGTTCCGCCATCATCGCCATGCACCATGAACAGGACATCCGTAAAATGGGCGGTTTGCGCAAGTACATGCCGATTACCTGGATTACCATGCTGATCGGTTCGCTGGCGCTGATTGGCACACCCTTTTTCTCGGGCTTCTTTTCCAAGGACACCATTATCGAGGCGGTGCACCATGCCAATATACCGGGTGCCGGGATCGCCTACTGGGCTGTGTTGCTGAGTGTGTTCGTCACGGCACTGTATTCCTTCCGCATGTATTTCCTGGTCTTTCATGGCAAGCCGCGCATGGATGACCACACCCGCGAGCACTTGCACGAATCACCCTGGGTGGTGACCGGTCCGCTGATTGCACTGGCCTTCTTCTCCGTGGTGGCGGGCTATGTGATTGATCCGGTCGTCTTTGGCGATTTCTTCAACGGTGTCATCTACGTCAGCCCGGAACACCCGGGGCTGGCACACGTGGCCGAGCATTATCACGGGCCGCTGAGTTTTGTGCTGCACGCCTTTGGCGGCCCGGCGATCTATCTCGCCATCGCTGGCGTGTTCACGGCCTGGTATGTCTATATGAAGAACCCTGATCTTGCCGACAACGTCAGGCAGCGTTTCAATGGCCTCTACCAGGTGCTGGTCAACAAGTACTACGCCGATGATTTCAACGAGGTGGTGTTTGCCGGCGGTGCACGCGGGGTAGGGCAGTTACTGTGGAAGATCGGTGATGTGCTGATTATCGACGGCCTGATTGTGAATGGTTCTGCAAAGGTGGTTGGCTGGACCGCATCCGTTGTCAGGAAGATACAGACCGGCCATCTCTATACCTACGCCTTCACAATGATCATTGGACTGTTGTTCATCCTGTCATGGTTTGTGTTTCTGTCACCGGGAGCAGGCCAATGATCGATATCGCAATACTCAGCTGGTTGATCTGGTTGCCGATTGGCGGCGGTGTGGCCCTGCTGGTGATGGATACCTTGGGTAATACCGCCTGTCGCCAGACGGCACTGGGTATCTCAATTGTCACGTTTGCCCTGAGTACCCTGCTGTATACGCATTTTGATAGCGGCACGGCGCTGATGCAGTTCCAGGAGAATATCCCCTGGATCGAGGCCTTTAACGCCAACTATTACCTCGGCGTCGATGGCATCTCCATGCCGTTGATTATCCTGACCACCTTTACCACGGTACTGGTGGTACTGGCCGGCTGGCAGGTGATCCAGCACAAGACGGCACAATATATGGCGGCCTTCCTGATCATGGAAGGGCTTATGAACGGCGTGTTTGCCGCGCTGGATGGTGTGTTGTTCTATGTCTTCTGGGAAGCCATGCTAATACCGATGTTTCTGATTATCGGTGTCTGGGGCGGCCCGAACCGGGTGTACGCCACCATCAAGTTCTTCCTCTATACCTTTCTGGGTTCGGTGTTCATGCTGGTCGCGCTGATCTACATGTACCTGAAGTCCGGCAGTTTCAGTATTCTTGATTTCCACCTGCTGCCACTCACTATGACCGAGCAGGTACTGATCTTCATTGCCTTCCTGATGGCATTTGCCGTGAAGGTGCCCATGTGGCCGGTACACACCTGGCTGCCGGATGCGCACGTGGAAGCGCCCACCGGTGGCTCAGTGATCCTGGCGGCCATTATGCTGAAGATCGGCGGCTACGGTTTTCTGCGCTTCAGCCTGCCGATTACGCCGGATGCCAGCCATGCGCTCGACTGGTTGATTATTGGCATGTCGCTGATTGCCATTGTCTATATCGGTTTTGTGGCACTCGTGCAGCAGGACATGAAGAAACTGATTGCCTATTCATCCATTGCGCACATGGGTTTTGTCACCATGGGTATCTTCCTGGTGTTTACACTGCTGGATAACACCGGCTCGATTCAGGGTGCGTCACTGGGCATGGAAGGCGGCATCATACAGATGATCTCGCACGGCTTTATATCCGGTGCCCTGTTTCTGTGTGTCGGTGTGCTGTATGACCGCATGCACAGTCGCCAGATCAACGATTACGGTGGTGTGGTGAATACCATGCCGATATTTGCTGCCTTCATGGTGCTGTTTGCCATGGCCAACTCGGGGCTGCCAGGTACCTCCGGTTTCGTCGGGGAGTTCATGGTGATTCTGGCAAGCTTCAAGGCCAACTTCTGGTTTGCCTTCCTCGCGGCGACGACCCTGATCCTGGGAGCCGCCTACAGTCTGTGGATGGTGAAGCGCGTAGTGTTCGGTGA